>Ga0222634_1000180_pt1 | contig 37682 bp, 45 predicted proteins | sample AntAcemetageno50_FD_179807 | JGI IMG/M metagenome (GOLD analysis project Ga0222634, IMG submission 179807) | Saline water microbial communities from Ace Lake, Antarctica - #50 | ecosystem: Environmental > Aquatic > Non-marine Saline and Alkaline > Saline | place: Antarctica: Ace Lake | collected... | reverse complement strand
CAGCGTTCGTCCTGAGCCAGGATCAAACTCTCCATTGTATATAACTAATTATATCCTTGGAAAAGCTCATCCATTCACTCACTCAAACAATCTGTCTATATCTTCTCAGTAACTTCAAAGAACATTTCCTGCCACGATTATTCAGATCGAATATTTTCCGAAGCAGATTTTCAATATAAGAAGTGTTACCAATCAATGTCAATCTTAAATTGACAATTAATTAAATTGGTCTATTTTTTCTCCTCTTCGTCGTCTTCTTCTGCCGCCTTATCTTCTTCTTTAGCAACAACTTCATCCGACTCTTTCTTGCTTTCTTTTTTTTCCGATTTTTCTGCTGATGGTTCAGCTTTCTCTTCTTGACCTTCTGCGGTCGTCTCTACTTCTTTTTTAGTTTCAACTTCCGCACTCTCTGCAGTCGTTTCTTCCTCTTTCTCAGTTTCAACTTTTGCAGTCTCTTCACCTTTCTCAGCTGTTGCTTCTTCAACTTCAGTAGCTTCTACTTCTTCCACTTCTGTCTCCGCTGCTACAGCCGCTTCTTTAGCTGCCCCTTTTTTACTCTTTGGAGCCGCTTCAGTCTCATCGGATTTACTGGATTTACCAGCTCTTCTTGTTTTCTTTTTCTTAGACTCTTTGCCCTCAGGCTGAACATCATTAAAATCAACCAACTCAATCACAGCCATCTCTGCCGCATCACCTACACGGAATCCCAATTTAAGTACTCGGGTATACCCACCCGGTCGATCTGCAGCTGCCGGTCCCACTGTCTCAAACAGTTGAGTCACAGCTACTTTATCTTGTAGATAGGAATAAACCTGTCTTCTGTTATGGGTAGTATCTACCTTAGCTCTGGTAATAAGTGGCTCTACAAATGTTCTGAGCTCTTTGGCTTTAGCTACAGTGGTTTCAATTCTGTGCTCTCGGATCAATGCAGAACTCAATGCACGTAATGTCGCTTTACGATGAGGTGTAGTTCTGCCTAATTTTCTTCCTTTTACTCGGTGACGCATGATTCTTACCTGTTATTTGTCGATATATTTGGAAACATCCATTCCAAATTCGAGATTTTTTTCTTCTATGACTTCAATGAGTTCGGAAAGTGATTTCTTTCCAAAATTTCTAAATTTCAATAGATCTTGTTCATCTCTTGAAACAAGTTCAGCAATTGAATTTATATTTGCTGACTTTAAGCAGTTGTATGCCCGAACACTTAGATTTAAATCTTCAATGCTCGTTTTGAGAAGATTCGTAATTCTCTGCTTCTCTGCATCCACTTCTTCTTCTTCCTGAGTAAATGGCTCTTCAATTTTCTCAGTAATGAATTTTTCAATATGCTCTTTTAATATCTTGCCGGATATTGTCAATGCTTCTTTCGCATTTAATGAGCCATCCGTTGTGACGTGCATCACTAATTTTTCATAATCCGTTCTCTGCCCAACACGTACATTTTCGACTTCAAATTTCACAGATTTAATCGGTGTGAAAATCGCATCAATAGGTAGCAGATTAATCTCTTCCTCATAATCAGACGCCATCTCTTCAGCAGGTACATAACCACGTCCCCTGCCAACTCGGAATTCCATCTCCAATTTTACATCGTCTGACATGGTTGCAATAACCAAATCCGGATTTAAAATTTCAAAGTCTGCCGTCGCCCCACCAATGTCTTTTGCAGTTAGATGTCCCGGACCCTCTTTTACAAGATGGATCACCCCACCACTCTGCTCAACTTGCTTGAATCTGACCTGCTTTAGATTCAAAATGATTTCATAGACATCCTCTTTAACTCCATCTACACTGGAGTATTCATGTTCTACTCCATTAATTCGAACCGCTGTAATTGCCAATCCGGGTAGTGAAGATAACAGAACTCTTCTGAATGAGTTTCCTATTGTTACACCAAAGCCTCTTTCTAATGGCTGAAGTATAAATGTTCCAAAATTTTCCGAATCTTCTGCAACATCTAAAGCTTCCGGCATCTGTAAACTATAATTGTTCATAGTTCGTACGTTTATATAAACTGTTTAGAATTATTTAGAATAAAGTTCGATAATCAACTGCACGTTGATATTCTCGGGTATTACTTCTATTTCAGGCAGATGTAAAAGCTTGCCTGTTTTTGATTTTTTATCGGTCTCAAGCCACTTATATTTGTTTGATGCGTATGACTGAAGAGTCTCGTTCACCAATTCAAGATCTTTTGACTTAGGCCGGATACTGATAACATCCCCCGGTTTTACCTGATAGGATGGAATATTCAAAATCTGGCCATTTACAACGATGTGCCTGTGAGTGGTTAACTGTCGCGCTTGTCTCCGAGTCCTTGCAAAACCTAAACGATAGACAATATTATCTAATCTGGTTTCCAAAAGTTGCAGTAACAACTCACCGGTCACCCCTTCCTGCCTCGTAGCTTTTTCATACAAGTTGCGGAACTGACGCTCTAATAACCCATATGTGTATTTTGCTTTCTGCTTCTCATCTAACTGAACTGCATACTCAGATTTTCTTGTAAATCTGCTCCGTCCATGCTGCCCCGGTCCATATGGTTTTCTTTCAAGTGCATTACTAGGGCCAAAAATAGGCTCTTTAAATCTTCTTGCAATCTTCTGTTTAGGTCCTCTGTAACGTGCCATTAATAATCTAAATTATGATGTTAAACTCTTCTTCTTTTAGGTGGTCTGCAACCATTGTGTGGAATCGGCGTCCTGTCTTTAATGGTATTCACTTCAAGTCCACTGGTAGCAAGAGCACGTACTGCCGCTTCACGGCCCGAACCCGGACCCTTCACAAAAACATCCACTTTTCTTAACCCCATATCGTAAGCAGTTTTCCCCGCTGTTTCAGCACTTAATTGGGCTGCATATGGAGTATTTTTACGTGAGCCCTTGAATCCCTCTTTACCGGATGAAGACCACGAAAGTACATTGCCATTGGCATCTGTAACACTCACTAAAACATTATTAAAAGTAGCTTTGATAAATGCCATTCCATTCGGATCAGCTATCTGCTTTCTTTTTTTCTTCTTACTACCGGCTTTTTCAGCGGTTTTTCTTTGTCTTTTTGCCATTTAGATCAAATATTTATCAGTTTCTTATTTTGTTACCTTCTTCTTGCCGGCAACGGTTCTTCTCTTGCCTTTTCTGGTACGTGCATTCGTTTGGGTTCTCTGTCCCCTAACCGGCAGACCTTTTCTATGGCGAACTCCTCGGTAACTGCCAATTTCAATCAATCTTCTGATGTTTGAATTTATTTCCGTTCGTAACGCCCCTTCAACCTTCAGATCATTATCAATCACTTTTCGAAGAGCGGCAACTTGATCTTCATCCCAATCACCAACTTTAATGTTTGGATCAATTTCCAAATCATCCAGTATTTTCTGCGATAAAGTCCTGCCGATCCCGTAAATATAAGTCAACCCTATGAGACCGCGTTTTTGTTTTGGTAAATCAACACCTGCAATTCGTGCCATATCAGAATATCTTATTTTTTAACCTTGCCGCTGCTTGTGTCGCGGATTACTTTTATTAATTACGTATATACGCCCTTTACGACGTACAATCTTGTCATCAGCACTTCTTTTCTTAACCGAAGATTTGGTTTTCATAATAATACCTTACTTGTATCTGTATGTTATTCTTCCCTTTGTTAAATCATATGGAGACATCTCAACTGAAACACGATCACCCGGTAAAATTTTGATGTAGTACATTCTCATTTTACCGGAAACATGTGCCAATATCTCATGCCCATTATCAAGTTCTACCCTGAACTGCGCATTGGGCAGAGCCTCTAAAATTTTTCCGTCTTGTTTAATTGGCTCCTGTTTAGCCATAACTGCTTTCTAATATTTCATTTTTTGTTATCTCAGCAATATAATCAAAAGTTGAGAGAATTTCAGCTTTACCTTCTCTCACTACTATATCATGCTCAAAATGAGCAGCATTTGATCCATCTGCTGTCACTATTGTCCATTTATCAGGTAACGTTTTTACCTTCCACGTTCCCCTTGTAATCATGGGCTCAATCGCTAATGTCATACCGGAACGTAATCGTTCACCTCTTCCCTGTTTTCCATAATTGGGCACAGATGGATCTTCATGCATATCTTTCCCAATCCCATGTCCAACCAGATCACGAACTACTCCATAACCCATATCTTCACAATGCTTCTGTACAGCAAAACCAATATCACCGGTTTTGTTTCCATGAACCGACTGTTCAATTCCTTTGTATAGTGACTCCAACGTTACTTTCAATAGTTTTTGATCTTCATCACTACACTCTCCAACTGCAAACGTATAAGCATGATCACCAAAATACCCATCCAACTCAACCCCACAATCAACAGAGACAATATCTCCCTCTTCAAGAGTTCGACTCCCCGGTATCCCATGTACAACTTCATCATTTATGGAGATACACAATGTTGCCGGAAATGGATTCTGCTTTGACCCATATCCTTTAAACGCAGGCTTTGCACCATTTTTAACAATAAATTCTTCAGCGATTCTGTCCAGCTTTCCGGTTTCAACCCCGGGAGTGATCTCCTTTGCAACAACAGCCAATGTCTGAGAAACTAATCTCGCAGCATTGCGCATCTTGTCAATTTCAGATTCACTTTTCAGAAATATCATCAGGCTCTTCTTCTTCCTTTGATTTTACCCGATTTCATAAATCCATCGTAATGTCTCATCATCAGGTGACTCTCAACTTGCTGTAGAGTATCCAATGCCACACCTACAATAATCAATAAACTGGTACCCCCATAAAAAAGCGCAAATCCGGGCGTTACTCCCATATTGGCAACAATTGCCGGCAGTATCGCAACAAATGATAAAAATACGGATCCGGGTAGTGTAATTCGGGTCAGGATATTATCAATAAATTCAACCGTCTGCTTACCCGGACGAACTCCCGGTATAAAACCACCCTGTCTTTTCATTGTATCTGCCATCTCTCTCGGGTTCACCGCAATAGCTGTATAGAAAAATGTAAAAAACACACAGATAATGAAGAATACAATAGAATAAGTAAGTCCGGTAAAATCAATTGACCATGCAGTCATCCACTGCACTGTCTCATTCTCCGGAAAGAACGTACCAACTGTACTCGGAATAAACATGATGGATTGTGCAAAAATAATCGGCATAACACCGGCTGCATTTACTCTCAATGGTAAATACTGTGTTGTTCCGCCATAAACCTTTCTTCCTACGACACGTTTGGCATACTGGACAGGGATCTTTCTGGTTCCCTGAGTTAACAAAACACATGATGCAATAACCAATGCCAATCCGGCTAATTCAATAATGATAATAATCGCATTATTGGTTGTGGTAATTTCATTCATAAAGTTTGTCGGCAACACCGCAATAATACCGATCATAATAAGCAGTGAAATACCATTACCAATACCTCTATCTGTAATTCGCTCACCTAACCACATCACAAATGCAGTCCCTGCAGTAAGTACAATAATCGATGTCAATATAAAAGCAGTATTGCTTACCACAATCGCATTTGGAGATGTTGCCATCAAGTTGATCGCAAATCCAATAGCTTGTACTGCAGTAATTCCAACTGTTCCATACCTGGTAAGGCGGTTAATCTTACGCCGACCTTCTTCACCTTCTCTTTGAAGTTTTTGGAAATAGGGTACAGCTGCACCCATTAACTGAATAATAATTGCAGCAGTAATGTAAGGCATGATACCCAGTGCAAATACTCCCGCTCTGGAAAACGCACCTCCAACAAACATATCAAAGAGCCCTAACAAGCTGGATGCATCACCGGTTTGTGCAGTAAGCATACTTGCATCTACACCCGGCATCGTTACATAACTACCAATTCTGTAAACCAAAAGAATCCCAACTACGTACAGAATACGATTTCTGAGATCTTCGATTTTAAAAATATTTCTAAAATTATCTATTAAACCCATTTAGGTACGACTGCTGTGAGATTGATTTTTATGAAATAATTGTGACGCTTCCGCCAGCTGCTTCAATTTTTTCTTTTGCTGTTGCACTGCATGCATGAACTTCTATGGTTACTTTCTTTTTGATTTCGCCTGTACCCAGAAGTTTCACTTTTGAATTTTTATGCACAATTTCTGCCGAAACCAAATCAGCAAATGTGACCGACTCATTGAGTCTGCCGGCTTCTATTAAATCGGCTAGTTTCTGGACATTGATCGCTTGAAATTCATTTCTAAATCGATTTTTAAAACCAAATTTAGGAATTCTTCTTTGAAGTGGCATTTGTCCACCTTCAAAACCACGTCTCACTTTTCCACCACTTCTGGAAAGCTGTCCGTTATGCCCACGTCCCGACTGTTCACCAATTCCTGAACCCTGTCCACGTCCAACTCTTTTACGAGTTTTTTTGTTACTGGCCGGAGCTTTTAATGTATGTAATTTCATGATTGAATCTCTTTTATAACTCTAATTAACCTTCAAAGACTTTCTTCACACTAACGCCTCTGCGTTGAGCAACTTCAATTGGATCTGATAACTCTTTTAAAGCTTGATACGCTGCTTTTACCATGTTATGGGGATTAGAAGAACCCATAGACTTCGATAAAATATTATGGACACCGGTCACATCAAGGATCGCTTTTACGGCACCACCGGCAATTACACCGGTACCTTCTGATGCAGGTCGAAGCAATACTTTACCGGCACCGGCTTTTCCTACAACCGGATGATGGATCGTACCTGTTTTGGTCAACGGTACTTTAATTAGATTCTTTTTAGCGTTGTCAAATCCTTTTTGAATCGCATCAGACACCTCATTGGCTTTCCCCAATCCGTGTCCAACAACACCTTCACCGTTTCCAACAACAACAATCGCGTTAAAACTAAAACGTCGTCCACCTTTTACAACCTTCGATACCCGGTTTATATGAACCAGTTTCTCTTCAAGATTTAAATTGGCTGCTGGAATATTATGTTTTCTTCTGATTTTTGGCATGAGTCAATTTTTTTTAAAAGTCTAAGCCACCTTCGCGGGCTCCATCCGCTGCAGCTTTTACAATTCCATGATATTTATAACCACTACGATCAAATACGACCTGGTCAATTCCTTTATCTTTTGCAGCTTCTGCGATTGCTTTTCCTATGATCTGCGCCGCTTCCATCGCTGCTTTTCCTTTAAGCTCTTTTGTAAGGTCAGCAGATTTTGAAGAAACAGACGTGATCGTCAAATTATCAAGATCGTTTATTAACTGTAGATATACGTGTTTATTACTTTTGAATATACTTAAACGTGGTCTATCTGCAGTTCCTCTGATCGTAGAGCGTATTCTGCGACGAATTTTATTTCGTCTTTCCTGTTTTAAATCGTTTTTTCTCATAATTACTAAACTTAAACTTTACTTAGCTGCAGATTTACCGGCTTTTCTTCTGACTTTCTCATCCAGATAACGTACACCTTTTCCTTTGTAAGGCTCAGGTTTTCTTAATGATCTGATTTTGGCAGCTACCTGACCCACCAATTCTTTGTTTATCCCGGAAATCTTAATGATCGCATTTTTTCTGGTTTTTGTATCAATCTCAATTTCAATTCCATCCGGTGGTACAAAATAGATCGGATGAGAGTAACCCAGACTCAATTCCAAAACACCATTTGAAAAGTTCGCACGAAAACCAACACCGATGATTTCTAACTGTTTTACATATCCGTTTGATACACCTTCAACCATGTTGAATAACAATGACCTGTATAATCCGTGCAAAGATTTATGCACTTTGGAATCACTTGGCCGGGTGACCAGAATCTCATTTTCAGAAGTTTCAACTTTTATATCCGGATGAATCCGGAGTGAACTTGATCCCTTTTCACCTTTTACAGTAACGACATTATCTGCACCAATGCTGAAATCAACTCCTTTTGTAATGGGTACGGGTTGTTTGCCTATTCTAGACATAGTTCTAAAAAACTTTGGTTAATAAATAGAGCAGAGAACTTCTCCGCCAACATTTAATTTCTTTGCTTCTTTATCAGTCATCACTCCTTTTGAAGTAGAGACGATTACGACTCCAAGTCCACCATAGGATCTTGGCAGTGTTTCACTTGTGCTATATTTCCTTAAACCCGGTTTAGAGATTCGTTTAATCTCCTTGATCACAGGTTGTCCATAAGCATCATATTTGAGAAACAGTCGCAAAACTCCTTGCTTATCATCTTCGATATCAATGAATCTTGTAATGTATCCCTTATCGACAAGTATTTTTGTCATAGCACGTTTAAGCTTAGATGCAGGGATATCAACTCTCCTGTGTCCGGCTTGCTGTGCATTTCTGATGCGTGTTAAAAAATCTGATACGGTATCGCTATTCATAATGTATAATCTATTGTTTTACCAACTTGCTTTTCTGACACCGGGAATCTTACCACTCAATGCTAACTCCCTGAATTTTATCCTTGAAACCCCATATTTACCAATGTATCCACGTGATCTCCCCGTCAAACTGCATCTGTTACGTACGCGAGTCGGACTTGCATCTCTTGGCAGTTTTTGAAGTCCTTCATAATCGCCAGCTTCTTTCAGCTCTCTGCGTTTTTTAGCATACTTCTCTACTGTCAATTTTCTTTTTTCGTTTCTTGCTATCCAGGATTTTTTAGCCATTGTGTACTTATTATTATTATAAAATTATTTCTTGAATGGCATTCCGAAATGATTTAGCAGCGCAAAAGCCTGCTCATCCGTTTCAGCATTCGTTACAAAAGTGATATCCATTCCATGAATAACTTTTGCTGTATCTACATTTATTTCAGGAAAAATAGTGTGCTCTTTAATGCCCATTGTATAATTCCCTCTGCCATCAAAACTCTTATTTGGAACACCTTGAAAATCTCTTGTTCTGGGTAGTGACAGATTGATAAATCTATCTAAAAACTCATACATGATTTTTTTTCGGAGTGTTACTTTACAACCTATCGGCATTCCTTCCCGTAGCTTAAAGTTAGATACTGATTTTTTTGCCAATGTTTTAACAGGCTGTTGACCTGTTATCCGTCCAATATTTTCAACTACGGTATCTACATATTTTCCGTCATTGATCGCTTCACCGGCTCCAACATTGATTACGATCTTTTGCAGTTTAGGAACTGCCATGATGTTATCAATTCCGAACTCTTCCATCAATTTAGAAATAATTTCTTCTTTGTACTTTGTATAAAGTCTTGAATCTGCCATGTTACTTTCTATTACTTGTCAATGATTTCGCCACTCTTTTTGGCATATCTTGCCCAACGGCCACCACCTTCCTCTTCTATTCTTTTCCTTCCAATTCTGGAGGCTTCGTCAGTGGTCGGATCTATAACCATCACATTTGATAAATGTATAGATGCTTCCCTTTTCAAACGGCCACCCTGAGGATTGTCCTGAGAAGGTTTTTCGTGATGAGTTCTCATATTAATTCCCTCAACAAGAACTCTCTCTTTTTTGGGATTTACCATGAGGACTCTTCCTCTTTCACCCTTATCGTTACCGGCAATAATCAATACCTGATCGCCTTTCTTAACGTGTAATTTTTTTCTGTTGTTATACATCTTGGGCATAACGCAAATGATTTAAAGTACTTCCGGTGCCAATGAAACAATTCTCATGAAGTTTCTTTCCCTTAGCTCTCTGGCTACTGGTCCAAAAATCCGTGTTCCTACCGGCTCGTTTTCTTTGTTAATAATTACCGCCGCATTCTCATCAAACCTGATGTAACTTCCGTCGCGACGTCGAATTTCTTTTTTGGTTCTCACTACTACTGCTGTGACTACTTCACCTTTTTTAACATTCCCACCGGGAATAGCTGACTTCACTGAACAAGCAATGAGATCTCCAATTCGGGCATATCTCATTTTTGAGTGTCCCAAAACTTTGATACACATCACTTTTTTAGCTCCGCTATTGTCAGCAACGTTTAATATGGATTGCGTTTGAATCATGATCTGAACCTACAATTGATCGTTATTTTGCTCTTTCAAGTATTTCAACCAATCTCCAGGATTTTCTCTTGGAGAGGGGTCGGGTAGACATAATCAAAACCGTGTCACCATTGTTGGCGTCATTGATTTCATCATGTGCCATATACTTCGTGGTTTTAGTGATGAACTTACCGTAGATAGGATGCTTTATTTGCCTGTTAACAGCAACTGTTATGCTTTTATCCATCTTGTCGCTAACTACGACTCCGGTTCTGGTTCTTCTTTGAGATCGTTGTGCTTGAGCCATAATCTTATTCAGCACTTAGTTTTTCATTAATAATTGTGTTCAGCCGGGCAACTTCCCGCCGAGTGTTTTTTATTCTGGCAGGATTTTCAATCTGTCCCGCTATAGCTTTATTGAATCTGAAATTTACTAATGCCTCTTTCTCATCTTTCAGCCTTGCATTTAATTCTGTTATCGATAAATCACGCATGTCGTGTGCTTTCATATCTCTCCTATTTATTAATTATAAATCGCTGTCTAAATCTCGGCGTTTTATAAACTTCGTTTTTATTGGGAGTTTATGCGATGCTCTACGTAAAGCTTCTTTTGCTTTCTCCTCTGATACACCTGCAATTTCAAAAAGAATACGACCGGGTTTTACGACTGCAATAAAATGATCCAATGCACCTTTACCCTTACCCATTCTTGTTTCAGCCGGCTTGCTTGTTATAGGTCTATCCGGAAAAATTCGAATAAACGTTTTTCCTTCTCGTTGCAACGATCTGGCAATAGCTACCCTGCAAGCCTCAATTTGTCGTGATGTAATAAATTTTGGTTCGAGCGCTTTCAATCCAAAAGATCCAAATGAAAGTGTGTGCCCACGTTGAGCATTTCCTTTCAATTTATCCCTGTGTACGCGTCGTCTATGAATTCTTTTCGGTTCTAACATCGTAGGATTTATTCTATTTAATTACGAGTACGTCTTCTTCTTCGTGATTGCCGATCATCTCTGCCCTGACGACTTCTGCCTGAATCAGCTTCCTGATTACTTGTCTGAGAATTAGGACTTAGATCAACATCACCTATAATTTCACCTTTGAAAATCCAAACTGTTACACCAATTGAACCATAGATTGTATTGGCAGTTGTCTTTTCATAATCTATTTCTGCACGAAGTGTATGCAATGGTACACGCCCTTCTTTATATTGCTCAGTTCGAGCCATTTCTGCACCGCCCAGTCGACCGGCACATTTAATTTTAATTCCCTTGGCACCCATTCTCATTGCAGAAGAGATCGCTGTTTTCATCGCTCTTCTAAAGGATACCCTAGCTTCTAATTGCTGTGCAATATTCTGACCCACCAAACTGGCATCTAACTCAGGCCGTTTTATTTCACTTACATTAATTTGTACTTCTTTATTTGTAATCTTTTTAAGCTCTTCTCTAAGTAACTCAATTTGTTCACCACCTTTACCGATGATCACACCCGGTCGGGATGTATTCAGCGTAAGTAATATTCTTTTGGGTGTTCTTTCAATAATAACATTTGAGAGCCCGCCATTTTTTAGCCGTGCATGTAAATACTCTCTTAATTTGGTATCCTCCAACAATATTGCCGGTTCATTCTCTTCTGAATACCAGTTAGAGTCCCACCCTCTAATGATTCCAAGTCTAAGTCCGGTTGGACTGGTTTTTTGTCCCAAAGTAACCTCTTTTGTTATTCAGTTATTGTTTCTTCCTGTAGTTTTGCAACTACAACGGTGATGTGGCAACTTCTTTTATTAATTCTGTGTGCACGACCCTGTGGTGCAGGTTGAATCCTTTTCAAAGTTACTCCTTCATCAACAAATATTGTTTTTACGTAGAGCAGATCGTTATCTAATCTCTCTTCCTCAAATTTATCACGAACATTCGCAGAAGCTGATTTTATTACTTTTGATACATCAAAAGCAGCTGCTTTTTTAAGAAAATTAAGTTTTGTCAGAGCAACATCTACTCGCTCTCCACGGATATAGTCTGCCACCAGGCGAACTTTTCTAGGAGACTTTCTAAGATGTCTCTGAACTGCTTTTGCTTCAAAAATTGCTGTTTCCATCAAATCTTTATTTTATTTTCCTTTTTTCAGTGGGTGGCCACGGAATGTTCTGGTTGGTGCAAACTCACCCAGTTTATGTCCGACCATACCGTCTGTTATGTAAACAGGGATAAACTGTTTCCCATTATGTACGGCAATTGTTAAACCGATAAAATCAGGTGTAACCATTGAACTTCTGGACCATGTTTTTATCACTTTTTTCTTTCCGCTGCTATTCGCATCATCTACTTTTTTCTGCAGCTTGTAGTGTATAAAAGGTCCTTTTTTTAGTGATCTAGGCATACTAAACTAATTAAGCTTTTTTGGTTTTACGGCGTCTTACGATATACTTAGACGACAACTTCTTTCTGTTTCTTGTCTTCTTACCTTTAGCAGATTGCCCCCACGGTGAACGCGGATGACCACCGGATGCTTTCCCTTCTCCACCACCCATCGGGTGATCTACCGGGTTCATAACAACACCTCTAACTTTTGGCCTTCTTCCTAACCATCGGCTTCTGCCGGCTTTACCAATCGTCGTGTTAAAATGATCAGGATTACTCGTTGCACCTATGGTCGCAAAACAAGTACCTAAAATCATTCTCACTTCGCCGGAAGGTAACTTAACCGTTACATATTTATCACTCTTGGCTACCATCTGAGCAACTGTTCCTGCACTTCTGCATAACTGCCCACCTTTTCCTGGCTGCAATTCAATATTATGAATAAATGTACCTGCCGGCATACTCTTCATAGCCATCGCATTACCCACATCCGGCTGACCTGTTTCAGTACTGATAACAGTATCTCCTACACTCAATTTGTTCGGTGCTATGATATATCGTTTTTCACCATCAGCATAAGCTAAAAGGGCAATCCTTGCTGTTCTGTTCGGATCATACTCGATCGTCTGAACTTTTGCAGGAATATCTCTTTTATCTCTTTTGAAATCGATTACCCTATATTTTCGCTTATGACCACCACCTCTCCTTCTCATAGTCATACGACCATGTCTGTTTCTACCACCGGATTTACTCAATCCTTTTGTAAGTGATTTAACAGGTTTGTCTGTGGTCACCTCATCAAAAACAGGCGCAATTCTGTGTCGCTGTCCGGGTGTTGTTGGTTTTAACTGTTTCGTAGCCATTTTAAATCTTTATTAAATTTCACCAAAGAGATCAATTTCACCCTCTTTCAGTGTAATGATTGCTTTTTTCCAGACTCTGCTTCTTCCACTGACAAAACCACTTTTTGTAAATCTGCCTTTTGGTTTGGAAGGCACAAGCATTGTATTAACCCGTGCTACTTTCACTTCCGGATATCGCTCTTCAATCGCTTTTCTGATCTGAGGTTTTGTTGAATTTCTGGCAACTTCAAATGCATACTGCTGATGCATTTCCTGAAGTCTTGTTAGCTTTTCTGTAATTAATGGTTGAATCAATATACTCATGCTGCTTCCTCCTCAACGGTCACACTATTAAATGTTGACTCTAATACAGGAATAGCATCTACCAGTAGTAATAGCTCATCTGCATTCATAATTTCATACGTCGTTGGCTTATTCGCTTCTAATACGGATACTCCGGGAATATTTCTTGCTGATAACAATACATTCTTGTCAACATCCGAAGTCAATATCAAAATCTTCTTACCTGTAAGTTTAAAAGCCTCTAATAACTCAACAACTTGTTTCGTTTTTGGCTCATCAAAATTTAAATTTTGAATCACTTTGATCGCCTCTTCAGAAGCTTTCAATGAAAGAGCAGATTTCCTGGCAAGTCTTTTCGCTTTTTTTGTCAGTCTAACCGTATACTTTCTCGGCTTAGGCCCAAAGATTGTACCCCCACCCTTGAGTAAAGGTGAACGCATGGAACCTCTTCTGGCCATCCCGGTCCCTTTCTGCTTATAGGCTTTTCTACCACCACCGCGAACTTCTCCACGTTCTTTGGTTTTTGCAGTTCCTTGTCTTCTGTTGGCAAGGATACGGCGAACATCTTCATACATAACCGTTTCGTTTGGCTCAATTCCGAATATGGTATCATCCAATTCAGCTTTTTTGCCACTACTTTTGCCGTCAATTTTATATATCGTTAGCTTCATGAGGCTACTTCTTAAGATTTATTATAAATTTCTAAATAAGCTCCTTTCGGACCCGGTACCGAACCTGTAACTAACATCATGTTAGATTCCGGAAGAATTCTGGCTATCGATAAGTTTTGAATCTTAGTCCGTTTGTTTCCTGATCTACCTGCCATTTTCATTCCCTTAAATACTCTGGATGGGTCTGAAGCCTGACCAATAGAACCGGGAGCTCTTTCACGGTTATGCTGACCATGCGTTGCATCGCCTACACCCCTGAAATTGTGTCGTTTCACAACACCTGTAAAACCGGTTCCTTTAGATACACCTACGATTGATATCAAATCACCAATCTGAAATACATCTTCAATTGTGAGTTCATCACCTAATCCTAATCCTTCCGGTTGATAATCTCTTATCTCCTTTACGACTTTTTTAGGTCCAACACCGGCCTTAGAAAAATGGCCTTGAAGTGCTTTTGATACTCGTTTCGATTTTTTGTCAAAAGCTGCAATTTGAACGGCATTGTATCCGTCAGTCTCAACAGTTTTGATTTGGGTGATTGTACAAGGCTCAATTTCAATGGCTGTTACAGGAATACTCCTTCCCAGCTCATCAAAAATACTTGTCATACCCACTTTTTTTCCTATTAATCCACTCATCGTGTTTATTACTATAGAATTAGCTTAAACTTTTATTTCCACATCAACTCCGGATGGCAACTCTAACTTCATGAGTGCATCTACAGTCTGTGATCCTGTTGACAGAATATCAATCAACCGCTTGTGTGATCGATATTCAAATTGCTCACGTGATTTTTTATCCACATGAACGGATCTGTTTACCGTAATTATATTTTTGTACGTAGGCAGCGGAATCGGTCCGGATACAACTGCACCGGTTGATTTCACTGTTTGAATGATCTTTTCAGCTGATTTGTCAATCAGATTGTGATCGTAAGACTTAAGCTTGATTCTTATTTTCTGTTGTGTTGCCACTTGATAGATCCTTTAGTCATTAATTTTACTTACCACGCCGGCACCTACAGTACGGCCACCCTCACGAATCGCAAAGCGAAGTCCGGGTTCCATAGCTACAGGCTGTATCAGCGTTACTACCATCTTCACGTTATCACCGGGCATTACCATCTCCACTCCTGCCGGCATTTCGCATGATCCGGTTACATCCGTTGTTCTAAAATAGAACTGCGGACGATATCCCTTGAAAAATGGCGTGTGACGGCCACCCTCATCTTTGCTCAATACGTACACTTCACACTCAAATACTTTATGAGGATTGATCGATCCCGGCTTACACAGTACCATCCCACGCTGAATCTGCTCCTTATTCACCCCTCGCAACAAGATCCCTGCATTGTCTCCGGCCTGACCCTGGTCAAGTAACCGGCGAAACATCTCAATTCCCGTTACCACACTCTTCATCGGCGCTTCCACAATCCCTACAATCTCAATCTCCTGGTTCAGTTTTACCACCCCACGCTCAATCCGTCCGGTAGCTACTGTTCCACGGCCGGTAATGGAAAACACATCCTCAACCGGCATCAAAAACGGCTTGTCTACATCACGCTCAGGCGTTGGAATCGTATCATCCACCGCTTTCATCAACTCCACAATGGAAGCCTCTGCATCGGCATCGCCGTTGAGCGCATTCAACGCACTTCCCTGAATCACAGGGATGTTGTCTCCATCAAATTCATAAGAGGAGAGAAGCTCACGAACTTCCAGCTCCACCAACTCCAACAGCTCCTCATCATCCACAAGGTCAACCTTGTTCATGAATACCACCACCTGTGGAACACCAACCTGGCGGGCAAGCAAAATGTGCTCGCGCGTCTGTGGCATCGGCCCGTCTGTAGCGGCAACCACTAAAATCGCACCATCCATCTGAGCCGCTCCCGTTACCATGTTCTTCACATAGTCGGCGTGACCCGGACAATCAACGTGCGCATAATGACGCTCGCCGGTTTCATACTCCACGTGAGCCGTTGCAATGGTAATCCCACGCTCGCGCTCTTCAGGAGCATTATCAATATCCGCAAATTTCTTAGCTACTCCACCATATGTCTTCGCCATCACTGTGGTAATCGCAGCCGTTAATGTCGTTTTGCCGTGATCCACGTGTCCAATCGTTCCTACGTTTACGTGTGGCTTATTACGTTGAAATGTCTCTTTTGCCATGGTTGTGTTCGTTAAATTTTATCCTTGTTGTTCAATAATTTCTAGTGCTTTTGAAGCCGGTACAGCTTCGTACTCAGAAAATTCCATGGAGTAGACTGCTCTACCCTGTGTCAATGATCTGAGGTCTGTTGAGTAACCAAACATTTCAGAAAGCGGTACTTTCGCTTTTACCAAAGATCCTTCTGCATTCGTATCCATTTTCTGAATGATTCCTCGGCGTCCGTTAATATCGCCAATCACATCACCCATGTACTCTTCAGGAGTAGTCACTTCGACCATCATAATCGGCTCTAACAGTTCAGGACCCGCTTTTTTAGACGCATTTCTAAACGCCAATTTTGAACAGAGTTCGAAACTGAATGCATCGGAATCCACATCATGATAAGAACCGTCATATAATCTGACTCCAATATTCTGAGCTGCATAATTTGCCTGAATACCATTTTTCATCGCTTCACGAAAGCCTTTCTCAACAGATGGAATAAATTCACGGGGAATATTTCCACCAACAATTCCATTTATAAATTTGAAACCTTCGCTAATCGTGACTTTCTTGTCATCATCTGCAAACTCATCGAAATGTGCCCTTGGCGCAATTTCAAAAGCGATATCCGCAAATTTACCACGACCACCGGTCTGTTTCTTGTACACTTCACGATGCTCATATGGTTTGGTAATGGTTTCTCTGTAAGATACTTGAGGCTGACCCACATTGGCTTCCACCTTAAACTCTCTTTTCAGACGATCTACAATAATTTCAAGGTGAAGTTCTCCCATCCCGGCGATGGTAGTCTGCCCGGTCTCTTCATCAGTTTTCACTTTAAAAGTAGGATCTTCTTCTGCAAGTTTAATCAAACCTGTAGTGAGCTTATCTGCATCAACTTTTGATTTCGGCTCTACAGCCAACTTGATAACCGGCTCCGGAAAGGTAATTTTTTCCAGTAATATCGGTTCATCCAAGTCGCAAAATGTATCTCCTGTACTTACATGCTTCACTCCTACCGCAGCAGCAATATCTCCTGCGTATACAACATCTATATCTTTTTTGTCATTAGCATGCATTTCAAGCAGACGGCCAATTCTTTCTTTTTGACCTGTAGCAGAGTTCAATATATATGAACCTTTTTCCAGGGTACCTGAATACACTCTAAAGAATGTCAATTTCCCTACATAAGGGTCTGTCATAATCTTAAATGCAAGAGCTGAAAATGGTGCATTGATTTCAGCAGGCCTGGTCATTTTATTATCAAAATCATCCGGATGAACTCCGTTCACGGCTTCCACATCCAATGGACTTGGCAGATACTCAATAACCTTATCCAGCAGGATTTGAACGCCTTTGTTCTTCAGGGCAGTTCCACACAATACCGGAGTAATCGCTCTGGCTAATGTTGCTTTTCTGACTGCATTATGGATCTCATCTTCATTGATCTCCTCTTCCATGAGGTATTTTTCCATCAGCTCATCATCCTGATCAGCAATCGCTTCGAGCATGATTTTTCTATACTCTTCTGCTTTTTCTTGTAATTCAGCCGGAATATCAATGATTTCATATTTGGCACCTAATGACTCTTCGTCCCAAATAATCCCTTCCATTTTAATAAGATCAACGATCCCTTTGAAATGCTCTTCTGAACCGATCGGAATTTGAATAGGAATTGGATTTGCACCCAATTTATTTCTCATCTGCTCAATCACATTGTAGAAGTCCGCGCCGGTTCTGTCCATCTTATTGACAAAAGCCATTCTTGGAACCTTGTATTTGTTGGCTTGTCTCCAAACAGTTTCAGATTGAGGCTGTACCGCACCCACTGAACAGAAAACGCCGATGGCGCCATCCAATACTCTTAATGATCGTTCTACTTCAACTGTAAAATCTACGTGACCCGGAGTATCAATAATATTGATACGGTGATCTTTCCATATACAATGAGTGGCGGCAGACTGAATCGTAATTCCACGCTCTTGCTCCTGCTCCATCCAATCCATGGTTGCTGCACCGTCATGCACTTCACCCATACGGTGACTTCTTCCGGTGTAGAACAATACTCGTTCAGTCACAGTTGTTTTACCGGCATCAATATGTGCCATGATACCAATGTTTCGCGTTCTGCGAATTTGGTCAATAACTTTCGGGTCTGCTTTAGTCGTTACTTCTGACATTGTTTTTCTCTGGTATTAAATATTCGTTTTGCGGATCGCTTTATTAAAATCTGAAATGGGCAAATGCTTTGTTCGCTTCAGCCATTCTATGTGTCTCATCCTTTTTACGGACTGCGCCACCTTCATTCTTGGAAGCATCAATCAACTCCCTTCCTAATCTTGTCGCCATCGACTTATCATTTCTCTGTCGTGATGCTTTAATGATCCATCGGATCCCAAGAGCTGTACCACGATCGGTCCGAACTTCAACCGGAACCTGATAAGTAGCCCCACCCACTCGGCGACTTTTTACTTCAACTGCCGGTGTCGCGTTATTTAACGCGTTTCTAAATACATCAATTGGTAACTCACCGGTTTTCTCTTCGATGATTTCAAATGCCTGATATAAAATTTTTCTGGCAACGCCTTTCTTACCATCTCTCATCAGATTATTTACAAATCTGGTGATTAGTTTGTCGCCAAAAATTGGATCCGGCTGTAAATCTCTTTTTTCTGCTTTTCTTCTGCGCATAGTATAATAAGGTTATAAATCCTGTTTACCCTTTCGGTCTTTTGGTACCGTATAGACTTCTTCCCTGCTTTCTGTCATCAACACCGGCTGTATCCAGTGTACCACGAATCACGTGATAACGAACACCCGGGAGATCCTTTACACGACCTCCGCGAATCAGCACGATACTGTGCTCCTGCAGGTTGTGACCCTCTCCGGGAATATACGCAGTCACTTCAAGACCATTCGTAAGACGAATTCTCGCCACTTTCCGCAGTGCAGAGTTTGGTTTTTTAGGTGTAGTTGTATACACCCTTACACACACTCCCCTTTTTTGGGGACAATTTTGTAGTGCAGGAGCAGTTGTTTTGCTTACCTTGCTTTTTCTACCTTTTCGAATAAGTTGGTTTATAGTAGGCACGGATTTACCTTGTTTGGTTTAAAATCAATAGCTAGATAATATAACAATATTCGAATTTAGATAGCAACAATAATTCACTACTTTTTTACAAAACATCATATTTCTTTTATTACTCATAATATTAACTCCCAGAAGCATCTTTTTAAGCCAATATAATACACTACTGATATATATCAGTGTAACAGTATGAATTTGACAAATCTACATAATCTCAGCGGAAAAAGGCTGAAAGCACTTCAGCAATCCGGGATAGATCAACCCATGGATCTTCTCTATTTTTTCCCAAGACGCTACATTGACAGATCAAATATTCAAAAAATCAGCAATCTATTTGCTGAAGGTCAGCCGGTCACGATCGTAGGTAAGGTCTCATCGGTTCATGTCACAGGATATGGAAATAAAAAAAGGCTGGAGGTTATCATCCGGGATGAATCTGCTTCTCTTAAAGTAGTCTATTTTAAAGGGTGGAAATACTTTATCAACCAATTTAAAGAGGGCGCATATGTCGCCTTATATGGCACCCCAAAACAGTATGGTCGACAGATGAGCATGGCACACCCCGAGGTGGAACAACTCTCCGAACCGGAGGAGGTCGCCAATATAGATAAACTCATTCCTATCTATCCGTCAAATAAACACTTCTCAAAAGCCTATATATCCAACAAAATTGTTTCCGAATGGGTAGATCAGATCCTCAACTCCAACGACATAGAGGATTTTATACCCTTGGATATTCTCCAAAAATACTCTTTTCCTAAAATTATGGATGGATTCAGAAGGATTCACAAACCTGCAGAGAGAAAGGATTTTCAAATAGCCCTCGACAGATTTAAATATGAGGAGTTATTCCTTTTTGAGTTGAGTATGGCCAAAATCAGAAAAAATCGTACCGAACGCGCCCGGGGCATCCCAATGAAAGCCGGTGACTATACCCGGACGTTTTTCAATTCAATTCTTCCTTTTGACCTGACAGACGGTCAAATTAATGCACTTGCTGATCTTAAAACGGATCTGTCTGGCACTTCTCAGATGAACCGGCTCATTCAAGGCGATGTAGGAGCCGGAAAAACGATCGTTGCTATCGGAGCCCTCCTGATGGCCGTCGATAGCGGATATCAAGCGGCTTTGATGGCACCAACTGAAATTCTGGCGGAACAACACTTTTTCACTATTAAAAAATATCTGGATGATCTGGGAATTTCCTATCGCCTTCTCACCGGTGGACAATCCACATCCCTTCGCCGGGATGTCCTCACAGATATTGAAGGTGGCAACTGTGATATCGTGATTGGTACTCATGCAATTTTCCAGAGTAAAGTGACCTTCCATAAACTGGGATTGGTTGTGATTGATGAGCAACACCGTTTTGGAGTAAAACAACGTAATGAAATCTTGCAAAAAGGAGAAAATCCTCATCTGATGGTTATGTCAGCAACTCCTATTCCACGATCCCTTGCCATGACCATCTATAGCGATCTGGATATCTCTGTAATTAAAGATCTGCCGGCCGGACGCATACCTATAAAAACAGCTGTTCGAACAGATAAAGAGAGAGAAAAAATTTATCAGTTTATTGAAAAAAGTGTGACTACCGGCGACCAAGTCTATGTCATATTTCCATTAATTGAAGAGTCGGAAGCGATGGACTTAAAAGATGCAACTATGGGGTATGAGAAATTAAGTAAACGGTTTCCATCGATTGACATAGACCTGTTACATGGCAAAATGAAGTCGGATCAGAAAGAAGAGATTATGAAACGATTTTCAGAGGGAAAATCAAAAATCCTGGTCTCTACAACTGTCATAGAAGTAGGAGTGGATGTCCCTAACGCATCCATTATGCTCATTGAACACGCAGAAAGATTTGGACTCTCTCAATTGCATCAACTCCGGGGAAGAATCGGCAGAGGCAGCACACAGAGTTACTGTATTTTGATGCCGGGTTCCCAACTCAGTAAAGCCGGAGTTTTCCGTTTAAAGAAATTGGTAGAAACCACGGATGGATTTAAAATTGCGGAAGCCGATCTGAAACTTCGTGGACCGGGGGATTTTTTAGGTACAAAACAGAGCGGACTGCCCGAATTCAGATTTGCAGATATTGTTGAGGACAGACTCATCCTGGAACAAGCTAAAAACGATTCCTGGGAGTTGATCAAACAGGATCCGGACCTGTCAAAACCGGAACATAAATCATTACAGTCTGTATTCGAGCCCTATTTTAAAGAAAAACTGGAACTCTTTGGTGTGGGATAACACGGTTACTTTCCACTACTAATTCGCCAGTTTCAAAATCTTCTGGTACTCCTCTTCGGTTACAGCAGTTATCGAGAGTCGGTTTCGCTTAAATAGTTGCATCTCAAGCAAGCTCTCATCTTCCTTCAATAAATCACGTGTCACCGGTTTTTTAAACTTTCGGATGAATTTTACATCCACTAATTGCCACCGGGGATTACTTTCGCTGCTTTTTTCGTCAAAATATTTGCTGTCCGGATCAAACTGAAACTTATCCGGATAGGGCTCGCTGCACACCTCCATCTCACCTACAATCAACGGTGGTTTCACATTGGAGTGATAGAAAAAAGCACGGTCTCCCACATTCATCCGGTCACGCATAATGTTTCTGGCTTCATAGTTTCGAACACCACTCCAGTGAATTTTACCATCCTTCTTTAAATCATCTATACTGTAGGCATCGGGTTCAGATTTCATTAACCAATACTGCTTTTTACTCATGATACTCTGTTCATTAAGTTCTGATTTGATCAATCCCCCATCTAAACGGATTCCATTTAACCATCATTCCGTACTCATCTGTATCAAATGAACGTAAAAATCTATAGTACCTAAATAGGAGTCAACAGAGACTTTTTCCCCCGTTCCATGAATAATTCTCATATCATCTATACTAAATTCAACCGGACTAAACCTGTATATCTGGTCCGTAATTCCCGTAAAGTATCTGGAATCTGTTGCGCCGCTTACCAAATAGGGCATTACATAGAGATCCTGAAATTGATCCATAATCGCCTGTTGTAACATTCTGTAGTTTGGGCTGCTCACCGGTGAAACCATCGATGGTGGCACTTGAATCGGACCATATTCACTAATAGTGATATCTTCATCATCAATCACACTACTAACATGCTCTTTTACTGAATCAAATGTTTCGCCCGGCAATAATCTAAAATTCACAACAGCTCTGGCTTCATTGGGTAGTACATTATCTTTAACGCCTGCCCTCAGGATAGTTGGAGCAGTCGTTGTCCGAACCATTGGGGCGCTAGACGGGCCTGAGGCCATCATTCGTGTCATGAGTCCTTCTGTAGCCCAGCGATTGCCATAGACCATCCTGAGATGAAATGGCAACTTGCTCGCTACAGACTCAAACATACTTTCCGTGGCTCCATCTATAACAGGAGGAAAGAGATTATTATTCAATTTCAAAATAGCTTCACTTAGTTTCACTATGGCTAACTCCTGTGGCGGAGATGATGAATGACCTCCCCTTGTACGGGCTGTTAATTCAAGTGATAAGTACCCTTTCTCGGCGATACCAACCATTGCAACTTTTTTCCCCATCATCGGATTGTCTAATACGACGGCACCACCTTCATCCAACACGTAATCAAGAATGATATCATTATCCTGAAAATATCGGGATATTGCCCTGGCACCTTCGTTGCCACCTATCTCTTCATCATGTCCAAATGAAACATAAAAACTTCTTCTGGGCTGAAAATTCACTGTAAGCAGATACTCCATCGTCTCAAGCAGACTCATTACATTATTTTTATTATCAAGAGTGCCTCGTCCCCAAAGATATCCATCTGCAATTTGACCGGAAAAGGGGCCATATTCCCATCCGTCGATATCAGTAGAATCGATTGGAACAACATCATAGTGTCCCATCAAGAGTATGGGATTCAAACTCGAGTCGCTTCCTTCCCAATAATAGAGTGGGGTCAGATCATTAAACATCACTCTTTCGAGCTGAATATGAACCAATGGGTATTCATACTCAATAAACTCAAGAAATGCGTTGAATTCAGTAGTATCCCGCAAACTTTCTTCATCACCGGAGATCGTTTTGTACCGGATCGCTCTTGAAAATCGATCTATCATCGCTTCTCGATCCCAATTAACTTCAACCGGTGTACCCGGCTCTAACTGAGTATTACCCAGGCGAAACGTGTTCACCAAAATAATGGCCAAAAGTGTCAACACAACGCCAAGCAGTACAAAAAGTATTTTTTTAATCATTTAAACGCCTCTCTTTTATTTGTGGAATTTTAAATATACCCTTTCAGTACATCACGATTCATACTTTTTCATAAACCATTTCACGGTGTCCCGAAGCATCTCATTAAAATCCTTGGATGGAGTCCATTTCAACTCTTTTTTAATTTTTGATGCATCCACGGCATATCTGAAATCATGGCCCGGCCGGTCGGTTACAAAGGAGATCAGATTTTTATAATCCCCATCAGGGCCTTTACCACTCTCTTCATTCAGGATCTCGCAGATCAAATTGACTATTTCAATATTTTGCCACTCATTATCACCGCCGATATTATACTGTTCTCCAGTTTTTCCCTCCATAAAAACAGTCGCCAGTGCTCTGCAATGATCCTCAACATAGAGCCAATCGCGAACATTATCCCCCTTACCATACACGGGGATAGGTTCTCCGGCAAGAGCTTTACGGATCACGGTAGGAATCAATTTTTCATCATGCTGATGTGGGCCGTAATTGTTGGAGCAGTTAGTCATCACTGTATTCATTCCATACGTATGAAAATAGGATCGAACCAGGAAATCACTGCCGGCTTTAGATGCAGAATAGGGTGAATTGGGGGCGTATGGGGTTGTCTCTTTAAAAAATCCTGTTTTCCCCAGTGAACCGTATACTTCATCGGTTGAAATGTGCAGAAAACGATTCGCCAATACCGGATCTTTTTTCGCCTCAGCCCAATAGAGCCTGCACTCTTCAAGCAGATTAAACGTACCCACTACATTTGAATAGATAAACGGTTCAGGTCCTTTGATCGAATTATCAACATGAGACTCTGCTGCCAGATGGATCACGCCATCCGGTCCATATTTTTGAATAATATCTTTTATACCGGCTCTGTCTGTAATGTCAAGCCTTTTGAAGGTATATCGATTCGAATCCTTAACCGGATTCAGGTAGTTCAAATCTGATGCGTACGTCAGTTTGTCGATATTCAGAATTTCATAATTCGGGTAGTTTTGATGCAAATAAAGTATCAAGTTCGAACCTATAAAGCCTGCACCGCCTGTAACAATTAATTTCATTTCTCTCGTCTTTGGTTTGATGTTTTAGTCTTGTTTAAAAAAGATCAGAAGGGTTAATATCTATAAGATGAGGGTTTTTTTCATCTTTTTCTGACAGTATCGGTTTTTTTACTCCCCAATTGATTCCAATAGTTGGATCGTCCCACTTAATTCCTCTTTCTGAATCTTTATTGTAGTAGTGACTGCATTTATAGTAGACTGTCGCTTCTTCAGATAAAACTGAAAACCCATGTGCAAAACCGGCCGGGATCAACATCATCGTTCTATTTTTACTGTTTAACTTTGCTTTAAAACTCTTTCCGAATGTGGGTGATTTTTTCCGCAGATCCACTGCAACATCTAAAATTTCACCCTCAATTGCCATCACCAATTTTGCCTGAGCATTTGGATTACATTGATAGTGAAGGCCTCTTATGGTTCCTTTTATGGATACAGAAATATTATCCTGAACAAAAGAGCCGGTTAGCCCCTCCTTTCTAAAATGCTCTTCTCGAAAAGCCTCCAAAAAATGCCCTCTGTCATCACCAAATAGAGTCGGTTCTATCAGCCAAACATCTTTTAACGTTGTCTCTTTAAATTTCAGCATTACACTCCTCAGTTACTTTCATTACCTTTTATCTCCATCATCAGCCTTTTTAAACCAATATCCCATTCTAAGGCATGGATACCATTTTGTTCCAGTTTATCTTTATTCAAAAGGGAAAAAGAGGGTCGTTTAGTGATGGTTTTAAACTGTGCAGTCGTGATTCGGTGCAATGTTGTATTCTGACCACGTTCTGAAAATATTGCTTCTGCAAAATCTGCCCAGCTCACTTCACCGCCACTGCTGATATGGTAAATCCCGTTTAAATTTTTCATCAGTAATTGATGAGTTTTTTCAACAACATCAAAAGTATAAGATGGGCTTCCCGTTTGATCCTCAACGACAGAGACCTCACCATGTTCTCTCCCCAGCCGCAGCATCGTCTTTACAAAATTAGATCCTTGTGAACCACATAACCAGGATACCCGTATGAGAAGCCAATCCATTGTACTCTTTTCCAACTCAATTTCACCTGCACGTTTTGAATATCCGTATCGGTTTATCGGGTCTGTTTTTGCATCTTCAGGATAACCGCCCGGATAGGTTTCCCGATCCTCTTCCGACCCTGAAAAAACATAATCCGTGCTGAAATGAACCAACGTAGAGTTAGAATCTTCACAAGCGGTAATTAAATGTTTTACTCCATCACGATTTACCCGCATCGCTTCATCAAAATCAGATTCTGCCAAATCCACTTTTGTATAGGCAGCACAGTTGATGACAAAATCGGGATTAACTTCGGTTATCACCTTTCTCACACTGTTTAGGTCAGTAATATCAAGCTGTTCAGAAGTGGTTGCGATGATTTCATCATCTAACAGTGATAAATATCGAACCCACTCCCTTCCAAGCTGACCATTTGCACCCGTGATCAGGTATTTCATTCAGCTATCTAATTTATATGCAAGGTTATTGGCAACTACATAGGATTCCGGAGTCCCGGCATCTGTCCACCAGCCATCTAAAATGGAAAATGTCATTTTCCCTTCGCGGATATAGTGATTATTCACATCGGTTATTTCGAGCTCTCCACGTCCTGATGGTTTTAGATTTTTGATCAATCCATATACATCGGAATCGAACATATAGATCCCGGTTACAGCATAATTTGATTTTGCTACTTTTGGCTTCTCCTCTATGCCGATTACCCGATCTCCGTCCATCTCAGCTACTCCGAATCGTTCTGGATCTTCTACTTTTTTGATCAATATTTGTGCGCCGTTGCCTGAGTAATTTTGAACAGCACTTTTCAGGTCGCTTTCAAAGATATTATCCCCCAAAATGACCGTCATGGGATCGCTGCCTGTAAAGTTTTCTGCCAATCCAAGCGCTTGTGCAATACCGCCTGCCTCATCCTGGACTTTATACGTGAATCGGCATCCAAAATCTTTCCCCGATCCCAACAGGTTCACAACATCACCCATATGTTCGGTTCCGGTTACGATCAATATCTCATCGATTCCGGCACCGATTAACTTTTCGATCGGATAGTAGATCATGGGTTTGTTGCCAACAGGCAGCAGATGTTTGTTGGTCACTTTGGTAAGCGGGTATAAACGAGATCCGGTGCCACCGGCCAGGACAATTCCTTTCATAGTCAAAAGAGATAATTTCTGAATTTATTTATTGGCATTCGACCTGATGGTCAACCCATAAACATACGGTCTATGGTTATCGAAGTAAGGTAAGGAATAGAGAGGATGGTTAACAAATTGCACTGTCATTTTCATCATATTGAATCCCCTGATAGTTTCTTGATATTTTAAAATGCAGAGGGGTCAATTTTGCAGTTTTTCATACTCCGATGTGTGAGCCGGATCCACATCACGCAGTATGTTGTAAGCTTCGAGCCGGGTTTCAGCCTCCGCGCCTAAAAGCATCGCGACAATTTCCGTGTATTTTGTGCTGAAAAAAATATCAAACAGATAATTACCGGTCGTGACTCGTTTTGCATCCTGAATCGTTTCAAGTGAGTTCAAAATATGATTTCTCGCAATCTCCGGGTCGAGAGTGAACTGGTCTAAGCCTAATCGATGATATCGATAAAAAGCACTTCTCAGATCTTGAAAACCGGGATTCATAATATCTGTAATCAGTCCGTATCGGTTTCTTTGTGCACCAATGGATCGTCCCCATCCGGCTACGCCACTATTCTGGCCCAAATCAAATACGGATTGTGCCCGACTAAAATAGGGTGTTCCACCCAGCTCAGAAAAGCTGTCGTAATCGAATCCCAGCATGATATAGACATAAAAATCGATAAAACTGGTCATATCATCGAATTGCAGATCATCATGAATCAGGCTCTTCCCTCTGTTATAATTGAATCGCCAGTTATTATCACTTAAAACCAGTGTCAATGACTGTTGATTTGTGTCATAAACCGGTCTGCGAATTGTAAATACCACTTCAGAAGTAAAGTTAAAGTTACTATCCACAGCTGTTAATAGAATCTGAATATTGCAAACAATCCTCTCATGGGTTTGATAGTTGTCATTTGTCCAACGGTGCCTGTTGATATAGTTACTCAACAGATCCGGCAATTCTGAAATGTAATCATAGGAAGACGCGCTTATCTGCCTGTCATTCACTGTAATCGAGCAGTTAAATTCCTGAGCAAGCAGTAGCGTTGGCATCATCAGCAGTGCAATGAAAGGCAATGTGAAATTCTTCAGTTTTTTTTGAAAGGTTTTTGTCATAACAGGTTCATATAGATAAAAGAGCAATTCAAGAGATGAACATATGATAGAAAGTATCAAGATTCAATGCCTGAAACTACTCAGTTTATCTGTTATCTGCATGATTACTTCCGGTTTGGCAATGGGTCAGAACTCCATGGGAGCAAAATTGGTCTCAATGGGTCAGGCCGGTGTCGCACTTCCCAACTCTGAATGGTCACTTTTCAGTAATAGTGCTCTATTACCAACGAAAGGAAACAGTGTTTCATTTTATCGTTTTCGATATGTAGGAATTTCTGAAATCACAGATATGACGGCTGTATTCAATTTTCAAAACCGATTGGGCACTGCAGGGTTCGCGATTCATCGATACGGATTCAACTTGTTTAGTGAAAATCGGCTGATTTTTGGCTTTAAAAAGAGTTTTGGCACCTTTCATGCCGGAGTATCCACTAGCTATTATCATGTATCTCAGGGGGGTGATTATGGATCGGCCGGAGCTTTTGGAATCGATATCGGCATTGCTGCAGAATTAGCTGAGGGTCTGTGGATTGGAGCCCGTGCGACCAACGTAAATTATCCATCTTATGGGAATAGTAATGAAATACTTCCCAGAGACCTCTCAATGGGTTTTAGTTATCAATTAGCTGAAAATACAATCCTATCAATGGAGGCGATGAAGGATGTCATGTTTCCTTTGTCTCTGAGAAGTGGACTGCAGATTGAACTAATTCAATCCTTATTCATTCGTGCCGGTTTCACCTCGAGTCCTGAGACGTACTCTGTCGGTTTTGGCTACTCCCCCGACAGGTGGAGCGTCAATATTGGGGTGCAGCAACACAATCCACTTGGATTGAGTCCGGCTTTAGATCTGGGAATAAATTTCTGATATGATGTTTTGCCTTTTTTATTCAAATCCGATGCATAATTTAGATGATAAGAGCAAGATGTTCATCTCGAAGCTGATCATTTTACTGCTATTACTCCTCACGCTGATTGTCAATCAGATCTCTGCACAGGAACAGTCAAATTCACGTGAGGTGGAGCGGGAACTTGAGATCATTTTAGAGCAGTTGGAAACGGATGATCCGGATGCTGATTTTACTGAACTTCTTGAAATCATTCAGGATCTGCTGTCACATCCGGTGAATATAAATATTGCCGAGATTGATGAACTTCTTCAGATACCGAACCTGTCTCATCGTTTAGCTCAGAATATTTTGACCCATCGATCAGAACAGGGATCGTTTAAAACGGTTGAAAACCTGATGGATGTGTCCGGAATCGGGCCGGTTACATTCGAGAAAATTCGTCCGTACGTTATGGTAACAACAGAAAATCCCGATGGGCTGGGTCATTTTTTGAAACGGGGTGGCTGGACACAAAACAGTCGTTTTGAAGGGTTTTCAAGATTTCGACAGGTGCTTCAGGAGCAGGATGGAACATCCAGGCCTGATTCACTCGGTGGATATCAGGGCGCTCCTTATCAATACTATCAGCGAATGCATTACAGAAGCCGTTTTTTATCCGTGAATCTGACTCAGGATAAAGATCCCGGCGAGCCTCTCTCCTATCCATCCGGTTTTGATCACACCTCCTGGCATGTTGCCATTCAAAACAGAGAGGGTCTGCAGGCACTTATTATCGGTGATTACAGTGTCTCATTCGGACAGGGGCTGTTGCTTTGGAGTGGCGGTTCGTTTGGAAAAAGCAGTAACAGTACGGGAGGAGTGGTTAAAAATGAACGCGGAGTGCGTCCATATACCTCAGCTCAAGAGAGTACGGGGTTTAGGGGTGTGGCAGTAACCGTGGGTGAACAGCTACAATTCACCGGATTTTATTCATCTCGTAAACGGACGGCAAGTGAGGTGGATGAAAATAGTGTGAATTTCCCCACATCAACCGGCTTTCACAGAACCACGAACGAACGCGACCGCAGAAATAACCTTGGGCAAGAGACTTATGGCGGCCGAATCAGAGCCATTTTTGAATCCGGACATGTTGGGATTTCAGCGTTTCACAATCGATTTAACAGATCTATTGCCGCCGGAGTGAATCCCTACCAACGAGGGCTTTTTTCCGGACAAGAGCTGACAGGATACTCATCCGATTTCCGTTTATTGTTGAATAGATTCCAACTCTTTGGAGAAGTCGCCTATACTGATAATGGAGGGTTTGGGGGGATTACCGGAGTTATTTATCAGGCCGATCCGCGCACAGATATCGCTTTCTCAACCCGTTATTATGATCCGTTTTTGCAATCGATCTTTGGCGCCGGTTTTGGAGAACAATCCGGAATTCCCAGAAATGAAAGGGGATATTACCTGGGGATCTCGCATTCGTTGAGTGATCACATTCAAGTAAATAGCTATATCGATTTTTTTCGATTTCCTTCTCCCCGATTTCAAACAACGCAGTCAACATCCGGTATAAACGGCCTGTTACAGGTAGAGTATAAGCCCAATAGATCCCTCACTCTCTATACACTGATCAGATTTAAAATCAGAGAACAGGAAATATCAGATATTGATCCGGTTGGGCGAGAATTACGAGTTTTAAGCAATCATAGTCGATCGAATGCTCGTTTTCATACAGAATACCAGATATCTCAAAAACTGCGCTTACGGTTTCGGTTTGATCTGATCCGTACCCAAACAGCAACCGGTGATGCCTATTGGGGCACATTACTCTATAAAGATATTCGGTTCAGGCCTTTTCCAAAATTCAGGATAGATGCCAGAATTACACTATTTGATGCGGACGATTTTGAATCGAGAGTCTACCAGTTTGAAAATGATCTGCTCTATGTGCTATCCAATACCATGTTATTCGATCGGGGACAGCGCATCTATCTGCTTTTTCATTTCCGTCCTGCACCCATTATTGAGATTTGGTTTAAAGCTGCGACAACCGTTTATGAGAATAGAAATGATATTGGAAGCGGACTCAATCGGATGAACGGAAATAGAAAAAGTGACATCGGTATTCAGATGCGGCTCAAATTTTAAGGATCAATCCTGCTCAACGTTATAAAGCTCATAAAAGATGGCTCCTTTTTATGAGCTTTTCCGCCCCAAAAATGAGTTTTCAACCTTTTGATGGTTAAATTTATTAGTGAAAATTATATTTACGTATTAATTAATAACATAAAAGCGCTTCCATTAAAAATTATATTGCATGATGAGTGAATTATAGCATTATTTATTCATAGAAAAGTTTTTCAAATAGCCCTCCAAACAGTCATGCCATGAACAATCATAAACCATTTCTTGAGAAATCAGCCTGCGGTGTCGGTTTTATTGCCAGCAGGAAAAATATAGCTTCACATGAAAATCTTCAAAAGGCTCTGCATGCACTTAGTTGCGTTGAGCATAGAGGAGCATGCAACGCGGATTTGGTTTCAAGTGACGGTGCCGGAATCATGGCGGATATTCCATTTGAACTGTTCGGTTATAAAAAAGGTGAGGTCGCAGTGGCTACTATTTTTGCCCCTCATGATGCTCACAGACGTCGAAAAGCATTACGGATTTTTGAAGAAACGTTTCAGTTTTATGGGTTAAAAGTTTTAGAATATCGCACAGTACCGGTCGATCCTACTGTTTTAGGTGAAATTGCTCGTGAAACAGTTCCTTTTATCTTGCATGCATTCATTGAACGGCCCGACTATTGCCGTACCGACAGCTCTTTTGATAAACTGCTGTTTAATGCAAAACAGATGACACGGACCAAAGAGAAAGCTGAAGGCATTGTACGTGAGTTCTTTTTTGCCTCTTTGAGTGCACGAACGATTGTTTATAAAGCACTTACACGGTCAGCGTCTCTGAAAAAATTCTATCTGGATCTGCAGAACCCGGAATTTAAAACCCGATTTGCCCTTTTTCACAGAAGATTCTCTACCAATACAAAAACATCCTGGGATAAAGTGCAGCCTTTTCGGATTATTGCTCATAATGGTGAGATCAATACCATTACAGGAAATCGGTCGTGGGCTATTTCAAGGGAGAAATATCTGGGAGTTCGGGAAGATGAACTGCTTACCCGAAATCAGATCAGTGATTCCGGTAGCCTGAATGAGATGGTTGAATCTCTCACCTATCGAAGCAGTATTCCGTTTGTAGAGGATATTCTATCCATTATGATCCCCCCCGCTACGCATCAAAATACGTTTTATAAGTTCTGGAGCCGGGCAATGGAGCCCTGGGATGGGCCTGCTTTTATCTCCTACTCTGATGGTTCTTCAATCGGCGGGCGTCTCGACCGGAATGGGTTCAGGCCGTGCCGATGGATCATCACTGACGAACATCTACTGCTTAGTTCTGAAGCCGGTTCATTCGAAGTGGATGAGAGCAGAGTTGAAGCAAAAGGATCTCTTCAGGCAGGAAACGGTGTTAAGATGGATTTGAATATCGGCAAGATTCATTTCCGTGATCCCAGTTATTCACGCGAAAACTACGATGCCAATTTTGAACATCGACTGGAGAAGCTGGAGCCGGAAATTCTGGATGAATCGGATCAAAGTTTTGCAAACATACATCTGTTTAAATATACACGCGAGGAGATTGAAAATCTGCTGGTTCCAATGATAGCAGAGGGCAAAGAACCGATCGGATCAATGGGTGATACGGCCAGGCCTGCAATTTTTTCAGACGAACCCCGATCCTTTTTTGACTACTTTTATCAAAATTTTGCCCAGGTTACTAATCCTCCATTGGATTATATCCGTGAAAAGATGGTAACGGATCTGAGCATGTATCTGGGGAAAAGGCCAAATATATTTTCTCCGAAAGAGCTGATTCCACAGTTTCCTGGATTTGAGATTGAATCCCCGCTGCTCTCTTTGGGTCAGATGAAAACACTCAGAGGAATCAATAATTCCCCTTCCCGGATTAAAACAGTAGAGTTTGATATGATCTTTAACCGAGATCAAGGCGAAGTTGGATTTAGATCAGCCATTCGGAATATTACCGCGCAGGCTTTGAAAGCTGTTAATGATGGAGCGACCATTCTAATTGTATCCGATCGAAATGCGACTTTCAGACAGCCTCCGATCCCAAGTTTGCTTATGCTTCGGGCGTTGGTGAATGAGCTGAATGACTCCGGATTACGACTGAATGCATCCATCGTGGTGGATACGGCTGAAGTCAAAAATACGCACCATTTTGCAGCCTTAGTAGGTTTTGGAGCAACTGCTGTCTGTCCTTATAGAGCCCTGGAATTTGCCAGGTTTGATGAGCATCGGAAGACCAAAACTCTCACGCCTGATGAAAGAGAAAAAAATCTGATCAATTCGTTCGATTCCGGCCTATTGAAGATAATGTCAAAAACAGGCATTTCTGTAGCAAGAAGCTATCAAAGTTCGAAACTTTTTACGGCATTGGGTATCGGTAAAGAACTGCAAGATCTATTTTTTCCGGGACTCTTTTCACCGATGGGTGGCATTAATATCAAAGAAGTAGTTCGTCAAATATTGAGTCAGACTGAAACCGCGGAAACAATGGATGTAGATGGTAAACCCATTCACACCTATCAGTTTAAGGAGCATAATAGAGGGACTGAAGGAGAAAAACACTCCATGACCAACACCCGGTCCAAATTGATTCATGACTTGGTGAGAAACAGCGAATTTTCACTCAAAGATCTGGGACTGTTTGAAGAATTCCTGAAGCTGCATAATGAGTGTGACCCCATAAATCCCAGACATCTCTTTACATTTAAACCGGTTGGCAAAGAAGTACCCATTGATAAGGTGGAGGATCGGCGTGAGATTACCAAACGTTTTGGTTCCGGAGCCATGAGTTTTGGTGCGATCAGCGCTGAATCTCAGCGAGATATATTCCTTGCGATGAAAGAACTGGGCGGGCGATCCAACAGTGGCGAAGGGGGTGAAAATCCATTTTACTACACACTTGGAATTTCTGCATCCGTGAAACAGGTGGCGAGTGGACGCTTTGGGGTTACGGCCGAATATCTGGTAGCAAGTAATGAAATTCAGATCAAGATTGCACAAGGTGCAAAACCGGGTGAAGGGGGACAATTGATGGGAGTTAAAGTAAATGAAGATATTGCTTTTGCACGCCATAGTGAGCCGGGTTTTGATCTTATTTCTCCTCCCCCGCTTCATGATATTTACAGTATTGAAGATCTGAAACAGCTTATTTACGAGCTGAAACAGATAAAACCGGATGGCAAAGTGAATGTAAAACTGGTATCCGGCGAGAATATTGGCACTATTGCGGTTGGAGTGGCCAAAGCGGGAGCCGATGTGATTCACATTTCCGGGGGTGATGGCGGAACAGGAGCTGCAACGCTCACATCCATGAAACATGCCGGACTGCCTTGGGAAATCGGTCTGTTGGAAGTACACAAAACTCTTTGTGAACATGGATTGAGAGAATTTGTTGAACTACGTACAGACGGAGGCTTGCAATCCGGTTCCGATATTGTGACCGCTGCGCTGCTGGGTGCAGAAGGGTTTGATTTTGGCAAGCTGCTGCTTATTGCAGAGGGATGTGTGATGGCGAGAATCTGTGAAAAAAATACATGTCCGACAGGAATTGCAACGCATGATCCAAAGTTTAAAGCAAAGTATAAAGGAGAAGTAGAACATGTAGTAAGAATGATTGATATTCTCGCAGAAGATGTGAGAAAGACTCTTGCATCAATCGGAGCAACTTCCATTGAAGAGATTATAGGAAGAATAGACCTATTGACTTTGAAAGAGAGGCACCAGGAGTTAGTGGAGAGCCGGCAGATTGATCTGAGTTATTTCTTGGGCGACTCACTTCACAGTTTTAATCAGCAATCGAATCCTTTTAACGAAGGCGTCAGTGAGTTTAATAAAGAGTATCTAAAACTTTCGGAAAAAGCGGTTAAAAATGAAGGGAAACTGATCCATAAAGGGAAGATCCACACCGAGAATCGGGCTGCATTAGCCACATTGAGTGGAAAAATTGCGAAGGTTGTATCCGATAAACGAATGGCTGAAATCAAGGAGAAAGGTGTAGCGGAATCCAATCACACGTTTAGCGGAAAGATCGATCTGGAGTTTGAGGGTAGTGCCGGACAGGGTTTTTGTGTATTTCTGACGGAAGGACTGAATGTAAAACTCTATGGTGAGGCGAATGACTCCGTTGCCAAGACGATGTCCGGAGGATTTGTAGTGATCAATCCACCCCGAAATGCCACTTTTGATCCTACCGATAATGCGATTATCGGAAATTGTGCTCTTTATGGGGCAACCGGTGGGAGGCTTTATGTACATGGGTTGGCCGGTGACCGTTTTGCTGTTCGAAACAGTGGCGCTGTTGCAGTTGTTGAAGGGACAGGATTACATCCGTGTGAGTATATGACCAATGGAACGGTCGCCATTTTGGGGCCTGTCTCGAGTAATGTGGGCGCCGGCATGACCGGTGGCGTTCTTTATCTCAGAAAAGAGCATGTTGGGCAGATTAATAGCGAATACGTATCTCCTGTTTCATTAGACAATGCATCGGCTAAAGAGTTGAATAAACTCATATTGGATTATCATAAGCATACCGGAAGCACGGTTGCAGAAGGGTATCTGACGAACTGGGAAGAAGAAAAAGCCGGATTTGTGAAGCTGATCCCAAATGGTGTTTTAGAAAAGCAGCAAGAGTTGGAAGATGTGGAAAAATCAGCAAAAGAGGTCAGTAAATAACAATTCGAATATTGTATCTACAACAAATAGACTATCTAATCCAATTCTTATGTAAAAAACTCATTAAAAATTGAAAAATCTGTTCCGGGAGTCGAGGTTTCATATATATCACTTTAAATCTTTAAAAAATTATTCACTTCAGTTGAAGAATATTCGGGTAATCATATTAGGTTTTTGCTAACGCAAACACTCTCTTAACAAAAGCAATCTATATAATTTAAAAAATCACTTCAAACTTATTTCCTGCAAAAAATTTGAAAGATTACCAGTACCCATTGACATTTGTCTAATGATCTTACCATCTTTATCAAAATATATTTTAATAGGTGTCATAGGAACTAACTCACTTTCAATAGCCAACGCATTCTCATCTCTAAATGCAGGAATCGATAATTCATGAATTTCAACAAAACTATTAAAAGCAGATTCGTGCCTTTCAATAACTACAACAATAATTTTTGCATCTAATTCTTTGTTCCCAACTGTATTCCACCACTTTAATTCACTCGTACATGATGAACACCCCGTAGGATACATTACCAAAATTACATGATTCTGTAGACTTGTTACATTGTATTTAAGTTCTGATAAGTAAGTGATCCAATCATTTTCGGTTTTATCAGTAGCATAATGACTAGCTTCAATATTGTCTCTTGCGCACCCAATAATAAAAAAAGTGAATAGAAAAAAACAAAAAAATAATCTATTCATAATCAAGAAGTTCATAAATTCCAATTGTATAACTATCCGGATGATCATCCTCTATCAGATAAAATTTATCATCTATCACATTACCTATGGCGTAAGGAATTTCAATCTCTCCAAAACTATCGTAAGTATTTCGATCGTATATTGTTACAAAATGTCGTTTATCGTTGTGATTGCGGGTTTTTTGAAATTCTTCTGTAAGGATTACAAAATAACTAACGATATATTCAGTATGGAAAAAAACACCTGTTGTCCAACTCAAATCTCTGGCTAATTCACTAATTCTCTGATGTGAAAGGTTGGCAGATATATATTCAGAAGTTTGGTTAAAATTCTCAGTTTTTAATCCAAACCATGCCATTTTTTCTCGCGTTTCCATATCATATAACTGTAAGCTATACTGATCAGGGTGTGAGCTAACAATTTGACCCTTATCAAAATCAATATTTAGAAGGGGAAAAATTAGATAGCTTTTAAGATCCATCAGGTGAGGATCATATTGACCAAATGACTCAACAAACTTCCCATTATATTCGAAAACACCAACAAGTTCTGATGTCCAGTCATTATTCTCAATATTTACCAAATCAATTGTTGAGCTGATTGCAGGAAAAATAATCTTACCTGCAGATGCATATAGATATTTGTTTCCAACATAAGTTTTGGACCTGTCAATCTCCACATCATCAAAACTGTCCATTTCCAAATCAAATATCTTTATCATCAATTGTGAACCATCATAAGCAATTAGATTCTGATTTTCGTCAAAATTAAACCCTAAAATCGACATGATTTCACCGGGTCCTCTTCCTCTTTTAGAAACAGTTTTTAAAATTCTCCCCTTATTATCAGCGATTATAAAATGGTAATTTAATTCATCATAAAAAGCATACAAACTGTTATCTGGATTTGATACAAATTCGGTTCGGAGTCTTCCAATTATTTTTTCAGTGCCACTACCTATCCCATCATTAAGTACAAACTCATTTACTTTAATTAATTCTAAATTGTTTTCGATAAGCTTACTTTCATAGAAATCGGCTCGATTATCATAGGTACATGATGAAAATAAAATGCTGATAAAGATCAATAAATATTTTTGATTCATTATTATATCACATGAATTTGGATATTTTTGATTATCCGACTACCTATCTTATGGGGTAGTCGGATTTTTTAAAAGTAATAATTTATAAACTATCCTTCTTCTGGCACAATTATTATTTCGCAAAAACAGTTTGTTTGAGGTGGTCTAGGTTCTTAGGACAGCGTTTTTGGTTTTCTTCGTTTGATCTTAATCATTAAGCAGCTGTTTTATAGACTCGTGTTGGAGGAACATCACCAATGGAAGAGTGTCCGCGTTGA
>Ga0222634_1000178_pt1 | contig 37701 bp, 69 predicted proteins | sample AntAcemetageno50_FD_179807 | JGI IMG/M metagenome (GOLD analysis project Ga0222634, IMG submission 179807) | Saline water microbial communities from Ace Lake, Antarctica - #50 | ecosystem: Environmental > Aquatic > Non-marine Saline and Alkaline > Saline | place: Antarctica: Ace Lake | collected... | reverse complement strand
ATCTTCTTTAACTAAACGTGTAAAAAAGGATCAATTTAGGACATAACATGGCAAAGAGAGGCAGAAAGTCCCCAGAAGAGCTATCTGTAACGGTAAATCTACCGAAACGGGCAGAATCGCCTGATTATCTAAAGCCTGAAGCTGCGAAAGTTTGGGACAGAATCACTAAATGTATGCCGGTTGGATGGTTTCCCCCTGAAACACACGACTTACTCGCTGATTACGCTAGGCACAAGGCTTTCTCTGATCTTGTTGCCGAGAGAATCGAAGAGTTTGATGTTATGGGCGGTGACGCTCAGGAATTAAACAAACTCAGCGGCATAGCGAACAAGGAAACTGACCAGCTTAAAAGCCTAGCCACTAAGTTGCGGATTACAAATCAATCCAGGGTGAGGGCAGAGACAGCCGGTCGCCAGTTAAACAATAACGTAGCTGATGGTGTAGAGGTTTGGAACAACTACTAAGTCGAGCGGAGCGCAATATAGCGTGGATAGAAAAAAACATACTAATGCCAGATGGCTTGACCGTAGGTCAGCCGATAAAGATCGTAGACTTCATGCGCGACGATCTAGTGGCGATATACGACAATCCGCACAAGACGCGAACGGCGATCATATCCAGAGGCAGAAAGAACGCGAAAACGACAGAATGCGCCTGCTTGCTATTGCTTCACCTTGTTGGGCCAGAGCATCGTCGGAACTCAGAGATATATTCTACGGCTATGTCGCGGGAACAGGCGGCGTTAGTGTTCTTGATTGCGGCCAAGATGGTACGCATGTCACCTACACTGTCAAATTTAGTTACCCCACGGGACACTGCGAAGCAACTGTATTGCGCGAGGTTGGGGACGTTGTATAGGGCATTATCAGCAGACGCGGCGACTACGTTCGGCTTGAACCCTGCGTTCATCATTCACGATGAATTGGGGCAGGTCAAAGGGCCGTTACACGGTCTATATGAGGCTGTTGAAACCGCCACGGCTGCACAGTCTGACCCACTGTCCATTATTATTTCAACGCAGGCGCCTACCGACGCAGACCTATTGAGTGTCCTTATTGACGACGCACTAGGCGGGCATGACCCAAAAACCATTATCCTGTTAAATACCGCTCCCGAGGATTTAGATCCATTTGATATAGATACTGTCAGGCTGGCAAACCCTGCTTTTGATGACTTTATGAATCAGGAAGAAGTGATGTCTATGGCGGAGAAGGCGCGTCGAATGCCTTCCAGAGAAGCATCGTATAGAAATCTCGTACTAAACCAGCGAGTTGAGATATTTAACCCGTTTGTTAATAAAGCGGTTTGGGAAGATAACGCAGGCGAGGCCACTGTCACTATGTGTTACGGCGGTTTAGACCTATCAGAAGTCAATGATTTAACGGCGTTTGTCTTATATGACCCTGTAACGGGTGGTGTTGAGAGCCGATTCTGGCTGCCTGAAGATGGCATTGTTGAGCGATCTAGGGAAGATCGCGTTCCCTATGACTTATGGGCGAAAGAGGGCTTTATAACCCTAACGCCTGGCCCTTCAATAGAATATGAATACGTGGCCAACTACATCGCGGCACTCTTCCACAAGAAAGATATTAGAAAACTCGCCTTTGACCGATGGAACATGCGCCACCTTCGCCCCTGGCTGATTAAGGCCGGTTTAACGGAATCCTTCATTGATGAGCATTTCATTGATTTTGGGCAGGGCTATCAATCTATGTCGCCAGCATTGCGGAACATGGAAAGCCTACTTTTAAACGCGAAGATAAAGCATTCAGGCAATCCTGTATTGCGAATGTGCGCGATGAATTCGGTTGTAAAAATGGATGAGGCTGGATCGCGGAAATTGGATAAAAAGAAATCACGCGGGCGAATTGACGGGATGATATCTCTAGTTATGGCCTGCTCGGTTGCATCGGCAGACCAACATGAAAAGCACGTTTATTCGGTCAATGTTGATGATTTACTAGAGAGTATGTCGGCATGAATGAAGAAACAGAGGTAGAGACTTATAACGAGTGGCAGAGTAGGGACGGGCAGTTATTCAAGTGCATAACAGATTCCAGAATGGATATCGAAGCTAAAGAAATGGGATGCAAATTGATTCGTGAGGGCGTGGTTTGTCACAAATAACCCTTTGCACCGTACCGCATAGCGGCACCACGTTTACCCAAAAGCTGTTTGAGGCGAACGATTTTGATGTTGTGCAGAATCATTGTGACGAATGGCAATATGTGCGGAAGGCACTGATGGCGCCCTATCCCCTGGTTACAACGTTGCGACACCCGTTTCTGGTGGAAGAGTCGTGGTACCAGCGCGGCAAGGAAATCGCGCCAATGATTAAGGCGTTCGACTTATGGTTAGAGCATATCTACTCAAAAGACCCCTACATTTTGTCAGTTGATTCACCAAGACGGCAAGAAGGACTAGAAGCTATTGCCAAGGCGTTTGAATTTCCCGCAGTAACCGATTGGAAACCCGAGCGGGTGGTAGCTCATACGTTTGATTTGACGCTTGAGGATTTAAACCCTAGCCGCGAGGTTGTGGAGCTGGCTGAAAGAATGAGCGGTGTATTGGGGGAGTGGTATTGATCGCCCCAGAGTATAAAAGAATTTGCGGTATCCACATGCAGGAACAGGGCGAGATTGGCGCTGTATGGATGGCCCACGATAAAGAAACCGACAGGATACATTTATACGACGCTTGCGTATTCAAAAATGAGGTTCTAGCGGTTATTGCTGAAGGGCTGAACGCTAGGGGTCGATGGATTCCTATCGCGTGGACAAATGACGACAAAGACCTAGCAGACCAACTATTAAAACGCGGCTGCACAACGCTTTATGAACCAGCTCAAGAGGTAACAGAAATGACCTCCCGAGATATTGATGAGCGCATGAGGTCAAAGCGATTTAAGGTTGAGCCAAGGCTAGGAGAATGGCTAGAAGAATTTAAGGCGTTTTACAAAGAAGGTTCACAGGTACCGAAGGGTTTCCCGCTAATGACAGCGACTAGGATAGCGGTAGCCGATTTACGGAAAGCTAAACGTCAGGCGTCTAAATCCAAGAGTCAGAAGAATTATCCCCAAGTAGCGATGATATGAGCAAGAGACTAGAAGCCGAGTTAGGTCAAATTAAAACAGCGGTTACATTATTAGCGGAGCAATTAGACTCTGCCAATTCAAAAATAAAAGCACTCGAAGAGAAGGCAAATGGACGAAACACAATTAAAGCAAATCGTAAATAGCGAATTCCGTACATCGCTAGGCGCGAACGGCGGGCAGATATCTAACGAGCGGGCGAAAGCATGGGATTATTATCTGTCTAAGCCTTTGGGTAATGAGATTGAAGGCCAGTCTCAGGTTGTGTCTAGTGATGTGGCCGAGGTTGTGGATGGTATCATGCCGTCCCTGCTACGCATGTTCACCAGCGCGGACAACCTTTGTTCTTTTGATGCTGTTGGCCCCGAGGATTCGGCGGCCAGCGCCCAACAATCAGCCTATGTGAACCATGTATTTTTCAAAAAGAACCCTGCATTCTTAACCCTATTTTATTGGTTTTTCGATGCCCTAGTGCAGAAAAACGGGATAACAATGGCATGGTGGGATGAATCCGAAAAAGTCACTTATGAGAATTACTCCGGTTTGAATGAATTGGAAGTCTCAGAGCTATTGGATGACGACGAATTAGAGCCTATTGAACGATCAGAAGAAGAGGGCGAAAGTCCAGATGGGCCGACCATCCTTCACAGCATATCGTTTAAGCGGATATCGAAAAAAGGCAGAGTTAAAATTGAATGCGTACCGCCTGAAGAATACCGAATATCCGGCGATTGTCGCTCGTTAGATCCTTCTGAAGCGCGAATGGTTGGCCGCGAACGACTGGTTAAACGCTCAGATTTAATTGATATGGGCTATGACAGGGAAATAGTTGATGCTCTGCCCGCTGACACAGATGACGCGCAAAATTCCCCTGAAGGCATTGCGCGACGGGATAAAGATGATGAGACATTCAACCAATCTCACGAGAAGTCGCAAGAAGAGATTATGGTGCGTTTGGCTCACATCAAGGTCGATTTTGACGACGATGGGCGCTCAGAACTACGCTATGTTGTGATAGCTGGCAATGAAGTGATGGAGAATGAGCCAGTAGACCGTCAGCCATTCCACGTTCTATGTCCGCAACCACTGCCACATAAGCATTTTGGCTTGTCTTCGGCTGAAAAGGTTATGGATATCCAACAGAAAACGACGACTTTAGAACGTCAAATTCTGGACAATTTATATCATACTAATAATCCAGGCCATGCGGTTTGGGAAGAAGGCATGGGCGATGACACCCTAGACGACCTTTTGACGACTCAAGTCGGCAGGGTGGCAAGATTCGCTAGACCTGTAGGTGAGTCATACGCCCCGTTAACAGTCCCGTTCACTGCTGCCGCGTCATTCCCCATGATCGAGTATTACGAGAAGCGCAAGCGAGACCGTACCGGCGTTGGATCAGACTCAGAAGGTTTAGCGCCAGACCAGCTAAAGAACATTCAGCAAAGCGTGATGAGCCAATCCACCGACATCTCCAAAATGAAAGTTGAGGCGGTGGCTAGGATCTTCGCAGAAACCGGCATTCGGTCGTTATTCTTGCACATTCACGAATTGTTGTTAAAGCACCAGAATAAAATGGAAGTATTCAGACTCAGAAACGAGTGGATACCTATCAACCCTGGCACATGGCGCACCCGCGAAGATTTGACGGTTAACATCGGTCTAGGCCATGCGTCGAGAGAGCAAAACCTGATGCACTTGTCAGCTATCAAAGATTTTCAGGCGCAGATAATGGGCGGTGGTGGTGCTGGTTTGCTCATCACTCCGGCCAACATTTACAACACAGCGGCGGAGTACACTAAAAACGCTGGCATGAAAGACCCCACTATGTTTTTTACTGACCCTGGCGACGCGGAATTCCCAACTCCAGGCGAGGGCGAGCAAGACGGACAAATGCAGTTAATCCAGCGCCAACAAGAGCTAGAAGGTCAGAAGCAGCAGTTAGACGCTCAGAAGCAGCAATTAGCGGCTGAACGCCATCAGTTCGACCAGCAGGCGCAGATTGGCAAGGCTCAAAACGATATGCAGAAGTTTATGCAGGAAATGGAGATTCGGAATCAAGAGCGCGAAGATAAGATGACTATCGCGATGGAAAAAATATCCAACGAGTTAACCAAAATGGAGCTAGATTCAGGTGTTGACGTACCAGGAGCAGCAGTATGATTGAAAATAAGCTAATAGCACAACGCGAACGGGGCAAGAAAGCCGAGCAGATAATGAAGGCTGAAATTGTGCAAGAGGCATTCGAGAGGTTGCAGGAAACCATCGATAGCGGATGGAAGAAATCAGACGCCAGCGACCAGGATGGGCGGCACAACGCCTATTTGATGAATCGGTTACTGATTAACTTTAAGCGCGGTTTTGAACAAGCTATGGCAACGGGTAAGTCGGCAGAAAAGCAGCTTTTAGATATCCAAGATAAATCTAAATTAAGGAAATGGGCTAATGTCTGAACAAGGAACTGAAGAACAAAGAAAACCTCTTTCCCTGCTTGCTTCTGAAGGGTTTGGAGATAGATTTAAGGGCGAGGTTAAGGAGCAGGAAGAAGCACCGCAGGGAGAGCTAGAAGAGCCTTTAGAGGGCGAGGCGCGAGAACCAGTCCCTAGCGAGCCGGAAGAAACCGAGCAAGCCGATAATTCCGAGGATGGGGCTATCGAAGAAGATCAACCCGAGGATGAGTCGAAAGGCACTACAATCGAGGAATTCGCGGAATACCTGCAATCTGAACATGGGCTGGAATTGTCCATTGATGATCTAATGATCGACTTGAAGGTAAACGGGAAAAGCACTCAAAAATCTTTAGCCGAGTTGCGAGCAGTAGCTCAGAAGATTGACGCGGCAGACGATATCCTCGAATCAGCCAAAACCAAGGCGAAACAGGAGCGAGAGTCGTTCAATTCGGAAATTGAACACCGGAATCGTGAAGTATCGGAAAAGCTATCAACGGCAGCGATGATTGTCCAACACGCCGAAAAGATCCTTTCAAATGACCGCCAAAAGGTAGATTGGGAAACCCTCAGAACAGAGAACCCCTCTGAATATTCGGCTTTGCGGGAAGATTTCAAAGACCGCGAGCAGGAAATTTACAATCTTAAAAGCAATGCGTCGGGGGCATACCAGCAGTGGCAGGCGCAATCAGCACAAGAGAGCGAGCAAGCGCAACGCAATCACATGGCGCGGGAAAGCGAACTGTTAATGTCTGCCATTCCGGAATGGGCCGATGAAACAAGGGCGGCGGCAGAAAAGACAAAGACGGCTGAATTTTTAATGGATTTCGGTTTTACCTCTGAAGAGATATCGCAGGCGGCAGATCATCGCTTGATTTTGTTAGCCAGAAATGCTATGTTGTATCATTCACAAAGTAACACCGTTGAAACGGTTAAAAAGAAGATATCCAAAATCCCCAAGGTTTTAAAACCAGGGACTCCGAAATCAGCAGACCAGTTGAATTCTACTGCGCTATCTGGACTACAGGCTAAACTCAACGGTTCAGGAACAATTGAAGACGCTTTCAATTTAATGAAGGCGAGACGTAAGTAATCGAGAACTAGACCCACCATAGTCGAGACTCTAAAAGTTTCGATGGAAGGCCCACCAAATCCTCCGTCAATGAATATTCATTTAATTGATTGGAGGAATGGGCAATGGCTCAACCAACTAACACATTTTCGACCAACGACGCCGTTGGTATCCGCGAAGACCTCAGCGACATTATTACTAATATCGCTCCCACTGAAACGCCTTTTTACAGTTCGGCTTCCCACACGACAGCCTCGGCCCGCCTGCACGAATGGCAGACTGATACGCTGGCTGCTGCTGGTAACAACGCTGCGATTGAAGGCGACGCCGCTCCCGCTACTGCTGGCTCTGCAACTACTTTGCTCACTAACCGCACTCAGATTTCCACATTGGACGCTCGGGTTTCCGGTTCTATGCGTAAGGTTGATGCTGCCGGTCGTGCTGACGAGTTGGATTATCAACTTCTGAAGCGCGGTAATGAACTGAAGCGAGATATGGAAACTGGCCTTCTTAGCAATAAGATCAAGGTGACAGGTAACGATACTCTGGCGTCAGAATACGCGGGTATTGAGGCCTGGATCAAGACCAACACTTCAAAAGCAAGTGACGGCACTGACCCCACGGCTGCCACTGGTGTTGATGCTCGTAACGATGGTACTCAACGCGCTATTACCGAGGATATGCTGAAGGAAGTTGTTCGCGAATGTTTCGATGCGGGCGGTAATCCTTCGGTATTGATGGCGGGCGCTTTTAACCGTCAGAAGATTTCGGCTTTTGGTGGTAACAGCACGTCATTTCAGAAGTCCGAAGACAAGACGCTACACGCTACTTTCAGTGTGTACGAGTCTGACTTTGGGGAATTGAAAATCATCCCTAACCGTTTCCAGCGTTCGCGTAGTGTTTACGCGCTTGAAATGGACAAGTGGAAGATTCCGTTCCTCACTGGTCGTAACATGGTTACTTTTGACCTTGCGAAAACCGGCGACTCTGACGCTAAACAGATCCTCTCCGAGTACACGCTTGAATCGTGCAACGAGGCGGCTTCTGGCGGTATCTTCGACTTAACCACAAGCTAACCATGCTGGCCCCCTTCGGGGGGCTTTTCCTTTAAGGAGGATTATTTTATGAGTGTTAATCTCAGACAAGACAGTAACGGCAGGGCGTATTGGGAGGACAGCGGATCAGTTGTCGTCCATGAAGGATCGAAACTGGTTGAAGAAGCGGGCGGCGGCATTACTACAGGCACCGACACGGTTTACGCTAGTTCGGTTGCTGTTAATGGCGGCGTTAAACATACAAGCATTCTGGTTGATTTGACTGGCTTGGATTCAGACTCTACAGAAGGCGATATTATCGGCAAAACTGGCACAGCACTCTACTGCCATTTTGGCGCAATCTCTACGGCGCAATCTGGAACGATTCTGGCCGGTCGTGTGACCTGTTTGGAAGCACCAACGGGCGGCGAGATTGATATTGACCTATACGCGGCTAACGAGGCTACAGGCGTTACTGATGGCGCTATTAGCGGATTGACGGAAACGGCTTTGCTTGCTACAGCGGCAGACTGGACTGTACAGACTGTTAAAGAGCTATCAGCTTATCCAGGTGACGGTCAGTATCTTTATCTGACAGTTGGGACGGCTTCAACGCCTACTGCTGGCACTTATACTGCTGGTAAATTCCTGATTGAACTATACGGGTACTAAGCTATGAGCCAAACTCAAAAGCCTAGCGAAAAGGTTGATGTAACCACTAGTGATAACGCTACGGCTACGGCGACTATTGCGGCGCCAGTAGGCGGACAGACTAACTATGTCACGTCCGTTTCTGGCGGGTTTGATGCGACTAAAAGCGGTAAGACTTTGATTTTAAAAGTCGGGGCTGTTGAGGTCGCTAGATGGCTAGTCTATGACAGCTTTGCGCTATCGTTCCCCAATCCTATCAGAATCAACGGTGCTGCTAATTTGGTGCTGGAGGCTTCGGGTACGGGCGGCAATAACGGGACAGCGGTAATAACAGGGTATACGGGCTAATGGCTAGATTGATGGGCGCAGAGAATCTAGGGGGTCGCATTGAGAAAACATGGATGCACACCGGAGATCATGGGCAAAATCAATTTACCATTGAGATAGTTCAGGACGTTGCACCCATTCTTCGACGCATAGAGCGTGAGGCCAAAAACCCCACGTTTAAGGACTTTCGGCTAAAAGCTGATTTACCCCTGACTATGATCGACGACCTATCGAAAATATCCGGTAAGGAATGGGGCGTTAGCGTTAAAGATGCCTTCGCAGAAATTATGAACCAAAAAAGCACAAGATCAAAAAAGGCGCTCAAACTTCTAACTGAAGGGCGAGACTATAGGAAGTTACAGACTAAGCACTACGTGTGAAGGTAGCTATAGTCGGATTGTCTCAATCAACTCGGGATTTGATTCCGTGGGATTGGGAAGTTTGGGGGCTGCCGTGGGACTTAGAATTTTCCTCACGGTTTGCACGACATTTTGAAATGCACGACAGGGAATTGTTAGAGCGACCGGAATCGTTAAGGGCTGCTGATTATTGGGACAGGTTGAGTGAATTATCGTCGGTCTACATGCAGCAAACTTATTCGGATATTCCAGGCTCCATTAAGTTTCCGCTAGAAGAATTGCAAGAGACAGTATTTAAATCCTTCCCTCGGCTAGACCAAGCCGATTGGTACAACTCAAGCCCCGCATACATGATTGCTCTAGCGATCCATGAAGGCGCAGAAACCATCGGGCTATATGGAATTGACGTTAAAGATTCCAGCGAGTTTGCGTATGAGAATCCTTGTTTGAGCTATTTGATTGGCTACGCAAGGGGCAAAGGAATCGAGGTTGTTATCCCTGAAGGGCCAAGCGACCTCCTAAAATTTCGCGGTGAGGGCATTAAGCTCGGCACCATGTCACCCATTTACGTGAATCGGTACGGCTATGTCCATTAGCACTTATGCGGAGTTAAAGACGGCTATAGGCAGTTGGCTAGAGCGGGATGATTTAACCGCGTATATTCCTGACTTTATCCGCCTTGCCGAATCTCGGTTAAGAAAGAAGGTTCGCGTTAGAGATCTTATTCAGCGCGACGCTATCACTGTCAACGCCATTCAAATCGCTTTGCCTACCGATATCCTAGAGGCTATAGAATTACGCCTACTGACCTCTCCTGTGACCGCATTACAGTATGTGTCTCCTCACGAAATGACGCGCTATCGGCGCACAGGGACGGGCAAGCCTCGATACTTCACTATCCACAAAGAAATCGAATTCGACATTAACCCAGATGAGGCTTATTCGGGTGAAATCATATTTTATGAAGCCGTTAATCTGCTAGAAGATACTGAGACTAACGCGCTACTGACTAAGCACCCTGAACTATATTTATACGGCTCGCTGATACATTCCGCACCCTTTCTGCTGCACGATGAAAGAATTGCTACTTGGTCTGGATTTTATGAAGGCTGCGAGAAGATGGCTAATGAATCCTCACGGCGATCTATGCGATCAGGCCCGCAAATATCCAAGGCTTATGGGCGCGGCCCATGATTTCTAACGTCACACCAGATGAGGTTGATTCTATATGGCCTCACTTTTTGCCGTTTGTCGTTAAAGGTTTAAAGCATGGTCAGGGTGATTCGGTAGCTCCTTGCCATGTTCTCCAATCCATTAAAGCGGGAGAAATGCGGTTTTGGGTAGCGCATGAGGGCGAGAAAATCAAAGGCGGAATGGTGCTAGAAACCAACCATTTCCCCACTAAAAAGGTTGTCTTTGTTGTGATGTTGTTAGGCGATAATTTTGAGGAATGGGTCGATGAAATGGAAGCCCAACTAAAGCAATACAGAGATATAAACGGGGCCGATTGTATTGAGGCTTCATGCAGGAAAGGGTTAGTTAAAAAGTTAATGAAACGCGGATGGAAGCAAAAAGCCGTGATTATGGAGTGCCCATTATGAGCAGTACATTCGGCGGCGGCAAAAGCAAAAGCAAAGAAAGCGGATCTACGTCTGAGCAGTTACCTCCTGAAGTAAAGTATGCTCTCGATTTCATGTCTAGGGCGGGGACTTCTTTAGGCTCGCAGTATGGGTTTGCTCCCACGGGTCAATATACTGGCGGCAATCAAAGCTCACAAGACCTTAGCGGTATGCCTGGTGGAGTACAGAGTTTTTTCGGTGGCCGAAATGGATCACGGCAAGGCGGAAACAATCAAAACCCGAATTTGCCGCAAGGATACGGGCCTCCTGGCTCTGGACAATTCGGCGGATATCAGGGGCAAAGCGCCCCATCGTTGGGTTTTTCACCGCCTAGCTTTGGCGGCAATCGAGGCCGTTTGAACGTAGACCCTAACAGCCCGCAAACGCAGTATACAGGGCCGGTTCAAAACCCGAATTCTAGGTTTGGGGTGTCTAACGGCAGGCCACAAGATCCGACGGCTGCATTTACAGGCGACCAGATTCGGGTAGGCGGCCCTGTAGATGATGATTCTCAACAACCAAGGATGACGCAAGTCGAGGCAGACCAAGAGCGCCGCGCTGAAATTGCACGAGAGCAGCAATCTTTTAGTCCAAGCAGAGCGATTCAAGACCCCTACAACTTTGCAGAATTCCCTGAATCTTTTGGGTCAAGTGCAAGCAGATATTCCCCTCGGTATGACATACCACAATTCTCCCCGTTTGAGGGTGGCACTGGCTTTTCAAGCCCTTCGGCAGCAAATCAAGGCGGGTTTAATGCAGCGGCATATCTAATTGAAAACCCTGACGTTGCTGCTGATGGTATGGATCCTTTCGAGCATTATAACCGATACGGAAAAGCAGAGGGGAGAGGTCCAGGCGGTGTAGGTTCTAACGTAACTTCGGCGGCAGCAAGGGCAAATATACTGGAATATGGCGGTCCTGCTGAGATGTATTCTGGATACGGCACTGCTTCAGGCGGTCCTGCTCGCTCAACTGTTCCTGATTTTTCAGCGGATACACTAGCAGGCTTCGGCAAACTACGCGGCGCATTCGTTAATAATCCTGCTGTTGACCAATTGGAGTCGATGACCAGAGGCGATTATTTAACCTCAAACCCGTTTACTGGGCAGTCTAACGTTTACGGTAACAACGCGAACACAATGAACCGTAATGCAAATGTTGGCGGGGGCGATCATAGGCAATCTGATGTTTTTGCGAATAACGCGAACACAATGAACCGTAATGCAAATGTTGGCGGCGCTCGCCAAATGGCGGCTGGTTTGATGGCCAATAACGTTAACGCAATGAACCCTTATTCAACAACGGTGAACCCTAACGCCGGCATTACTAATGACTTCGCCTCGGTAGCGAACATGGCTGCCGGTGCTGGTAATCAATTCGCAGGACAACAAGGTAATGCTGGCCAAGGCTTAAACGCCTTTTCGGGAATGACCAACACATCGGCAAATGACGCTAACCCGTTTTTGTCTGGCTCTAGTGATCTTTCAGGCGTAACTGACCAAATTACCAACGCTGCACGTTTAGCGGTTGGCGATAGGTTCGCTGCTGCTGGCAGGTCAGGTTCAGGGAATGAGGGATTTAATTTAGCTCAGACGGTTTCGAGAGAATTGGCGCCGTATGCGTTTAATGCGCGGGAAGCAGATCAGGCGAGAAGATTTGAATCAGGCGAGAATAGAGTTGGTCGCGTAAGCGATACGACTGAAAACAGGATTGGACGGTTAACCGATGCTGGCGAGCGACAGGACAGCCGAAGATATGACGCTGACCAAACTCGTATTGATCGACAAAGCAATACAAGGGAGTCACAGATAGATCGCTCGGCCACTGCTGAACAGGCTCAGATTCAAAACGCAATTATGGCGGAAGAATCTAGGTTAGGACGAACTTTAACTTCTGATGAGGCGGCAGCAACTAGACGATTCTCATCCGGAGAAAGTTTTGCTGACCGAAGTTATCAGGGGCGGGAAAATCTTATAGACCGCAGCATGGCGTCGCAAGAGTCTGCGTTAGGGCGAGGTTACGGCTCCGATGAGGCGCAGTATGCAAGACAATTCGGAGCTGGCGAAACCTCGGCAGATAGAGCTTACCAAGGCCAAGAAAACTATATAGACAGAAACATAGCGGCGCAAGAATCCGCTTTCGGCAGGGACTACGGCTCCGATGAGGCTAGATATGGCCGTCAGTTCGGTGCTGGTGAGGCTTCAGCGGGTAGGGACTTCCAAGGGCAGGAAAGCTACTTAGGGCGCGATTTTGCGGCACAAGAAGCGGCTCAGGGTAGAGGCTTTACAGGGTACGAGGCCGAGCGTGGTCGCCAAGTGCAAGCTATATCTCAGTTGTTGGGCATTCCTCTTCAAGAGGCTCAGAACTACCTTAATATCGGCGGTATGGTTGAGGGTCAACAACGTGATAAGGCGCTTGAGCCGTTCGATATTTTGGACAGGCTGACAGGGCCGTTGGCTACTGTACTTAGCGGCGCGCCTCGCGCCACTGAATCGCGGGGAAGGTCGAGGAAGATAGACGTTTTCGGCAAAGTGAGCGGGAGTTTAATTTAAATGGGCTTTCTTGATTTTGTAAAAAAAATACCATCCGTACAGCGGTCTTTGCTTGAAAACGATCAGAAGCGGTTTCAACTTTCCGAGGATAAACGGGCTTCAGCTAATCGCCAGTCGCTCTCAGGCATACTGACCAACGCTGGAAATCCGAACCAAGGGCAGGGCGCTCTTTTGGGGCAGAATTCGCCGCAGTTCAATAACCGAATAATGGGTCTTTTAGCTGGCATTCCAGGGCAAGAGGCTAATGCGATCAGTGGACTGTTGGGCGGCGGCCAGCAGCAATCGGCAGCAATGACTACTATGCAAGCAATGGGCTACCCACAGACGCCAGAAGGCTACAGCGCGTATAAGACAGCGGGCAATCAGCCGACGCCAGATGACGCGATTAGACTACAGCAATCGCAAATTCAACTAGAGCAAATGAGGGCTGCTATGGTTGATGCTCAAGCAGCCCGCGACCTAACGGAAGAAGATAGAGAAAGAACTAAGAACAGGGGCGAAATTGATTTGCGGGGCATGTTGAGCGAAGTGCAAAACGCACAAGATGCGGTTTCAGGTTTGGAGGGATCTATTCTGGAAGCAGGCGTTCCAATGGCCGACTTCAGAGAGGCTTTTGCGGGCGGCTTGGGGTCTATCCTTTCACTCGCTGGAGTTGCAGAAAACCCCACCGTTAGCCGAAGAGTAAGAACCCAATACGACCTTGCAAAGAAATCATTCCAACGATTAACCAACGCAGAAGCTAAACGTGTTTCTGGCGGGCAAGCCGTAACTAACGCGGCGCGTGAAGCTGCTTCTGGTGCAACTCCTTCTCTCGATATGACATACGGCGCTATCGGCAAGACACTTTCCTTTATGACTGGTTTAGCGTTAGAGGAAGGTAGAGCGAGCGGCTTTGATATCGACGAATCCCCTTACCAGAAGATTATGAAGCCTTTTATCGCTATTCCAGGCTTTGAAAATGAGAGCGCAGAAGATCAAGCGTACATTGCAAAAAACTGGTTTTTCCTCACGAAAGATGAGCAAGACAACTATCTAAGCGGCGGGACTAAATAATGGGATCTATCGCCAAGGATATGCGGGCAAGAATTGAGGCTCGGCAGCAAGCCAAACAACCGCAGCAAGATGCTTCATTCGGTGAAGGCGCTATGCAAGGTGGTGCTGAAGGATTGCTAGGGAATGCTATGGGCCTGCTTGAATTGCCTATGAGGGCATCTAGGGGCATAGGTAACGCTACCCGCAAGATTATGGGGTATCAGGATCAACCATATCCGCAAGAGGGGCTTTTAGGATTGCCAAGCGGTCGAGAATCGGCGGCCGGACTAGACAGCGCCATGAGTCTTTTAGGTGTGCCAAACACTAGCGGAAATTTCCAAGAGAATATGGATCGTCGCGATAACGTCCAACAGCAAGCGCCAATGGGCCAAATGGCTGGCGGCGTATTGGGTGATGTTGCGACTTTGGCAACGGGTCGAGCGCCATTGATGGGCGGGCGAAGTGGCGGCGTATTCGACCAGAAAATAGAAGGCACAATAGACAATCTTTCTAAGTATCTCGGCAAAAAAGCTAAAGATACTGGTACGGCTAGATTCTCAAAGGATATTGCTGATTCCGAGACTTTCAGGGATATAGCGAGAGGACTAGGGCGCGCTGGAGAAACTTCAATAGAGGGTTTGACGCTTGCGGCGATTCAGGGCGGCGATCCTATGGAGGCTGCCGCTATGTCTGCTGGAACTCAAATGGCGGCCAGTCTTGTAAATACAGGCATTGGCGGAATGTTCCACTTAATTCCGAAGATGACAGGGGGATCAATAAAGGCGCCGACCACGCTTGAGGGCAAAGTTGCTGCGCTCGCGCTATATGCTGGCGTGATGGGTAATCTAGTTAGTTTGGCTCAACAATTCTCACCTGGCGAGAATAGTATTTTTGCTGCCGATGATGCTGGATTTAACAAAGTAGCCAGCATGTTGATTGTTGGCGCTACTCTAGGCGTTACAGGATCGAGAAGCGGGCCAGAAGGAATGTTGTCTGCATTTCCTAAAGCTGCTGATTTTATGCACTCAATCCCTCGAACGGCTATGACTAGCTTTTATGCTGATATGTCGAAGGATGAATCGGGATTATCTAAGCAAGTGTTAGAAACGATAAAGAAAGCCCCTAGTTCATTTTCAGGCTCTCAGATTGACGAATTAACAAAAGGTTTCTTGAATGGGGACTTTACATCAAGGGTTAACAAGTTAGCAGAAGATCAAAAGTTCAGGGACATTTTAGACGCGCCAGATCCTCGCTTGTCGGGAGTGCCTAAGAAGTGATGATTCAGTTCGGCCCTTGGACGCCAGATCAGCCAGCTTTCAATAATACCTGCATCACTGCAACGAATGTTCTAGCGGTGCAAAACGGGTTTGCTCCTTTCATGGGGCCGAGGGCTGTGTCGGATGCGCTAGTAGAGGCTCCTGTAGGCGCTGTTTCTTTCCGTAGGGTCGATGGTACGCGGGAGACTTTCGCAGGCACAGAGAGCGGCTTGTATAGGCTTAACGGTACTGTATGGACTGACGTTACGCCAGCGGGCGGCGTGAGTGCTTCGGAGTTTTGGCGGTTCACTGTATTTGGTACGCGGCTAATCGCGACTAACGGAATTGATAACCCGCAAAAGTTCGTTCTAGCCTCTGACTCAGTATTTTCTGATTTGACGAACGCGCCAATAGCGAAGAATTTTATTGTGGTGCGGAATATCGTTATCGCGGTTGACGTACAAGACGGGTCTCGTTATCAGGTCAAATTCTCTGCCGTTGATGATTCGCAAACTTGGACAATTCCAGAGGGCGGTGGTAATCAGGAGTTTACTAGTGGCGGGCCAGTTGTCGGCGGCACTGGTGGCGAGTATGGCGTAATCCTGCAAGAGAACGCTGTAACGCGAATGGATTTTGTTGGCGGCGATCTGAGATTCACATTCGATGAGATTGAAGGCGCCATTGGCTGCATAGATTCGGCTTCAATTATTGAACACAAGGGAAATACATACTATTTATCCGAAGAGGGTTTCCAAATCTTCAACGGGGCGGAGAGTGTCAACATTGCAGAAGAAAGGGTTTCAAACACCTTTTTTGCTGGCTTCGATAAAACGCGCTCAACGTCAGGTGGTGATACCCGCGTTACTGGATTGGGTGAGACTCGGGTGGTTTCTTTCGGTGATGTTGTGCAGGCGGCTTTGTCCCCACGGGATTCGGTTGTTTGTTGGAGTTACCCAGTGGGCGGAGTGAATAAACTCATTGTCTACAATTACAAAATCGACCAGTGGACGGAATCAGATGCCAGTATCACTTCTTTTCATACAGCCTCACTGAAGAACGGCCAAGCCCTTGCTGGATTCAACAGCGATAACAAGCTGGTTTTATTCGATGGGCCGCAACAATCGGCGGTTCTATCAACTGGTGATATGCAGGCAGGACAAGGCAGGGCGCAAACGGTTAGCGGCAGGGGAATAGTCGATTCAGCGCACAACATTACAGTCAGCAAGAAAACCGCCTTATCTGATACGGCTACAACGGTTACTGGCAGCTCTAATTCAGAGGGCAAGGTTTCTATCAGGGCTAACGCTAGATATATGCGCTTCCAACTAAATCCTACAGCGGATTTTACCGAGATATCAGGCATTGACGTTGAATTAAGGGAGGCGGGAGGTGGCAGGTAATAAGCCGGTATCGTTTTTAAACCGTGAGATATCCAAACAGCTCGCGCAATCTCGACCTTCTGGTACGAGTGCTGCGAGCATATACGCGCCAGCGAACAACGTAACGGGCGTTATCAAGATGATTAAGGTAGTCAACACTACCGGCACAGCGGCGACGTTTAAGTTGTTTCACGATCAGGACGGAACGACATACAGCGAAGAAACCGCGCTGGAATGGAGTACGAGCGTAGCGGCCAATGCAACATGGCAAAACGACTGTTTTATTGCGGTCAAGAATTCGGGAAATTTCGCGGTCAGTACGGCAACGGGCAGCGCCTTAACTTTCACACTTTACGGAATTGAAATCACATAGATTTCGGGGTAGCACATGGCTGAAAAAGAAATAAGCGAACTCACATCAAAAACGACTCCGGTCGGGACTGACGAATTTGAGATACAGGAAACGGGTGGCGGGACTTCCAAAAAGACAACCCAACAGGCTATGTGGGACGCTACGGCGACTGATTCTATTGCCGAGAAAACTGGCGCTGCTGGTGTTACGGTTGATGGGGTTTTGCTTAAAGATGGTGCTGTAACTGCGTCTGGCGGCATAGTCTCTGGCGGCGATATTCTAAGCGACACAGACTCGACTGATTCTATCGGCTCAACTGCTGTTAGATGGCTCAAGGGCTGGTTTGATACCATAGAGGGGACTCTCTCAACAGCAGCGCAAACCAACGTAACTAGCGTAGGCACATTAACCGCGCTCCAAGTTGACAATCTAAACCTAAACGGGAATACCCTTAGCTCTACAGCGGGCACAGACTTACTAATAACGCCTCTTGCGGGTCAGCAGATTGTCCTTGACGGGGCTATTATTGTAGACGCTGGCGTAGTCACAGGCGCAACCTCGATCACATCTACGAGCTTTGTAGGCGCTCTAACGGGCAACGCTTCCGGCAGCGCAGCTACAGTCACAGGCGCGTCTCAAACCGCTATTACCACTCTATCTAACCTAGTCACAACAGGCGCTTTGAATTCAGGCTCGATTACGTCCGGCTTCGGCGCTATTGATATAGGCACTAGCACCCTAGCCGCTGGGTCTGTAAATTCATCTGGCGAAATAAAAGTCGCGGGATCAGTAGCGAATTTGAGGTTGCTTGCGAATGGCGTAGAGCTAACTTTTGATAGAAATACAACCAGCTATATACGAACTACCCATGCGTCTGGGGCGCTACAGTTTACAAACAACGGCAATAATTCTATATACCTAGCCAGTACCGGCGCGGTCACTATGGGCAGTACACTTGCTGTCAGCGGTGCAACTACCCTCACAGGTGGCGCGTACATCGGCGGAACGGCAGCGGCTAATCTGCTGGATGATTACGAGGAGGGGACTTTTACTCCTACGCTTACAAGGTCGACAGGAGGAGCTATCACGGCTCCCTACACCTCTCAAAACGGCACCTACACTAAAATAGGAAACACCGTTTACATTCAAATCTACATTGTATTAGGGACGATAGCATCGCAAGGTTCTGCGTACTCGCTTCTGACAGGTTTGCCCTTTACATCATCTCAAGATTCGTATACGCAACAATCGCAGGTTTCTGGGAACATGTTCTCTCCAACTGATGTGACTAAAGGATTTGCAAGCTCATCGAGTATGTATTTTGGAACTGACAGCAACACAAACTTTCCCCCGCTACAGCTTGATTATGTAAGTAATGGCGTGCTTAGGATATGCGGAACCTATAAAACATCTTAACTACCATGCGCCTATCGGACGGTAGGCGCAGACAGGAGCAACACACAATGGCAGAACTTAAAAACATCGATGAGGCATACGCGGTCAGCGAGGATGGGCGCGTATGGAGTTACAAGACTAACAGGTGGTTAAAACCAGCCGTAACGGGAAGCGGATACCTGTCAGTAAGACTTCACAATAAAACACAATCGATTCACCGTTTGGTCGCATTAGCGTTTTGTAATAAGCACGAAAGCAAGGACTGTGTTAACCACATTAACGGTGACAAGTTAGACAATCGAGTGGCAAACCTTGAGTGGTGCAATCACTCTGAAAACCATAAGCACGCTTTCGCTACCGGACTTCGTAGTCCATCAGAAAAACAACGAGAGGTTGCTAGGCAACAAGGATTAAAAAGCAGGCACTTTTCGTTTGAAGAAGCGGAGAAGATGCGAGTTCTCTATCAAGATGGTATGACACAAACAGCTATTGCTAAAATGTATAACACGACATCTGCCACAATTAGCAATGTGGTTTTGAATAAAACATATAAGAAGGAGGCCGCGTAATGGCACTTGAAAAAGTAGTATCTGAAGACAAGATTGAGATTTGTGGTGAGTTTAAAAGCGTACAGATTAGAACCTGTACCAAGGTTCTCGAAGATGGCGCGGAGTTATCTTCAAGTTTCCACAGACACGTTGTCACAGCAGGCGACGACTACAGCACTGAGTCGGCAGAGGTTCAGTCCATCTGCGCGGCTGTGCATACTGACGAAGTTATCGCGGCTTATCAGTCTCATTTAGTAGTTAACCCAGCGCCTCTGTGATGCGTAATCAACACAAGGGCGAACTGTGCGCAAGCGCGGCAGAGCTTCTGTGAGTTTCCCGCGTTTCTGGATTCTCCATGACGTGATCTACACCGATGACGTTAGATTGGGCGGCCAGGTGTCCCTGTTTGGCCCTTGGACGCGGATTAAGATACACCCAAAGTACAAGGATGATATCGCCCTACACGCCCACGAAGCGCACCATATAGCCGAGCATTGGGCTACCTATTGGACTCATTACTTTAGGTATAAATACTCGCCAACTTACAGACTCAATTCAGAGTGCGCGGCTTATGCTAAACAGTGGCATACAACGCCGAACGCAGATGGAGAAACGCGGGAGGTGTTCGCTCGTTACCTTCTGACTCATTACGACCTAATCAGACACTTTTCCGATGGGGCTATCAGGCGCTCATTCGCTATATCGTTAGGCGAAAAAACAAACACTAAAACAGCGGCAAAACGGACGTGAAAATGGAAGATTTCGAGATATTTTTTAAAGAGGTCGGATCTTATCTCTGGATGATCTGTCTAGGCGTAATGGGCGGAACTGTTAACTATGTGTCACGTATTAGGCGAGATTCAAAACTAAAGTTCAGCATTATTGAATTGTTGGGCGAGTGGTTCGCTTCTGGATTCGTCGCGTTAATGACCGCCTACGCTTGTTTATATCTTGAATTCAACTTTCCGCTAACTGCTGTGATGTGCGGTATCTCGGGACACCTAGCAGGTAGGATTGTCTACATGTTAGACACCCACGGACAACGGCTGTTAGAGACAGCCATTAAGAAGATAACCAAGTGAAATGGAAGAACTTCACCCGCGCCGAGTTTGGCTGCCGTTGCGGTTGTGACACCAACGAGATTAGCGATGATCTGATCGACTACGCGCAAGATATCCGCGATGAGTGCGGTTTTCCATTACCTGTGACCTCTGGTTATCGGTGTCCTAATCACAAGATCGAACGAAGCAAGAAACAACCAGGAACACACGCCAAAGGGCTAGCCGTTGATTTTGGAATCAGTGGCGCACAAGCCAGAATTGTTGCGCGAATCGCCCTAGTAAAATCTCGTGGCGGCGTAGGTATTAATCAGAAAGGAATCGCGAGGTTTATACATGTTGACATCGGAAAAGATCGAGCTGGAAACTTCTGGACTTACTGACTTTATATTTTGGAGTCTCATATTTTCAGCACTGTTCATCGGCGCTGCAATAATGTGGATCGTCTACCTAGCTGACAATTTTTATCAGTGGTTAAAACTAAAGATTGAGAAACTAACGAGGGATTGGTATGAACGCAAAAGATAAGCGCATCATTGAACTTGAAACAGAAGTTAAGTTTCTCCGAGAGCAACTAGACTTTGAGCGGGCCAAACCTGCCGAGGTTAAGTACGTCCCCAGCCCTTATAACCCTCCCATTTGGCCCAATACAGCGGGCTGGGAATCGTCGAGAGGGCCATTTAACCCGCATTACCTTGGATTAGTTAATAACGGGGCTGGAATGAATCATTGCGACAACAACATCGCGTACTTGTCCACTACGGGCAGTAAGGTCACGGCTGAGTAATGGGAATCCTAGCAAAAATACTCGGTTCAAGTGATGTTCTCTCCAAAGGGCTGGATCTGATAGACGACGCATTCGAGTCTGACTCCGAGGCCAGGGAATCAAAGTCAAAAGCCAAAATTGATTTAATGAACGCATACGCCCCGTTTAAACTGGCGCAAAGATACCTCGCTCTAATGTTTGGCGGCACTTATCTAACCTGCTTTTTTGTCGTTCTAGGCTGCACTTTGGCTGGCGTAGGCAAGCCAGAAGAGGTCATGGCGGTTATGGAAACCTTCTCAATTAGCTGGATTATGCTCACTATTGTTATGTTCTATTTTGGTGGCGGGCTGGCTGAATCCATCAAGGGGAAGATGAAATGAAACTCTTTGTCCTAATTCTATTAGCTGTTTTAATATCCTCCTGCCAATCAAAAATCCCATGCTCAAAAGACCTCACACGATCACTCTCTGAATGTATCAGCTACGCCAAACCAAGGCCCGTCTCCGTCTGCGAGGTTGAGTATAAAACCGACTGGGGTATGTCCTGCATAACCCGCGAAGAACTCCGCGCAATGATGGAGCGGTTTTAATGGGCGACGTCAGAATGATCGACCCGCTATCAGAAGAGGTTAACGAGTGTTTGCAGGAACGCTGCCGAGAAAGCGCGGATATTGACGGGCTTGTCATGTTAACCGTTTATAAATCAGGCCGCGTTACCTGCGATATAAAAGGCGCGTTTAGTCCTGACCCTGACGACCTGGCTAAGTTGTTGGGATATCTGGATATGACAGCAAAAGATTTGTACTCGATAGCGACAGAGGAAGAATACATAGATGAGTGATTTTCTATTAGATTATTGCGAAACAGAGTTAGAAACGACTTATATTAAATCCTACCTCGCCAACGGATTTAATATCTCAGAAGCGGCAAGGGTATGCGGTAAGGGCAAATCAACAGTAGGCGAGCAGATAGCCAAGGTCAAGGCCCGCGCTGCTAGAAAGAATCCTGATATGCACACGCATGGAGCGCCAGAAGGCTACCATTTAAAAGGCGTATCAACACACGAAAAGACTGCAAGCGGTTCTCGCTGGATCAAGACCGACGTTGACAAGGTCAAGCAGGTTGAATCACTCGAGAAAGCGGTAATAAATATAGCGAAAGGCTTGCCTGTAGCAAAAAGAATCAAAGCGCCAAAGAATTCAAACGCAGACCTTTGCACACTTTACACCTTCACAGATTATCATTTAGGTATGCTCGCCTACGGTAAGGAATGCGGCGACGATTGGGATTTAGATATAGCAGAGCAAACGCTATTTACTGCGCTCGAGACAATGATAACGGGCAGTCCTGACGGCGAGTTAGGGATACTGAATATACAGGGCGATTGGGAGCATTGGGATTCTCTGACGCCAGTAACACCATCGAGCGGTCACGTATTGGACGCGGACTCGAGATACGACAAGCTAGTCGAGTTATCTATTCGGTGCGTTATAGCCTGTATTGAGCGGATACTTTCGAAGCACAAAAAACTACGGGTCATTATCTGCGAAGGCAATCACAATGAGACATCATCGGTTTGGTTGCGAAAGTGCATGAAGGCGGTATTCGTCAAAAACCCTCGGGTCGATGTAGATGATACATGTTTCCCTTATTACGCCTATCTGCATGGTGAGATTATGCTGGCCTTCCACCACGGACACAAAAAGAAGAATAAAGCCCTTCCTGAATTGTTTGCTTCTGAACCTAGATATCGGTCAATGTGGGGCGCTTCAAAATACACTTATATCCACACCGGACACTATCACCACGCAGAGCAGGATATGTCAGAGGCTGGCGGTGCGATTGTTGAACGTCATCCTACACTAGCGGCGCGTGATGCTTATGCGGCCAGGGGCGGTTATGTATCACTACGTGCTGCTCGAGCGATCACGTATCACAAGCATAAAGGCGAAACGACTCGAGTAACGGCGGTGCCTGAATTATGAAAGAATGCGACTTAGAGAAGCAGCGACAGAAGCGAAAAGCAGAAGGCAACGCGACAACTCACAGATATGAGAAAACCAAAAGTGGGTTTCTTATGCGACTTTATAGAAACATGACCTCTCGAGTCACTGGTGTTCAGGCTTCAAAGCATCATCTGTATGAGGGAAAACCCTTGATAGAGAAAGATCTGTTTTACGCGTGGGCGAGGTCAAGCGGTGAATTCCATAGGTTGTTCGAGACTTGGGAGAAGTCGGGCCATGACCGGAAGCTATGCCCGTCAGTTGATCGAGTCGATTCGAGTCAAGGCTACCTGCTTTGGAATATGGAATGGGTTACGCATTCGGAGAACTCGAGGCGGGGCGGTTGCAGTCAGAGAAGAGTGAAAGCTAAATGAACATCACAATCAAGGGCGACCTAGTAGAATTAGAAAACAACGGCGCTTTGCTGGTGCTGCCTCTGGCTGACTATCCAGCACCATTCCGAGAGTTTGTTTTTCAGGAAAAAGAGCATGATATCCTGACAAGAAAACCTCTGATAGAGCCAAAAGTAGGGCCATACGCTAATTACAGGTTAAACGGCTATTGCGAATCGTGCGAAGGCTAATATAATCCGTTTATGAATGGGTGCAGACGTGCATCAAGGCCGAACCCGCCACACCTCTAAACTATGTGCCCATTGGCGGGCGGCCGAACTAATTCGGTGACTGTGAGTCGTTACGCTTTAAGCCCTCAGCGTAATCCCTGACCTTTTTAGCCTGATCAGGTGTCAGCCATAGCTCGATTCTCACAAGCCCAGCGCCGCGTTTGCGTTCGCGCTCCTGGCGTTTGCGTTCGTTTGCGGTGGTGGGTGGCATTAAGCCACCAATCCGAAAACAAATTCATTGGCGAATTTCTCAACGTCGATGTAGTTGTGGCAAAAGATTACTTGAATTGTTTCCTCTGCGTCGGTGTCTCGAAGAACTACTCTGTAGTTGTATTTTTCGTTCCCGTCCATGATCAATGCGGCTAATCCATCTTCTTCGTTTTTGATTTCTTTGATTAACTCTATGCTCATTTTCTCGTTCCTTGTTTGCCTGTGTGTAGGTTATATGCAGTCGTCGCAGATTCCAGATCCTACGAGAGTCGTAAACATTCCTGCGTTACCGCATACCCTGCAGTGGTTTTCGGCTGGTGAGGCATCATCTACCAGCGATTTTGGTACACTCTGAAGAGATTTGAGTTTGGCTAAAAATAGTGGGCGCTGTACTCGGTACCAATACGCACTAGGCATGTCCGCGTTTGTTATGCCGTATCCCAGCTCCAAAATTTCTGCATCTGTAAAATCTGCTGGTGTCAATTCCTGGCTGATAATGTCGTTAATTGTAATTGTTTTCATTTTCTCGATTCCTTGTTTGCGTTGGTATGAGATCATTATACGTGTGACAGGTCACAATGCAAGCAATTATCGAAAATAAATCAAACTATTTCCAGGCCCGCCGCAAATAGCCCAGCGTATCAATCGACCTATCAACTAAATCATTATCCCTAGTCGCCGCGTGTTTTTTATTCTCCCGCTGCCTACATGCAACTGAGCAATACTTTTGATCTGACCTCGGCGGGGTGAATTCATCGCCGCAAGACACGCAGGTTTTTATTTGGCGCATGGATCTAACCGCCTGAATGGATTAGCGACGTTGGGCGACCCGCTATTATCAGGGGATTGAATAGGCCCGACGAACAAGCCTTGTGGCAGTGGGTTTAGCGGCTCATCGGTTTCTGTGCAGCCCGCCAGGATTAGTGATAATGCAAGCAGTGCTAGCGTTTTCATTCACCCTCTCCCTGTATGGCTGCTATGGCTTTGGCTAAATCCTCAATATCGTCAGAATCGTGCTGCTTGATGCAATACTCAGCGGCCTCTATCAACTCATCCACCAGAGCCTTATCGACCCAAGGCGTAGTGTGACAATCAATATCTACTGGCGGTTTATGGTCTGACACTCGCCAAACTTTTCCTTGATCCTCGAAGTGAGGCAGGTAGTCCTCGTAAACGTGAACGTGTATCACCCTTGGCATATCTTTCATACTATAAACCTCGTATTATGTTGTTAATCAGCAAAGTTAATCCCGTTATGCGTCATTGGCCGATTCTTTCATCAAAGCCTCAAGCGAATAATTGCCGATTCTAATATCATCAATCTCAAACTCCGACCCGTCAGGCAGATAGACCGCCTCTATAACCACCTCGCTGAAATAGTTCACGTCTGGTTCGTCTTTTGTCACGCTGTATTCGACGTTTAATTCTAGGCTGCCGCCTAGTATGTAGGTGTAGTTCATACATCACTCCCGTTATCCTGTGGCTTCTTTGATTTCTGTTTCTGTTGCGAGCCTAAAGTCGTCAGCGTTGGTTGCGTCGAGATAACTAAACGGTTGAATATGTGGCTTGTCGTGGTCGTACACTGGAGAGCAGCCGGTGTGTTCACCCAGTCCAAAAACCCAATCACCTTCTTTAAACTTTTTGCGTAGTGCTTTGTATTTGTCAGTCATTATCCATCACTCCTGTTATCCTGTGGTATTGGGAGCTACGGGGAGGAATCGAACCTCAAAGTGTCAGTAAAAATACTGGCACTTGCACCGAGCTTACTAATTGCAAGTTAATCGCGAATCCCCTGCAAATTTCGTCATGCCCCGCAGCGCAAACTTTTAAAACCTAGTCATCACCCCCGTTATCATGTTGAGCCGATGCATTTAGGTAAATCGCCAAACCCGCCCTCAGCAAATCTGGGTACGCATCAACAGCGTCAGCAGCAGCGCCAGCAGCAGCGCGGGCAGCGTAAGCAACAGCGGCAACAGTGGCATCAGCAGCAGCGTAAGAAGCAGCGTCAGCAGCAGCGCCAGCTGCGTCAGCAGCATAAGCAGCAGCGTAAGAAGCAGCGCCAGCAGCAGCGCCAGCAGCAGGGCGAGCATCATCAGCCCTAACAGCATTAGACTTTGATGGGTCAGCTAAATACGCTTCAGCAGCTTCAATTGCTTTTCGCGGTCTGTCGTCGGTCGGGTATTCGTTTTCGAAAATGTGCAGGACAGATTTCGCAGAGCTAATCGCCCATTGCTGTCGTTGTGTGCGACTCATCATAGCTGCTAGTCCGAAAGATGCAGATGAGTAGGCCCTTCGAGATATTGCCTCTTCTAACAACTTGGCTGGGCTCCAGCTAGCCTGGTCTATGAAATAGCTATCTATCACGTCACAGCATCCAGCGTCTTCGAGCATTTTGTGTGTTATTCGTTTCATACATCACCCCCGTTATCCTTTAGTATTGGTATCCAACGATCTCCGGCGCAGCATCCCCGCAAGGATCGCCCAACATTGCCCCGTCAGGCTCGTCTAATTCGTAAAAATTATAATGTTTGGCTCCGGCTTCTCATCACTCCCGTTATCCCTTGCCTCTCTCAACTGCTCCCGCATAGCATCACGTTCAGCGGTTAGGCGCTTGATCTCGATTCCAGCGGTCATGTTGTCGATTTGGGAAATTATTCCAGCCACTGTGTCGCAAAGTTCCCAGCCTTTTACGTCTGAGTAGTGTTGCTTATAGATAGTTGTAGCGAGTCGAGAGGCATATTCGGTCGCCCTATTCAACTGCTCCGCCATTGCTTCATTCTCAGTAGTCAGGCGCTTGATCTCTGTATCCGCTGATTTTTCATACATTTCTGAGAATCGTTGTAGGTTTTTGTATTTAGTGTCTGTTATCCCGTGGTTCCACTTCTCGTTGTCTAGCTCAGCGGTCAGAGTTTTAATAGCGCTGACTTGATGCTTGTACGTCTTAAATATCGCACCGCCCTCATCTGCTATTTTTCCTAACGTCTTTGTCTTACCCACCCCTTCCGTCGGCCTATCACATGGTCGCCAGCAATGATTACAGAAGTCGCACTGGTGGGTCTTGTGCGGTGGGTTGTCCCATCTCTGCTCCGGTTTAATTCTGTCGATATGCTGCTCGCCGCACTCTGGGCAGCAAAGAATAATTTCTATTGGATCTTTGCTTAGGCGCTTGATCTCTGCCCCTCGGGAGTCACATTCGAAGCATATTTCTAAACTCATTCTGATTCTCCTATTAACTCATCACGGTTAGCGCACCAAGGGCAGCGTTCTAAATCAAAATCACCATGACCTAAATCAAAGTAAATCCCGCCGTTGTGACAGGACTCGGGGCAATCAGCCTCCCGCAGCGCAGCCTTTAGCGCCTGTATAGTCTCGTTATCACCTATGCTCATGGTGCCTCACCCTGCCCAGTAGTCATCGCCCGCCCCTTCTTGATGTTCGTTCGCTGAATTCCACGCTTCTTCCGTGCACATAAAACCACCAGTGGAATCCTCGGCTTTAGCGATCGCCCTGCAAGCAGGGTTGTTCCGCTGGTGCTGCCAAATTCCTCTCGCGTTAACTTCTTTGCTGCATCTATCACATATTGTCTTAGCACCTATGCTCATTTACCCTCTCCTTTTGGCTCGTTTGCTTCAAGCGACTTAGCCAGCCTCTCGCTGACCTCATCAATGCTCAGATTCTTAAAAGTTGGATGAAGTACCGAAACCATGCCGACGAAGAAATTAAATTGCCGCTCTAGCTTGCGTTCGAGGTATTCGATTTTGTCTTGATCGCGCATAATTTCATCTCAGCTTTATTAAATTGCATCTGGTACGCCTTCGCTTTATTCCAGTCTGCAAACGCGGCTATAACTTTCTCGTTAGCATCTACAAGAAGGTAGCGGAATTGTAGTCCAGGCCCTAGATCGTTGATTTTCAAAACGGTATCGATCGGTCGTCAAAATCTTCTGTCTGACCTTGCGTCGTTGAATCCTGCCGCGAGTTGTCTGAGCCGTTAGATTGACCATCGCCACGGCTATCGAGCATCTGCATCGTATCCGCGATAATCTCAGTGCTGTAGTGCGTCTGCTCGTCTTTCTCGTACTTCCGAGTTTTCAGCTTGCCCTCGATATAAACCTTCGATCCTTTCTTTAGGTACTGGCCAGCAATCTCGGCCAACTTTCTAAAAAAAGTAACTCGGTGCCATTCCGACTTCTCAACCTTCTCGCCAGTGTTTTTGTCCTTCCAACTCTCGGAAGTGGCAACGCTGATATTCGTGACTGAATCGCCATTCGGCAAGTATCTAGTCTCGGGGTCATTTCCGAGCCGCCCTATGATTATCGCTTTGTTTATGCCGCTCATTAAATCTTGCTCCTAATAAATTCTATTTCTGTTTCGGTTAACTCTGCTTCAAGTTCTAACATTGCGTCACTATCGCCAGATTCTTGAGCCTGAGCGAACAGGTTTAGATACTCTGTGAATTTGTCAAATCCCTGGCTGTAAAGATCGTCAACAATCCGCTGAAATTTCCCCTTAGTACCATCAACAAACGAATGATACAGGTTCGATTTTACGCCTTGCGCGATAGTGCATTGAAAAATGTACATCCCAAGCGCGTCAGAATCGCTGATTAACTGATTATAAAAATCTTTCTGCTGATCGGTGTAATCGTTTAACTGCGGGTTACTAGTGGTTAACTTCACTTCCTCGTTGTCATAGGACATTTGAACAGCATTAGCCAGCCTTCTCTCTGCGTCGTGGTTGTCCGATCTAGGCCACATCTTAGACGCCTTCTTGGTCACTGTCTTGCGTACCATTTCGCCCTCATCGGTAGCCCACGGGGTTTTGTTTGGGTTTGATTTGTAGGCTTCGCTTCTGTTTCGGATAGCATAGACGTCTTCGATACTCATGTTTTCGGTAAGGTAAGATCCATCATGGGTTTTCGCCACGCAGTAAACCCCTATCAACTTGCCCCTATCCCCGAAAGGATTGGTCTGATGTAGCGGCTTTTCGTCAACTCCGTTTACCTGGTATGTATCATTCTCATAAACCAACTTAGATTGCGCCCATAAAATAGAGCCTGTATCGGTCGCTAACTTCACAAGGCCCATGTATGAAGGGTCAAGGCACACGCCGCCCTTTCTTGGTACCAGATAAGCCTCTTTTCTAGCTGGGTTTAGGGACAGCCCGCAAGCTGCTACATTAGTCATTGCGGCCAACAAAGAATTAGGATTGTTTTGGGCGACTTTCATCGTATAATCGTTGCTTTTCAACTGCTGCAAAGCGAATCCATACTCAGCCTTGTAGACCATCCAAGGAGGCGCTACCTCAGTAAATCGAGATACTAGCTCGGTGCCTTGCAGTATTTCTGCGACTTCGCTCATTTTCTCATTACCTCGATTGGGCCTATTTCAATTTCTGTATAGTCATCCCCTCCGCAAGCGATAGATGCTCTCATACGCGCGGCAGCCTCGGTCTGTCCTACGGCATACATGCGCACCCCTTCATACTCATAAGTCAGCATTCGGTGATCTAGGAGCCTCTGGTGGTAGGCTGCTATCCTTTCGGCTGGCGTTTTAGTACCGCCGCGTAAAATTTCCTCGTTATTCCGTGTCGCCATTGCTCTAATCATTTCACTATCCTCATGTTTTCCGATTCTTCAATGATTTTATTGCCGGTGTACAAGCCGCTCTCAACGCCCTTCAAAAAAGCGCAGTTAACGACTCGGTTAAATCTGATTTTGTCTAGGTGGCTCAAATTGCGCAGATATTCTGCCCGCAAACTATCAAGCTCTTTGTCCTGCTCTTCACACGATTGCAAACCGCGCAGAAGGTCAGTTTCGAAAAAACAGTAATCGCGGTGGTTATGGTCGAATTTGTATTGGCTGCCATGCTCTCGGATAGTCCATTGTGTGAACCAGAATTCGTTGATTCCGTCGGTGCATTCCATGTCATCGGCTCCCATCCCTTTTAGCAGCAGCCAAGCAATAGCGTCTTTTTCTGGATCGTCGCTCAGTGCTGCCGTGATCTGATCGTGTACGCGGAACGCCTCTTCAAGATGCTCTAGTCCTATCTCATCCTCTGCCGCTAGTTCGCACGTCCGATTGGATTCCTGCTCGTCTATTGTGCTGGGGTGCATTACAGCGCCAAAACTAATCGAACGCTCGTATATCTCATTTTCTGTGATGTACATAATCTACTCCGTTAAACCTTCGTCAATTAGTCGCTGAACCGTTTCGCCAATAAACACACATTGGTCTGTGGTCATTTTTGACGCGACTAAATTTACAGTGGCACTTTCGTGGAAGATGACCGCCAGAAAATCATGGCCGCAAGTTACAGTTGTTCTTTCTTCGATTGTTATAGCTCTCATAACCTAACTCCAAATATATGTGAAAACGCTATCCCGCATCGGTTATCACGGCGTCTTTGATTGTGCGGCCTGTTTTAGTCGCGTTGAAGGGGGTAATACCGTCACGATGCCAACGAAACCCTTCGGTGTAATACTCATCCCACTCTATAAGGGTCACTGTCTCGGGCTTCTCGTCTATTGATGAGATTTTTATCACTCTATTGCTGCAGTGCTTTGAGTAGGGCATCTGCTATTTCAACAGAGGCAGCAGAAAGGCTGGGTGTATTTTGTAGCGACTGAGGAGCGGCCAACAAACCCTGCATAGCCATAGCCGCGAAGTGGTCGCGTTTGGTTAAACCAAGATAAACTTGGTGGTTGCCGTGAATCACTACCGGCTTCACTGGTGATGCTGGCTTATCTCCGTTACTCATATCGTTCCCCTTTTGGTTTCTTTAATAACACGCACATAGTAAAATATCGTTTACACCCAGTCAATAGCAATTTACTAAATAGTACATGTATATTTAATTGCAAATTAGATTTGACGATGCATGGTAAATTGTGATTTACTAGCCGAATGATGAAACTAAGCGAAGTTCTACCCCATTTCGATGGGCAAAAAGTCAAACTAGCCAACGCGCTAGGGATATCAAAACAGGCCATTTCTGCTTGGAAAGACCGCGTACCAGTCGAGCAGGAATTACGGCTCAGATACGAGATCATGCCGGAGATTTTCGGCGCACGAAAAACAGAGGCTGTTTAATGAGCCTAACTAATTCAGCAGAAAAGCCACGGATTTGCGAGTATCGCGGATTGGCCGCTGGTTTGTACAGCCAGCCTGCTGAACCTAATTCAACGGTAGAGCGAAAGGTGATGTTTCTAGGCACCCTTTTGCCGGTGCTGCCGCGCCCCGTTGAACCTAATTCGATGCGAGTCGGATGCTCCGAGAGGCCAAGTCTGCCTCTTTTCCCCCCCAATCCATGCTCCCCTCATGGTGCGGGGGTTTTTAATTGAGATGGTTTCGCTTCTACAATGATGCTGTTGACGATGAGAAATTACGTCTATTATCATTCGAGGACAGGTGGCACTACACTGCTGTTTTGTGCCTCAAATCAGACGGTATATTAGACACGAAAGCCGATGAATTAAGGGAGAGAAAAATAGCTTTAAAGCTGGGATTGTCATTGGAAGAGGCGCAATCAGTGAAGGGCAAATTGTGCGAAGTTGGGCTAATAAACACAAATTGGCATCCAAAAGGGTGGAAAAAAAGACAATATGAACACGATTCGAGCGCAAATCGAACACGGGCATATCGTGAAAAAAACAAGGTTAAACAACAACTTAAAGAGCGTCACTGTGACGTCACCGTGACGACTACAGATACAGATACAGATACAGATACAGAAAGAGATAAACAAAGGGGTTTATTTCCTGACTTTTGGACTGCTTATCCACGGAAGGAAAACAAGCAAAGAGCGCAAACAGCATTTCAGAGATTGTCAGTAACTGACCAACAAAAAGCACTCGACGGGGTGGTCGCTCGCGATTGGGGATATTCAAAAGAATTCATGATGCTGCCGACGACCTATCTAAACGGCAAACGATGGGACGATGAGCAAACACCAAAGCAGGGAAGGGGCAACAATGGAAAACCTACCGTCGCAGACATTGCAAGGCACCACGCCACAGACGAAAGTTGGGCTAATCAATGAGATATTCGCCATGTTGGCTTTAAGATACCCGACCTCGAAATGGTTAACCGATGGCGATATCGGCCTACATAAAAAACTATGGGCCAATGATCTATCGTCTTTTCCTGATGACAGGGTACGCAAAGCACTAGCAGAAATTAGCAACAGTCACCCATCCTTTCCGCCGACGATTGGCGAGTTTAGGCAACTGGTATCAACTACGCCGCGACCATTGGCGATAGCAATTAGCCAGGTTTGCCCGTCCTGCCGAGGGACAAGAAATTCAGCCCTACACGCCGAGCAATGCAGGGGCAAGAAATGAGTTTCCAACAGCAAAGAATCGAGAATTTAGAGATTAAGATTAACCATCTCAACTCCGAGCTATCGCGGCTCAAGGGTGATGTAAGGCCATACGAATTTAGAGTTATACGCGCCGCAGAGGTTTATTTTCAGCTTGAGGATTTGCCGCAGAAATCAAGGCGCAAACGATACGTTAACGCGAGGTCGGTGGTGATTAACATTCTTCGCGCCGAGGGCTACAGTCTGACTGAGATTGGCGACGCGCTACACCGCGACCACGGCACAATCATACATTCCATTACCCATTGCGAGCCACAACCGGCGCACATTGCAGCGGTTAGGAGGTTGATAGGGTGAGCAGAAGCCCAGAGCAAAATAAGTGCTTTCATAAGTGGTGCGCGGTCATTGGAGAGCATCTACGGGCTGGGAAGGTGCCTATATCCGACGATTCAGTCAAAGAATTGGTTTTGTTGAAACTAGGCAATACCCGCGAGTTTTTAGGCGAGAAAGTGCCGATGAGAAGCCACTCGTACAAGCAGGTCGAAGGCGAATTAACCACGGCGGAGCGCAAAGCAGGGTTAATTTGCATGACTGAATTACTCACCATGATGGAAGTTTGGGCGGCTATGGATTTGGATTTGAATCTGGTTAGGGATGAGGAGCAAGCAGCATGAAAGGAATGAGAAGAGTAAACAACGACGAAAACGTCTACAAGACCGACGACCTACGCGCAGCAATACAATCGGACGTTGAGCGATTCCTAGCCAGCGGGAATCAGATAACGGAAATAGCTATCGGGCAGGGTGTCGGGGATTATTCGACCTACTCGCAGCAGAATTCACGGAAGCGCGGCAAAATCGCGAGCATGGCGGAGGCTAGAAGATGAAAAGATTTTACGCATTACGCGAAAGCACAAAACAATTGATCGTTATCGAGGCTGCAATAATCATCATCATGGTAGCGGCGCTGGCGTGGTTATGGTCGTGAGGTCATGTGATCTTTATAGATATCACTTTCACAAAGTATCTATAAACGATGCTTTTCGCAAGTGAAGTCATGGAGCGAATTCATCAAATTCTGCGCGTTTTGTCTGGTGGTCGTCATTCTTTGCGCGGTGCTGCTGTTATGAGCATAACCAAGCACAAGAGGTCAACAAATACATTGACGCAATACCGCTCAACGTCAGCGGATAGGTTGACGAGGTGAGGTCAAAAGGCAACGCACCAACGGCAGCACAGAAGCGATGGCGTGAAGCTGTGAGGGGCTTAGGCTCAATCATATCGGGCGAGCCTGCTGTAATCCATCACGCGGTAGGGGCTACAGGCAAGCACAACAAGGTTGATATTGGGCATTGGTGGTTGATACCTCTGACTGATGACGAGCACAAAGCGCTACATGCTGGCGAAACTTTCGGTTACGAGTCGAGAAAGGAATTCGAGAAATCTATGTTTGTGACTGTCGGTTCGGATCTGGCTTTTTCAGGTTTCCCTGAAACTACCAGTAAGGAAGTTGATATTGCGATATTGAGCTACCACCTATGAGCCGCCACTGGTCAGCCAAAGCAGACGCGAACCAGCCCGAGATAGCCAAAGAGTTTAGGCGTCTAGGGGCTTACGTGCTGCACATTCACAGGTTGAAAAACTGCTGTGATTTGGTGGTGATATACAAAGGCGCTGTAGTGATGGTAGAGGTGAAGATTCCAGGCAAGCCACTAACGGCAGGCGAGGATGAATTCTCTCAGGATTGGATACGCAACGGCGGTAAATGGGCGTGTATAACCTCGGTCGAAGAGGCGCGCGGATTGGTTGAGAACATGGCTCTATATGGGCATCTAAACAAGGAGCAATAATGGACGTTCAATATCCAAAAAATGAATTTCTAACTCTGATAACAGAAAATAGCCCATACGCTTTTTACCTGTTCCAGTGGGTGCCGTACCAGACCGAGGCGAAGCGATGGCGGCTCAAGTTAAACCATGACGTTAAAGCATTTGATGGCCGAGAGGAGTTTGGTATATGGCCTAATGGCAGCCGTTGCGGATCAATAAAAGATTCAGATGTGGAGTTTATTAGAATCAGCAGGAGCCAGTGCGGACAAGAATGGAAAGACACGCGCGGCAAGAATAAGCCATTGTTAGCTAAGGAGCAGATATGAACACAGAACAACAGATTGAGATTGTAAAGGCTAACGGAGAAGGTAAGCAGCTTGAGAGGGCATCTTCTTATCGCTGTCCGTTATTATGGAGCGACAGCCCGATAAGGGATCATCTTAACTTTTCCGAGTACGTATACCGCATCAAAGAGCAGCCGCAGAGTATTGATGTTGAGATATGGTCAACAGAAGGCGTCTTAAGAGCTATAGAAGCCTCAAGCAGTGCGTCGCGTATAGACCTATTTAACAGAGGATGGATATTCATTAAAACCGTAAACATAGAGGTGTAGAGCATGAGCAGAACCAAACACAAGAGGTCAACAAATACATTGACGCAATACCGCTCAACGTCAACGGATAGGTTGACGAGGTGAGGTCAAAGGGCAACGCACCAACGGCAGCACAAAAGCGATGGCATGAAGCTGTGAGGGGCTTAGGCTCAATCATATCTGGTGGGCCTGCTGTTGTGCATCATTGTGTCGGGGCCAGCGCAAGGCATCGGAAAGTTAATATAGGCCATGAGTTTATAATCCCTCTCACCGACCAAGAGCATAAAGATCTTCACTCTGGCAAGTGGTTCGGTTTCTTGTCACGAAAGGAATTTGAAAAGGCTGCATTTGCTAGGGTATTGGATCTGCTGCACCTACAAGGGGCGCACGAGGCGCTGTTAATTAACTCGGAAATTGAAGACGCAATTATGGGATACCACCTATGAGCCGCCACTGGTCAGCCAAAGCAGACGCGAACCAGCCCGATATAGTCAAAGAGTTTAGGCGACTAGGGGCTTACGTGCTGCACATTCACAGGTTGAAGAACTGCTGTGATTTGGTGGTGATATACAAAGGCGCTGTAGTCATGGTCGAGGTGAAGATTCCAGGCAAGCCACTCACGGCAGGCGAGGATGAATTCTCTCAGGATTGGGTCAGGAACGGCGGTAAATGGGCGTGTATAACCTCGGCCGAAGAGGCGCGCGGATTGGTTGAGAACATGGCTCTATATGGGCATCTAAACAAGGACTCGAAATGACAAGGCACAGCACATCTTTTGAATATTGGGACGCCAACGGCATCACATATAATATCGTGGCCGAGGATCAAGCGGGGTTTTGGGTTAACCACAACAAAGTATGCAAGACCTCTTTAAAACTTGCGAGGTATATCGAAAATCCAGTTTCTCCGGTTAAGCAATGCGGGCGGTGTGGCGTTTGGGGCAGCACAAAGAAGGTACAAGACCGATGGTTACTTGATACCCGATGTATCTGTATGTCCTGTTGGAACAAAGTGAGGCCAATCTTAAAGGCAGAAGAGAATTTGGAAGAGTGTAAAAAATTAGCGAATAAACTAATCAGAGAGGCACAAAAATGTCGGAAAGAACAGCAGACACATTGAGGGGCGTTTTGTTTGACACCATAGACGACCTTAGATCAGGGAAACTCGACCCCAACGAGGCGCGGACTGTTGCGAATATAGCCAAAACAATCATCGACGCGGCAAGGGTTGAACTTGATTATCACAAGCTAGTAGCTGACATGGACATGAATGGCGTCGAGTATCAACCTCACATGGGCCTAATGCTATTGAGCAAGAACCCAAAAATTTAGAAGGAGCAGGTATGAACACAGAACAACAGATTGAGATTGTAAAGGCTAACGGGGCGGGGAAGCTGATCGAGGGGCGACACTTACACATTTCCGACTCGTGGCACCTGACAAGCCCATTTGAGCCTCTAAACTTTGCCGAGTATGAATACCGCATCAAAGAGCAGCCAGAGAGTATAAAAGTTGATGTTTGGAGAACGAAGGGAGGGGTCTTAGGCATCAAGTGCGAATCAAGCCCAGAGCGGAAGATGGAATTATTCTCTTCCGGAGGTGTGCTAGTAAAAACCGTAACCATAGAGGTATAGAGCATGACACCAACTCCAACAGAGCAACGGATAATCACCCTAGTGCAGAACGGGGGTGATGATGTTGGAAGCATAGCGGGATATAGCGCCTTGAGAATGAAGGATTGATTATGGTTAGAGAAATGACTGAGACAGAGAAGAAGTTTTCAAATCGAACAATTTTCGAGGAACCGCAAGCCTCGGTTTATAAGCACTGGGGGAAAGAGGGAGAGCTACTTTATGTAGGGCTGGCTAAAGACCCCCTAAGCAGGAATGTTAGTCACTTAGCTGGGATTCGCCACAGGTACGAAATAGCCAACATTACCTTCGAGTGGTTCGACACAAGGGAAGAAGCGAGCGCGGCAGAATCAGAATCAATACTGAGAGAAAAGCCGAAATACAACAAGGTAACAAGGGATCAGCGCGAGATAACCGTCAGACTTTTAGGTAAAGAATTAGACAGGCTGGACGAATTAAGAGGTTCAAGGACTCGAAGCGCGTGGATAAGGAGGCTGATAAATGGAAGCGACTAACATAGAGCGGCGAGTGATGATATTTATCCAGACTTACCAGCGCGACAACCAGGGCGTTACCCCCACTCAAAAAGAAGTAAGGGATTTTCTAGGCTACAAATCCAATCGGCAAGCCTGCGAATTACTCTCTGACATGGAATCTAAGGGGCTTATAGAAAGAGCAACGCTGCGGCAGCCCATAATAATAAAAAAGGAAACTCCAATTCCAGTAGTTTGCTCCTAACGAGCGTAGTATTGGAAAGGTCAAGGGCTGTTAAAGTTCAAAGCCGCAATAATAAGCAAGAATCTGAGCCGGTTAGCCGGTAGAGATTAAGCCAACCCCACTAGGCCGAGCTTCAGCCCTTGGCAACTAACCTGCTAACGCAGCGTAATAGACCTAACACCAAGGCATTATGAGAGCGGAAACCCCACGTAAGTCGTTGTATAAGTCTAAGCAATGGCAATCACTCAGAGCAAGGCAGCTACGGAATGAACCGTTGTGCCAATGCCCGCATCATCAAGCTAAAGACCCTGAAGCAATAGCCAACGTAGTAGACCACATCATTCCCCATCGAGGTGATCGCCATAAGTTCTACGACTTCTCCAACCTGCAAAGCATGACCAAGCAATGTCACGACAAGTTCAAGCAGAGCTTAGAGAAGGGTGGCCGAGGATTCGATCAGGGTTGTGATACTAACGGCGAGCCATTGAACAAGGATGCAGCATGGTACGCCTAGCTCTTTGCGCTCCATGCCATGATGATAAGCAGGACAATAATAAGCAACGGGGCAGGAATAAACTCAGTAGCCTTATCCACAAACACCTGCGACAAAGCCCAAAGAAGATTAAAGAAGAAGAGTATCTCATCCATAACCATGACTGTAGCACAAGGCATAACAAATGCAACAGGCTAGTCACCCTATGAGTAAGGGCAGTAGACAACGACCAAGCAATCACAAGGCATACGCAACCGCATACGACCTAATCTTCCGGAAAGCGACCGCAAAGCCTGTAGACGCCAAAGAGAGGGGGGGAGGGTTACAAGTTTTTAAAAAGTTTGAAGGGGTG
>Ga0222634_1000176_pt1 | contig 38350 bp, 38 predicted proteins | sample AntAcemetageno50_FD_179807 | JGI IMG/M metagenome (GOLD analysis project Ga0222634, IMG submission 179807) | Saline water microbial communities from Ace Lake, Antarctica - #50 | ecosystem: Environmental > Aquatic > Non-marine Saline and Alkaline > Saline | place: Antarctica: Ace Lake | collected... | reverse complement strand
CTTTGATTGGGCAACCTTTTTTTCTGCCTTTTCTTCTGTCTCCTCTACTTGCTCATCTTCTTCGGTAATAATCTTTGGCCCCTTTACACTTTTACCAACTCGTTCGATGGTGCAGGTAAATCCTTTTGGGCTTTTTCGTAACGTATCCGCAAGCTTGTAGTCTGCAGGGATAATTTTCAGAAATCGTTCAAGGCGCTCCTTAAGGAAGGCAGGCTCCATGTATTTGTAGCGCCCCCATAAAAAGAGGTCTACTTTTACCCGGTGTCCTTCATTGAGCCATTCTGCTGCTCGTTTCGCCTTAAGTGCCTGGTCGTGTTCTCCGGTCCCAATTTTTACCTGAACACTCTTAGTTTCAGTAACGTGGGCCTTTGATTTTACTTCACTAGCTTTTCGTTTTGTTTCGTAGCGGTACAGACCAAAGTCCATAATCTTTGCTACTGGAGGTTTTGCATTTGGTGAGATTTCAATAAGATCAAGTTTTGCATCGTCAGCAGCCTTCAATGCGTCTTCAGTCGATAGTACACCGAGGTTTTCACCCTCCGCACCAACTACACGTAGTTCCTTCGCATAAATAGCGTTGTTAATACGTGTTCGATTTTTTGGATTGTACTGCTTTCGTTGTTTTCTCAAATATATTGATCTTATTGTATAAGCGCGTATGCAGTTCGGGGGAACTGCGAGCCTGTCTATAGAAAGTAACCCTAATTACTTCACCCAAGGCACTAATCTTTGGTAGCGAAAATGTACCATGTAGGGAGTGCTATAGCAAGATATAGTATACCAACATAGACTGTATATCTCTTAGGATACTACTTATAGTTTTAGATACTCACATAAAGATTCCATCTTTGCAGAGAACACAATGTCATCTGAGATAAAAGGAAAAATTTCTCGGACCTGTACATAGTGCTGATGGAGTTGCTTTGGCATCTGATTTTGTATCCCCAGTACCTCAAGAGACTGAGCAATCGTTGCACAAAGAATGCTTTGGATTTGAAATGTATTGGCAATAACAGTGCTAGTCAGGAGTGCACTATTAGTACCCATACTCACGATGTCTTGGTTATCATTATTGGTACTGATGGTGTGTGTAGACATGGGTGTTGCCAGTGTTTGATTTTCAGCAGCCGTAGATGTCGCAACAAATTGGGCGGCTTGTAAGCCAAGATTGAGGCCCACAATGCCGCCATTGCTAAACGGAGGGAGGATACCGTTCTGCTTTGGATTAAGTAAAAAGTTTAGCTGTCGCTCTAGTAGGAGTGAGAGTTTTGTGGTGGCTATTCGGCATTTGTCCATCTCAAGAGATACATAGTCTCCATGAAAGTTTCCATTATGAAATGTTCCATCAGGAGGCTTGATTATTGGGTTATCTGTAACTGAGTTGAGTTCCGTTACAATCACCTGTTCTGCATTGCTGATGGTGTCGTATATCGGACCAAGTATCTGAGGTGCACACCGTAATGAATAAATCTCCTGAGGAGTTCGCTGGAGTTCTGTGGTGGTCTCCACTTTGTCTGGAGCTGTGTAGGTCGTTCTTTTTTGAACTCGGGTAGAAGTAGATACAAGTTCTTGGAGTTTTTGGGTGACATACTTTTGCCCAGGGTGGGGACGGACTTCAAAAATAATGTCGTCAATACACTCGGTATGTGCTCCAATAATTTCGTATAAAAATGCAGTATGCAAAATTGCATTTTCCATAAGTGTGTGTGCCTTCAGGATATTGACTGCTGCAATCCCAGTCATGGCAGCAGTACCATTAATAAGAGCCAGACCATCTCTGCCGGAGAGAGTAGCGGGGGATAGGTCACATGCGGTGAATACGTCAGTTGTTTTTTGACGTGTACCCTCAAAAAACACTTCGCCTTCACCAATTACTACCAGTGCCACATGCGCAAGCTGTACCAGGTCACCGCTGGCTCCTACGGACCCGTGCTCTGGTACTACGGGTGTGATATTTTTTTCCAGTAACGTTGCAAGCAGAGTAAGTACCTCATCGCTTGCACCTGAATATCCTTTAGCTAGAGTATGTAGTCGCACCAGCATGATTGCCCGTACAGTTTCAGCTGGTAACGGGGCACCCATTCCGCAAGCATGGCTACGAATTAGGTTGTACTGTAGCTCAGTTTGTTTTTCAGGACCTATAAACGTGTATGCCATAGGACCAAAACCAGTGTTTACACCATAGACAACAGAGTCTTTAGAGATATCGAACACATGCTTCTTTGATGCCAAAGATCGTTTTTTACCATCAGGGTCAAAAGCAATCTTTGGAGCTGTAGAAATGATTGACGTAATATCTTGAAGAGTCAGTTCTTTTCCTACAGTAATATGTTTAGTATGCATACGCTTTATCATATCTGGTAATTAGCAAAAGACAAAACCTGCAGCATGCTGCAGGTTTTGTCTTACATAAAATAGTTTATAAAATAGAATTGCATCCACTAAAGTGTGGAGTATCTACCGTCTGATCTGCTACGCTACATGTGTTTGTTTCGGTGACACGAATACTCTCTCCTGATACTACACCTTTTTGGAATGCAGCTTGTGCTTGCTGGAAACTAAAGACAATAAGTGAAACAACACCAACTGCTAATAGTGCTACAGAAGCATAAAAATTTAATGTGAACTTTTGCATAGCTACAGTATAATACATATCCTGTGGTGCACAATTACTATATGAGTTAAAACTGTTTACAATTCATTGCAAAACAAAAGACCTGCGGCATACGCAGGTCTTTTGTTTTGCAAGGGTTTCTATGATTCGTATACAGCAGGAAGTATCCGGACATCATTTTCAATAGAAGCTCCTCCACATTCTAATGTGTATCTGTGAGGGCCTGTTACCCGAATTTCCATGACTCCAGTTGAGTCAGCGTAATTACCAGCGCCATCATTACTGTCACTAAATGTAAAGACCGTTCTTGCTGCATTGTAGTTTGCTGGGTCACCAGGGGAAGTGTTGGAAATTACTTTTTCAGCAGACAGAGGTCCTGAAATTGTACAGCTTGGAGGGTAATTTGTTTTCAGGTCCCAGTTGATGGTTACGGTATCATTCTCTCGGACTAGTTCAGGCATAATAATAAGAGAGTCAGGATCATCTAGGGTAATATTGAGACATTGAGAATCAGGTGGTGTGGTCGCTGAACAGGTACCACATGAATTTGTTCCTGTTCCCGTGCTGCCGCAAAGAAGATTAGGGGAGCTGGTACATGAAGTAGGGGGCACTAGTGACGGATTGACTGCACAGGATGATCCGTCGCAGGATATTGTGCCCTCCAGGTCCTCCGAGGGGCATGTAGGGTCAGGTCCAGTGCAGGGGTCACCAGATGTGGCAACACAGGAATTACCATCTCCTCCATCTCCTCCATCATCACCACCACAGCCTAGGCCACCAAGCAGGCAGATCACTACCAGGTCAGCCACAACAGCGGCTACAACAACACCAATTGCTAGGGGTGCAGCAGCAGAAGCTGCAATAATTGCAAGAATAACACCTTCGGAAGGCTGGGGAGTAACGGTGAACACCATTGCGAAAATAATTATTGAAACGATTGCTGACTTAAACCACGGGACTCTTGCTGACTGAGAATACATATTTTTAGAGGTTACATTTATAAGTGTAGTATACATGCCTTTGCTACTGCTTTAGAGGGACCCTCCAAACATAATGTTGATTACTATCAAAGCTGCAAATGCTATGCAGTACCCAATGACTGGAAAATAGGACACTAATTTACCTGTGCAGTATTTTTTAGAGTATAAAACAAAACCCAAAAAGAAAATAAATGGAATGGTTGAGACTGCTGAACTCGTCATGAGAGACTCAAGATTAAAATAAGGCAGTAATAAAAAAGTATATAAAACTGAATAGCTTACATGAATACCTAGTGTAGCAAGAATCCATCTCCGACAAAAAATTAATCCATATCCTAGAAGAAACTGAATAAAAATGAATATAAAGAGGACGGGAAGCAGTATGCCGGGTAATCCAGTTTGGGTTGCAATTAGTGTGATACTTTTTAACAGTGTGAAAAGACTACTTCCAAGAAAAAATAAGCCTGCTACAAAGTATGTTGCATAGATTAATTTAGATGTGGTGTCCTCAGCTGATTGGAGGTGATGTATTGCTGAGTTTTTAAATAATTGGTTGTTCATAAATAAGGAGATAAAATATTGATGTTAATGATACTATTTTAGCATAATAAAATAGTAAACATTCTATACATATGCCTAAAATAATCATGTACACTGCCATAGGCACTGTTGCTCTCCTTATCGTAGTAGCTTTGACACTGCTTGTGATGGGATCATATTCTTCTGAACCAGAATTAGAGCCAGAAATTTCCGAAAGTGCGGATATAATGACTATTTCATACAAGAGGCCACGTGGCAGTGATGTTGATTATGATGCCTTGCAAGATTCCCTGGAAGGTTTTACATCAACAGAGTTACCAGAAGAAGTTGTGCTTCCTCGAACTAGTGAAGCTGTCAGTCAAGAATATATGACTGCGTATTCATCACTACTGAGTGATGCTAATCAACTGGAAACACAGCTGCGTATAAATTTAGCAGTTGCTATGTTCGAGGTCCAAAAGGAAGCAGAGGCAACAAACTACCTGCGTATGTTTCAAAGGATTTTGGATGCAAAAAAAGTAACCAAGTTTTCATATGAACTTGCTTCCCAACTTTTGGTAAGTAACAGCAACTTTAAAGGTATTATATTGTCCGATGGTGTGTCAGGAGACATTGCGCGTTTATCTACACTCCTTACTCAGGACGCGGATGCGTTTGCTGCATCATCAGTTATGCTACTTGATGCTATAGAAATAACTCTCACTGGAGCCCCTCCAGTTCAGGAGATGATAGACAAGATTGATAGATTATCAGAGGAGCTTCTTGCAGCAGCAGATAATTTCTCTGAGAGTATAGTGCGTGTCAATAGTGCGATACAGTAAATATAATATTTTGTAGCACAACTGCTACATCAATTTTAAAACCTAGTAAAGACCGACTCTGAAGGAGTCGGTCTTTACTAGGTTACTCAAGTTTTGTTTGTTGATGCACGCAATAGCCAATACCAAGTAGGACTATGAATGCTTGAAGACTGGGGTAGATACTAAATGAACCAATAAGAATCATCAGTATGCCAAAATACATAGGGTACGTTATGTGTCTGAAGACGCCATCAGCTTTATGTATTGGGTTGATTGAGAAAAATATTTCTGTAGCAGTAATGTTTTTCATAGCTAAGCGGGTACTGATCACTAGGTATGCACCCGTAACCATAAATACAATACTTATAAGTATCTGTGTACTTGTCGGTGTGAAACCTAAAGAGAAAGTGGGGGTATAGAGTATTGTGTAAAACACAAAAATTAATATAAATGTGAGTGATGAATACCTGAGTAATACAGGGTGTTTTGGAAGGGTGTCTTTTTTGTTCCTCCAAGAAAAAACGTAATCCATATTACTATCCAGAGAGTCATGATAAATAGTACTATGGGCTCTTGTGAGATTTGCATACAAACTAATCTAGTTAGTGGTATTTTGTATATAGTACACTACAGTTCATGTACATGTGGCATGGGTGTTTTACAATACCTTTGTTACAGGCAGTGATGGAGAGAGGGCATATTTTGCAAGATGTAATCAGAATACGTTATACTTCCATTATGATTCTCTGGGAAGATGTAAAAAAATGTAAGGCTCTTATACAGCAAGTGCAATCAAATGCATGTACTTCCTTTTATAAAGATAGGTTTGTAGGTGTCTGTGAGAAAAATATACAAAGTATTGTAGACGTACCATTGTTAGAGAGAAAAGATTTGACAGAAACACACCCTTCTAATCGATGTTTTGTGTCCGATGCAGAAATCGATTTTATTGCATATACTTCAGGCACTACTGGAGGTGAGCCGTTGCTTACCTATGTAGCGGAAGTTGAGAATTATTTTATTGACCCTGCCTGGGGGCTTGAAGTTTCAAAGTTGCTTGTAGTGTATCCTCCACTTAACAAGAATTTTGGTGGCACATTTATCCAGCAGTGTCGCCAGTCACCGAGCCCCGTGGTGCCAATTTTTGGTGATGTAACAAATATGGCTACTAGTGCCTATCTTGCAGATTCTGTTAGCTGCGATGCTGTATATGCAACGCCGTCACTTGCGTTGTCTCTCGCGCCATACCTCAAGAAATATTATTCGATAGAGGCTATTACATTTCTCGCTATCTCTGGAGAAACCATAGGTGAGACAAAGCTTGCAACACTGCAGGCGTTGTACCCAAAAGCGTATATAGCAAATCTCTATGCATCTTCTGAAATTGGTCAGTTTATAATGGGTCCTACAAAACAAATGATGATTGATGGGGTCAAAGGTTTTCGTATTTTGCCTGAAGCAGTAGCAGCAGCAGAGCTTGTCGATGGAGAACTTGTTATTACGTATGCACTAAACAAAGCGTTTCCATTAATACGCTATAAAACAGGTGATCACTTTGAGGTTTCTGAAAGTGCAACTAAGAAGTATGGGGAAGGAATACCAATATTGACGTGGGCTGGGAAAGGAGGAGTGGATGTTGTGCGTGTGCATGGGGTTGAAATTCGTACGGGTACCGTAGATGATTTCTTTGATACTCTTCCACAGAGTATCAATGCGTATCAGCTGCATATCCTTCCAGGAGAGATGCCTGGGACGTTATCTCTTCGTGTTGAATATGTCATGAATAGTCCTTCGGACGTCATTTCCAGCCTCATTCGAGATAGGTTTCTTGCAGATTTTAAACTAAGCCAATCCTCTAGCGTTGCTGATGCTGTTGACCTAGGTCTGGTTGACTCAGTATTCGTGCAGTCAGTTACTGAAGTTTCATTTGTGTCACAGAAGCGAAGAGTGTTAATAACTCATATTGTATGAGTGATGCGATACGAGAATATCTTGAGGCATATAGCTGGGGACTTCCTTTTCTATCAGCTGTCTTGTTGATACTTTCTGTGCCGCCAATTGACCTCTATGGCCTGGTCTTTATTGGTCTGGTGCCAATGCTTCTCTTTACGTATCTGGCCTCTTCAAAGAGACAGATTTGTTTTGGCTGGGGTTTGTTTGCTTTTATTCACGCGGGGTATATGACACACACTACGCTCTCTGGCTTTCACTGGTTGACTGGCGCTGAACTTTTTATATTTTTTATACAGTTTGCTGGATTCGTAGTAGTTGCAGGTGTAGTCCTTGTCTTTATGGTATATGCCTATATGCTGGCTACAGTACAAAAGTATTATAAACAAACGTATAATGTTGCTCCTGTGGCCGTATGCTTTCTTAGTTATATAGTGATTGAATATTTTCTGTACTGGCTCATGTCAGGATTCAATTATGGAGCGCTCTTTTTCTCGGCCCAGAATGTACCCTACCTACTTAACTTAGGAGCTGTTGCTAGTCCGGTAGTTATATCTGCAGCTGTGGTGGTTATAAATATTTTTATCTGGCTTTCGTTTTTGTGTGCCATGCGTGTCATATCCACACGCAGCTACGCGTATGTCGTGCTACTGTTTGTCTCACTTTGCTGCATTCCAATGATACTCTCTGGGGAGCCGTTAATTCCTACTGGTGCGGAGCGTGCGGTTAAGGTTGCAATTATTCAGGAAACAGAACGTAACCCAGACCTGGCTTTTGGTTATATTGCTGACGGTGAGTTTATTTTTCCGTCATTAGAAAAGCATATGCGGGATATCGCAGGTGAAAACCCAGATTTTATAATTTATCCATTTGCACCCTGGAGTGGTGTGCTGGGGAATTCTCTTGATAATAGACATTTTGATAGGGAGGTGATTACCATGGATGACGCCACCTTTTCTAGGTGGTTGCGTATGCACATTCCAGAGGATGTTATTTTTGTTTCCTGGTACACCGCATACCGCAATGGTAATTATTATAATCAGATTGGTTTCTTTAAAAATGGCCTACTCATTTCTGAGTACTCAAAAGAAAAACTCTTTCCTTTTTTCGACTACACCCCAAAGTGGGCACTGGATATTGGCATCGTGAGTTTGCCGTATGATGGTACTCCTGGAGTGGAGAATATTCCGTTTGACTATGATGGTATGAGTATAGGCTCATTAATCTGTTCCGAGATAGGTGATGCAGGAGCTACTGCAAATAGTGTAATTGGCAATGACATAATTTTCTCAATTGGCTCTGAAAGAATGTTTTCCCATGAGATACCAAGCGAGTACAGTGCGCGTCAGGCGCAGCTAAGCGCAGTCAGACACAACGTTCCTGTGGTGCGAGCAAACAAGTTTGGCCCATCTGTTGTGTATGATGCACACGGAAAAAGTCTAGGAAGAATCGGATATGAAGAGACTGGAATTTTGTATGCAACTATACTGGTCCCTCGCTAAAGCCAGTATTGCTAGAGGCAGGTTTGTCAAAGGTCAAGAAATGTTTGCTTTATAGGATACCTCTTAGTTCTTATATTCCGGTCTGCACCTTTGTAAGTTTGTGTACAAGTGCTGGAATGCTGTCATTTTAATGTCTTGTTTGGAAGCGTAGGAATAGTGTTGCTTATAGCACCTGTAGTGCATACCTTGGTCTGAGGAGCCGAGGATATCTCAGTAGGAGATGCATTTGATTTAGAGTGCGACAGAGATTGCAGTATAAATTGGCTCAGTACCAGGTGCTCTAGTGCTAGGTTATGTACTGTATTGCTATTATGATGCTCAGGATGTCTTATTGTTAATTTGGGTCTATTATATTCTTTTGTGTTTACTGTATATAATATGAATGCATTTGATAGGCTGTTATCTACTGCTCCGGTATAAGCAATAAAGTCCAAGCCTCTAATTGTTTAATGTATCTATATTAGCTACTGGGCTTGCACGGTAAATGTCTATGTCACCTTTGATGTACGGTAACCATTTTTTCAGTTAGTAAATTATTTATGTATACATACAACTTGTACCTTGCTGGCTCAATTCGTATATGGAAAGAGCAGTTTGTTCCCAGATATTCTGAAAGCTTTAACAAATCAGTTGGTTTATTTGAACCAGGAACGTTACATATTCCTCCTGATCACACACAAATAGCGCCGTTTGTTACTAAAAAATGTGTGGATGAAATAAGGGCCGCAGATGCCGTACTTTCATATATGAAGGCCTATACTCCTGGAAACAAAGAAGGTGTTCCGGGGGTAGATAGTTCTTGGGAATGTGGGTTTGCACATGGATTGAATAAACCTGTCATTGCTTTAATTGATGATGTTGAACACTTTTTGTATTTTGAAGATCAATGGATGTTGAGTCATAATAAAGCAGCATTTGTAACTCTTGACCCTGAAGTGAAGCGCATTGCACTTGAATCTTCTCATTATGAGAATCCAACTATTATTCTTGTAGAAAATATACAAGGTATTGAGACAGCTGTTATAGACTTTCTTGATCAGGTAAAGGGTGCATGATATATATGGCAGACATCTGTTTAAAAATATTTTTCATATCTAGGCCACGTATATGGCTGTATACACTAGGATCTTTTTTGTTTGGTGTTCATCTTGCAGTACTGCTTGGATATACTGTTGATGGTCTGTCAGTCCTTCTTGTATGTGCCGCATTGACTGTCCCCGTAAACTTGTTCATATATGCTCTGAATGATTATTTTGACGCCGACTCAGATGAGCAAAATCCCAAAAAAGACCACTTCGAACATAGGTCTGATAGTACTGATGGCTACCTTCTGTACCTGGCTGCTACTTCTTTGCTGCTAGTGGGCTGTTTGATGGTTACTCAGGAAGCTATAGTGATACAGCTGTTTCTTTTATGGGTTTTTATTATCCTAACTTACAACATCCCCCCGCTACGTTTTAAGGCTCGACCAGGATTAGATATGTTGTTTGCAGTAAATTTCCCACTATGGGGCTTTATTGGGTATGGTCTGGTAGCGCATGAGTTGCCAGACTTGCTTATTGTTGTACCAATCGCCTTACTCTCTAGTGTGTTTCATTTATACACTGCAGTGCACGATATTCCGTATGATAAAAAATCAGGTGTCATTACTAGTGCTGTATATGTAGGGAGTGTTAAAAATAACATGTATATCTGCGTAATACTAACTATTTTGACAATGGTATCCTTGGTATATCTTGGCTGGTTCTGGGTCGCTGTACCGTTGGTTGTGTACCTTGGTTTTTTTCTGCTGCATCTAACTGATTCTGTCTTCATCGGAGATCTTCTTTGTGCATACAGATATTTTATTTGGATTCACTATATAGTTGGTATACTTGTGTCAGTGTCTCTTTTGGTATATGTATAAAAGTATAAGTAAACACTTTTTTTGGCTCATTAAAATCTCGAGATATCCTTTTTTTGGTGGCCAACAGCTGGGTTCTTCTTAGTGGGTGCTATTTTTGGCGGACTATTTATGGAAGTGGATGTGTTACAGGTAGTGTTATTGATGTTTTGGTTTATGCTCCCTGGGGCATTGTTCTTCAATGCCATTAATGATGTGTATGATTGGGAGACAGATAAACTTAATCCACGGAAGCAGGGTGTCGAGATGGCGTCAGATGAAAGTGATCAAAAAAAATTATTTATCACCGCTGCCATTTCCCTTTTTTCTGCTGTGGTTTTTCTGCCGTTTGTATCTGGGTCGTTCCTGTTTGTGTTTTGCGTATGGTCTGTAATGATCGGAGTGTACAATATTCCACCACTACGTTTTAAGGCTCGACCAATACTAAATGTATTATTTGGAGGTGTTGCGCACTACGTTCCTATTGCAGTAATGGGGTTTGTGTTTACATCAGGAAATTTTCCTTCGGTTGAGTACATAATCCTTGGAATTTTATTTATGGCAGCAGGGCACTTAGCAGCAGGGGATGCTATGGATATTCCATATGACAAGCAAGCGGGAATACAGACACTTGGAGTAGTTATAGGGAGTGGACGTAGTACACTAGCCCTTGCGTGCGTACTTTACCTGCTGATTATTCTTTTGTGTGTCACGCAGTCTTTGGCTATAGCAGGTCTGCTAATTATTCCTTTTCCAGTCTATTTACTGTATGAAATGCATCTAAATAATATTACGCACAGATCCGTGACTATTTATCGAAACTTTAATTACCTCTGTATTTATTTTTGGATCACACTAGTTTCAATATATTTACATCTCAGTTACTCAGTATTGATCTTTTAACCAGTTCCTTAATATTCTATTGACAATATTTTATGGGAATGGTATGAAAGTACTACGTAATAGACAACTATAAAAAGGGTATGTCTTATGAAAGTACGTTCAGTTGTTATTTCAATAGCACTTGTAGCACTTGCAGCCTGTTCTTTGCCACCCATTCCAATGGGTTCAGTGTCAGAGAGCGGGGAAGTTACTCAGGGGGAAATCTACCCTGGTCTTGGCAGTTCAACCTTCACCTTCGAGATTGTTGGCACTGATGTGTTTTGTACTGGCGTTTCAACTCCTCAGGGGGAGAGCGATGCAAGTTGCTCAAACGGCACAAGCATCACATTTGATATTCCTGATGGGGAATATGGAAACATGGATGGCTGGTACTTCAGTCAAGACGGGAACGGCTTCGGCCCAACGGTATCTGGCTGGGGTATGTACGCCAATGAAGACTGGCTTCGTGCCAAGCTGGCTGAATACCTCTGATGCAATCGGGGTACACAAGTAGGGCAGGCACAGGAAATATGTGCCTGCCCTTTACTATTCTCAGCTTAAGAGATTGGTATGTATGATTATTAGTAGGGAGTGGGGTAGAAGTAAAATAATAGAAATATTCCATCGCAACATGATGGAAAAAGAAGTTCGTAAAAAAGTATTTAAGAAACCAGTTTACAAAGCATCTCCAAAGAAAATGGCTTCTAAAAATTTTACTTCAAAATTCATAACACTAAGTGTCAACTTCAGTTGCAATACAGAAGATTGATGAAATGAGGGGTGGGAAAGCAGATAGAAAGGAAGATTCAAATCTTTGCACTGATATCACGAAATACATACCATCTTTAGCTCCTCAGCTGGGTTATACTAAAGTAACGTTTATTGACTAAGTATATTTGTATGGATTTTCTAGCATTGATTGTTGCACTGATAACCGTGTGGTACGTTAGCGGAAAAGTAAGTCGTTTAGAAGATAAAGTGAAGCAGCTTGAGAAAGACAAGCTTGGAGCTTCAGTGTATTCACCGTCTACGCCAGCTGGGAATACAGCAGGTTTCCCTGCACTAGACAGTACGCCTCCACCACCTCCTGCACATACCGGTGCTCTGACGACACCAGAAGGAGTGCAGTACCATCAGTCAATTCCTTCAACGCATAATCCATTTGTACTTTGGATGAAAGAAGATTTGATGGTGAAGCTAGGAGCCTTCTTGCTCTTGCTTGCCATGGGATGGTTTGTAAGTTATGCCTTTGCAAATGACTGGATTGGTCCGGTTGGACGTATTACCTTAGGACTTCTTATGGGTGTTGTATTCCTCTCTGCAGGTGTGTGGCGAATCAAGAAGTATGTCCACCAGGGTGGAATCTTTACGGTGCTTGGCGCAACTACGGTGTTACTTACTATTTTTGCAGCCCGTGAGCTCTATGAATTCTTTACGCCGCTATCAGCACTAGCACTGATGTTTGGCACAGTGGTATTTGTGGCATTTGCAAGTGTTCGATACAACAGTCAAGCACTGGCCCATGGTGGGCTTATTTTAGCGAGTGTTGCGTGGTTATTTACCAACGCACCAGCACCCGATGTCAGCGGGCTGTTCACGTATCTTCTCATTGTGTTAGCCGGTACGTTATGGGTGGTCTGGAGGACAGGGTGGTGCACGCTTACGTTTGTATCCCTGCTTATAGCATTTGCGTATAGTCTCCCATTCCTAAGAGAGGGAGTGGACCCTGCTCTACAAGATGTGGCACTGATGTTTGCCTATATCTTTGTGGGAATATTTTTCATCACAAATATTATCAGTCTTGTCTTTAGAAAAGATGGTTCATATGCACCGGCACATATCATGACCGCCCTAGGTACTGGGGTATATCTTATTACATGGATACATGTGGCTGCAGGTGAGCAGTGGCAGAGTCTACTGTATATTGCTTGGGCGCTGGTGTTTATGGCTGGTTCGTACTTCGTGTATAAGCTGACTGCCAATCGGATTGCTTTCTATATATATGCAAGTACGAGTATTGTATTTATTGGGACTGCAACTGCAGCTGAACTACAAGGAGCAGTCCTGACCATCGCGTATACATTGGACATTGCAGTACTGCTTATTGTTGCGGCATGGCTTCATGGTCGTGCCCATCTGTTATCTCGGCTGAGTCTTCTGTTTGTAATACCGGTAGTACTTTCACTTGAAAGTTTTGTTTCATCACAGTGGAGCGAGGGTGTTATCCATAATGACCTCGGAGTACTTCTTCTTATCGCTGTTTCACTTTTGACTACAGGATTGTTTGTGAATGCAAGACGAAAAAGTGACGATGAATCTTCAGTGCTGAGCGTCGTACAATGGCTTATTGTCATCAGTGCCGTGTACTGGGTATCGCTAGTATGGCTGGTGTCACATGCGGTCTTCATTATTGATGCGTTTGCTACTACCGTAGCGCTGGTTATATACACCATTGCCGGAATCACTATGTTCATCTCAGGAAAGGTGAACGATATGAACGCACTTCGTATTGGTGGAGCTGTTCTGATTGGGCTGGTCATCGCCCGACTACTCCTGATTGAAGTGTGGGATATGAGCGTGGCTGGACGAATTATCGCCTTCTTTATTATTGGTCTACTTCTTGTTTCGACAGCTTTTTTCAAAAAAGTAACTACAGAAAAAGAAGTACCTACAACTACTATTTCCTCATAAGTATGAAACATATATTCCCGCTGTTGCTACTAGCACTGATGGTTGTCGGCACTCAGGCTGGTGCTCAGGAAGGTGACCAACGGGCGTCATTCCAAAGTTATAAAACAGTTGGACCGTTTAACATCGTGGTGCCTACTGTGGTGAGCGTACCCATGGAAGGGAATCTGTACTCCTCAGATGAGTTCCTGGTGCGCGATAGTGGGTCAGCGGCTTTGATTGGTTCTTTATTTCAAAAAGAGTATTCCAAAGAGGAGGTGGTGTATCGTGCAGTGGCTACACCGTCAGTACATACTGTGAGTAACCTAGTAGATAAAAACCTGCGCACATTTGTGCAGTTCGATGTCGCAGAGACTGGTCAAAATCAGGTAAGTATTACGTTGCAAAGTGACACTCCATACCCAGCATCAAAACTCTATACCCAATTATCTGCACACGTGTCACTTCCATTGACAGTTTCCGTTATGGCGGACTCTGGGGGCGCAATGAAGACTGTCGTCGCACAAAAGCGCATGACTAGTTCTGTGGTCACTTTCCCAGAGACAGTGTCCGATACCTGGGTTATAACCTTTACCTACGCCCAACCATTGCGTATCGCAGAGATGACACTACAGTCAGATACTAGCCTGCAGACCATGACACAAGACCTGCGCTTTCTGGCCCATCCTGGTAGTACGTACGATGTATTCTTCAATGCTGATCAGGCAGTATCGGCTGTGACTAGTGAGCCAGGCTACTTAGCGGATGATGCTGGTGTTCTGGTTCTGTCACCAGTCCCAACAGCAGCCAATCCATACTACACACCAGCCGACGTCGATGCTGATGGGGTGCGAGATGTGCTCGACAACTGTGTAAATACGGAAAACACTTCTCAAGAGGATATTGATGCCAACGGCAGAGGGGATGCCTGTGATGATTTTGATAGAGATGGACGACTCAACAGTGTTGATAATTGTCCAGATGAGCCCAATAGAAGTCAGGTAGATGAAGACGGCGACGGTATTGGGGACGTCTGTGATGATGAGGAAAGTCGCTTTACTGAGCAAAATCCCTGGATACCTTGGGTAGGAATGGGAATTGCGGTGGCCGTACTAATTGTCTTGTTTGCACTGGTTGTAATGAATACAAAAAAAGAGGAAGCAGTGCTGGTTGAAGAAGACGAAAATGAGGGTGAGGATACACCACAATAGAAGTAGGTGGGAAATCTACAGTACCTACAATAAAAGCCCCGATGGGGCTTTTATTGTAGGCTGAAATGATGCCTCTTTGGGTTACCAGGTGCACGTACCACTATTGTACCCAAATCCCCAGGCATAGGGTGTGCCGGTGCAAGGAGTGCCGCCTAAGCGGACTGCTCGGTACACTGTCTCGGCCACTACTTCATAGAGAAACATAGCTTCTTCGTCAGTACGAAGGCCAGTTCGTTCTTTTATTTTTTTGGTATTAGCAATTCCGTAGGAAATGATGTCACTTCGTAGTGTGTGGTCGGCGAGTAATCGCCCGGCGTAGCCGCCTTCACCGGTGTGATATGACTTGTCGTGGGTGATGCAGGCATACTCAAAGGGAATAGTTTTTGTGTCTGCGTACAGTCCACCAAACTCAGAAGATATTTTTGATAATTCTTCCACAGCCACACTCCAGCCACGCGATGCACTCCCGGAACAGCCATCAGAAATAAACGCGTCTATGGGGTAATGCTCTTTTGCTTCTGCGAGTTGTTTCATCTGCAGTCCTTCAGTGACGGGATTCACTACCACCGTTCTAAAGAATACAAAGTAGCTACTAATTCCCAGTAGTACGATAGTTAGGATGACAATAGACTTTTTCTGAAGAAACACTTTCTTGAAAGAAATGGTAGGTAGATACATATCTGTAGTATGGCATACCGAACCAATAGAGGCGTATCACTTTTGCTGGTGTTGCACAGTATGTGTCAGGGTAGCGAATTAGGGATGGTGGAGCCTAGGATATAATTGTCACCGGGTTGCTAGTACTTTATACTTAGTGCCAGTAATCGCTGATATGAAAATTTCTAAAAAATATACCCTACTAACCCTGTTTATTCTGGTGATGATAGTACTTATCTTTGCCGCATCAAATGTGCGCCTGATGAAAACTCTGTATCTCATCGCACAAGTCTCACCCTATGAACAAGTAGTTCCTGGAGCACCAAGTATTCTGGTGCTGGGTGATAGTACTGGGTACGGCACTGGAGCAGATACCAAAGAAGATTCTGTAGCTGGTCGGATGGGGGCAGATTTCTCAGGGTACACAATCATAAACGATAGTAAAAATGGCAGAACTATTAATGAGCTGGTGCCGGTGGTAGCAGGTCTGACTGGTCAGTAAGCACTTATTTTATTGCAGATCGGGAGTAACGACATTTTGAGTAAACGACCTATTGATACTGTAGAAATGGAGTTACGCACAATTATTCAGCAACTGGCTGGACACACTAATCATGTGGTCATGATGTCATCAGGAAATGTTGGTGGGGCAGTCATGTTTTCTCCAGTAGAAGCCGAAAAGTTTGAGGCATATACCCGTGATTTTAGAGCTATGTTTTTTGCTGTTCAAGCAGACACAATCATGACGTATGTAGATCTCTTCCTAGAGCCAGAAGATGATTTTTTTACCCAAGAACCAAAAGTGTATACCTCTTGGGATGAGCTACATCCAAGTAGCCAAGGGTATGCAGAGTGGTATAAACGCCTTTATCCAGTGCTGATATACCTCCTTCGGTAGGAGAGGGTATGGTATGGCCAATAGAGCCGTATCACTTTTTGCTAATTGATATAAGAAATGTATCAATCCAGCGGATTAAAAATATCGGTCGAGGTGCGGTAAATTCTCGTGGGTCATCAATATACTTGTCGGGGTAGAGGGTTCCTGATCGGATGTATGTGTTAAAAACTAAGTCTGGTATTGGGATACCAAAGAAGCCAGACACTGATTCATTGCACTGTACGTTTGCATGGTGACGAAGATGAAACGTGTACATGGTGTACCAGAGACGACCGAGGTATTTTTGCTTAAACAATCGTTCCCATCTTGAAAGCGGCCAGTGCCATGCAGCATGAAACATTTCGTAGAGCGCCATACTAAAGAACAGGGCAGTGTAGCCAGCTAAGAAAATTGGGATAGATGGAAAGAATATATGCACCAGTATAAAAAATGGTGTGAGCAAAACTGAAAATGCTAACAGAGTCCATCCCGGAAAGAATGAGGCCTCAAACTGAGATTCTTTGACTATAGGAAATACATTTCGTGTGTATAAGCCTTCACGAGTAATAGTTGTATGGTCGTGGTGCACGTTGTGCTGCTGGTGGAAGTGCGCAAAGAAAGGAATGACAGTCATATGTAATACATACCGGTGAAAGAAAAATTCCACAAATGAGGCAGCTAAGTGAATCACGAGGAAGGAAAAAATGAAGAATGATAGGGATGTAGAGAGTTGATTGCTCCATACTAGAGGGAATAGTAATTTTATACTTCCAAAGATAATCAGTAGCGTAAGACTGTTGGTATATATAAAAGGCAGTAGTGAAAATTTCTCGTGATGTTCAGTGGTAGTCATGAGGTGCTTTGTACATTGAGAATAGCACAGATTGTCCCTAGGATTACTACGTACAATACAGTGCTGAGGTGTCCAATTTTACAATTGTCTATCTGTGGTAGCATTTGGTATATGAAAAAAATAATCTGCAGTGACCTCGGAGGTCCTGAGTCATGCGAAGTAGAGCTCAAAGGCAATACGCCAGACGAGGTAGTCAAGAATTGTCGAGAACACGTCATGGATGAAATGGAAAAAGGAGATGGTAATCATCAAGATGCAGTCGAGAACCTGATGGGATTGTCACCCGAAGAACAGCAAGAAAAATACGACGAGTACATCCAGATTTGTACTGATGCCTTTAAGCGAGATTAAGGAGAGAGACTAAGTTTCATACAAACAGCCAACCTAGTGGGGCTGTTTGTATGGAGGGGGAGAGTTCCAAGCAGCACTAGTGAAGTGAGCTACATAGGAGTACTATATATGTATAGCAGGGTAATAACATTTTCTATGAAATTATTTCGTGAGTACACAATGTCGTGGTGGCAAGTTGGCCTACTAAAGGTCTACGTATTTGTAGTCGGATTGATAATCGGGTCCTATTTTGTTGACGTTGTACAGCAGTACATGACGGTACTAGTACTGCTCTTCGTAGCTCTGGCAGCCTACTTTATTTATACACTTTTCACTGACGGTCTGGGTGGGAATTAGTCACGAATCACTAAGTATATTATTCTCTCACAAGAGGCACAACTACAATATTAAATACAGAGAGTAGTTAGAAGCTAGAGACACTTAAGAGAAGAACTCCAATGGTGACAACTAAAAGAGCGATTGTATTTTTGAGAGATATTTTTTCCTTCAAAAACGCAATGCCTAGTATGAATACAAAGATTGGTGAGAGAGCAGTTAGTGGTGAAGCGACTGAAGCAGGCAGTAGTTCAAATGATAGCCAGAAAGTTACAACAGCTAATGTGTTTAGTAAGCCAGCCAGAAAAGCGTACTTGTGGTTAATGAAGTGAGAGAAGAAGGTCTTGAACTGAGACAATTTTTGCTTCTGCATACGTAAAAATACTAGGCTCACAGGCACTTCAGCTATTGCGAGAGCCATAAGAAATGTGCCTGCTGATGTTTGGTCTATAACATTCTTTCCGATCACGTCAGATATAGAGACTGCTATGGCGGCAACTAACGGCCAAGCAATCAAATGAAATTTCCAATGCTGTAGATTGTCGTCTAGCCACTCTCTTCGAGAAGGGGAGCTTACAATAAGTGTTCCAATCACTACTAAACCAAGCGCTATCCAGGCTAAGAATAGAAGTCGTTCTTGCAGAAAGATATACGCCAGGAAAATGGTAAAAATTGGATACGTTGAAAATAGAACTCCTGTGATAATTGTGTCTCCACGTGCTGTAGCAAAGAATACAAATGCTTCTGAGAGAACCGCACTTACTAGGGCCAACGGTAGTACGTATAGAACATCACTCCATACGCCGTTAGTGAACATAGCAAATGGTATCCATATAAGAACTCCAGTTATAGCGTTCATCATAAAAGCCATGCTCTCTGGGAAGTCAGAGAGGCTCCTTCTCATAAAGACGTAGGAAAGACCTTGGAAGAAAGCGGTAGCAAGTCCGAATGTAATACCCAGTGCCATAACTATTGAATAGTATATTCCCAGCCTGGTTGCCAAGACTTAGTTTTGCGCCAGTCAGCCGCAAACGCTTCCGCCCACGTCATTTCCTGAAGCAGGACGTCTAGAGCTAGCTGGGGAGCCTTATGTCCTACAATAGCGATATGTGTATCGTCATAGTCACGTTTAATATCTGCTAGAAAACTAGCAATACGGTCTTTGACCATTTCATAGCTTTCACCATTAGGCATTGGAGTAGTAATTGATTGTTCCTGAAGCGGCTCTACTTCGTCTGAAGACTTGGCGTTAAAGTCCCCATAGTTACATTCTCGTAAACGTTTATCTTGAATGATTGTGTATTTGTCTCCCCAGGTTAAATTAGCTGAGTCTACAGCTCGCTTTAGGTCTGAGCAGAAAACAACATCAAACTGATTGTTTTCAGTTAGTTTGGTAAGTTCTTTTGATTGTTGGATACCCAATTCTGAAAGCTCAACGTCATACCAGCCGGATGAGATGTGAGCTTCGTTGTCTGTGGTCGTTCCGTGAACAAAGTACGTTATTTTTACTGACATAATGGGGCCAGTATACCAAAATAAAATAAGCCTACTAGCTTATATATGCTAGTTGGCAAAGAATCACTACTCCCCAGATGTATAGTACGTAAACACTAATCTATTGCTTTTGGTATACTGGAGTTATATGAACACAAAAATACTTCATGACAGCGAGGTTCCCGCAGATGGACAGCAAGTGATTACAGCGTGTGCTCTTATTCATAAAGACTTTGATGGCACAGAGAAGATTTTTCTACCTAAACGAGCAAACACAAAGAAGTTCCTTCCAGGAGTATACGAACTACCAGGAGGGCATATAGATTTTGGAGAAGATATTGTGACTGGACTGACAAGAGAAATCAAAGAAGAGTTTGAAGCAGACATTGCTATTGGTGACCCCTTTGCCTCGTTTACGTACAGTAACGACGTCAAAGGTTCACATTCTGTCGAGGTGATATATTTTGCTACCTTTACTTCTCCAGTAGAAGATATTGTGTTGCATCCTGAAGATCATTCTGAATATGGCTGGTTTGCAGAAAATGAGCTTGAAAAAATAATGACGGAAAACAAGCGAGGTGACGACCCGGAAATACAAGCACTACGAAAAGCATTCGACTTATTAAGCGGTAAAAATCTTAACTTTGCCTAAGTATATGACTGAAAAAGATATTTTTGAACATCTATTTAAGATTGCACCCCAATCACATGACACAGACGGAGTCGTTACTTCTTGCTTGGTACGCAACCAAGAGATTGTTGCTGATGCAGTCAGTGGGGGAGTTGAACATGCTGAGTATGTGCTCATTAAGAAGCTTGGAGATGAGAATATTGAGGTGCTCCCTGAAGATGTACTGTATGTAACTCTCCAGCCGTGTGACCACCGTTCACCTGGGCCAGAAGAGGCGCTTGGGGACTGCACAACCAATGTTACTAACGCGGGGATTAAGCATGTTGTATATGCTGCCGCATATCCTAAGTCAATTAACTCACTCACCCGATTTATAGATGAGGGAATTACCGCTCGTCAGTGTGAAGATGTAGAAATAGTTATACAAGCTTGTAAACTATTTAATGACACTAATGAGAATACAGCAAAACATATCCCAGTACCTAGTGTGGAGTAAGTGTGTGGGGCTGGTGGAGATAACAGGTGAAACATTAAACCAAGTAAAACACTATCTCTCACGGTTTTGGTAACACTATAATTAATCTGTACAGATTCAAAATATACTTACCGTTTCCTAATTTATTTTAAATTAAAGGTTATAAGTAGGAATATTAAAAATTAAGTAAAAATGTAAAAACCATAAACATCAGAATATGAGCTGATATTGAAAGATCAGCTCACCTGTGAGCTGATGAGCTTGTAATCAGCTCAATATATGCTAAAATTGAGCCGATGAAAAAACAACTACTAGCTCATAAATTTCCTCCAGATTTGTCAGAGATTTATGATGAAAAACTAGCGAATCAGCTGGCACAGACTCAAGGTGCTGTTGGCAGCTTACTTCAAACGTCAAGATTACTTCAGAATCCGAATCTCTTAATGAGCCCAATTTTAGCAAAAGAAGCTGAGTCGAGTTCTCAGCTCGAAGGAACTCAAGCTTCTATTTCTGATGCTTATCAGATTGATTTAATTGAGCAATCTGAAGAAAAAAGAAACGATGCACAAGAGATTAGAAACTATGAAAGTTCAATGAGAAAGGGGGTAGCTGCACTTGAAACCTATGGTCTTAATGAGTTAGCAATTCGTGAGATGCACAAAACTCTTCTTACTGGTGTCAGAGGGGAGGATAACAATCCAGGCGAGTATAGAAAAGAGGAAGTATGGATCGGAAAGTTGGGTGCGAGTAAAATAAAAGCGCGATACGTCCCTCCTGAACCCCTGCACGTTAAAAAGCTTATGGAAGACCTGTCTGCATTTATGCAAGATAGTGGCAAAGTTAATCCTCTTATTGCCTGTGGGGTCATACACCATAGGTTTGAGGCGATTCACCCTTTTAAGGATGGTAATGGTCGGGTTGGTCGCCTACTGATTACGCTTTACCTTATGAAAGAGGGTTTACTTGAGATTCCAGTCTTATATCCTAGTGGTTACTTTGAAGAACACAAGCCAGAATATATGGTAGCTCTTTCGAAGGTCGATAAAAATGAAGATTGGTATACTTGGTTACATTTCTTTTTGGTTGGAATACAGGCACAAGCAGAGCTTTCTTTGAAACTTGTGCTTCAAATCGACGCTTTATATAAAGAAGCTTTACTAAAGGTTTCCAAACAAAAAGCAAATATTAATTTAATTAGAGTTCTAGACGATACTTTTTGTAATCCGTATCTCACAGCTCCTTTAGTGCACAGAGCCACTGGTATACCTCTGGCTACGACTAAAAGATATATTAATTTATTAGAGAAAGCTGGTGTTATTGAAGGGTTGGGTACGTATAAAAAGCAGAAGGTTTATATTAACCGAAAACTAATTAATATTCTTCAGGCAATATAAAAATAGTATGTCATCAAATTTAGTGAAAAATGGGGTTAGGTACCTTTTTTACAAAAGTTGCTTAGTACTAGACAGGGGAGATGGTGAGAATCGGCCACGAATCACTAAGTATATTATTTCGCCACGGCTCATAATCTACTAAGTGTTCTCGACCCGAGAAATAGTGTTTGCACACTATTTCTCCACTTGTCTAACGACATCACTCCGACTTTCAATTCTCACCGAACGAGACGCAGGTCTCGTTCTCCATCTCCACTAGGTAAACAAAAAACGCCCCAAAGGGCGTTATTGTTTATCAGTGGAGATGGTGGAAGTTGAATCCACGTCCGAATTGGTGTGTGAAGGTGTTCTACAGTGTATAGTCGTTCCTTGTTAGAACTTCTGCACTCAGCGAATTTCTTTGTCGCTACAGTTTTTTATTCAGTCATCGTAGTATCAAACTACGATTCTTTCATAAAAAACTTAAGCTCCTCGAACTTCATCTGAGGGCAGAAGTTCTATTTAAAATATGTATCTTAAGGAAAGACAAAACAATACATGTTCGAGTTGATACAAATCTCGTTTCCTGACTACAACGGCGTCAGGTCACAAAGTCTCGTGTTTATTTTACAAGAAGTACCGTATGAGACGTTTGGTACTCTCGCATCGAACCGGCTTGGTAGTAAACTACGCAATAGCGGGTGCGAATCCGAACGCGTTAGCGTAAGGACTTGGTATTGCTTTGTTTGCAAATACAGATGGAACCTTTTAACGAATTGATTCCAATTTCGACACTGCACACGTTTCAGCACGACCAACCGTCGATGCCTGGCATCCCCCGTCGCGCATCCGCTATGTAGATGGCGGATAATCGGCGGGGAAGTATGTACGTTGCGTTTAGATGCAGAAAGATGGGGGCGACACGCTGCTCGAGTCGCCCTTGCGGTTTGTTATGACCGCGGTGTGTTTTTCATTTGAACGAAATCATATAGTTCAACAGGAGCCTGTTCGGCTGCTGCCATGAAATCTTCAAGTGTCAGTCCTTGTTGACGAAGGATGTTAGCTAGCCCTTCACAGGAGCAGTCAACATCCATTCCGTTTGACGACACACCGTTGGTTATTGTGTCGATTTCCTCTGCCGATAAAGCGCTGCCTTGTCCCATTGTCTTTTCCTATTTTCACTGAACACCTTCAAAAAAGGTGTGATGGTTATTGTTGTACCATCTTTCTACGTCTAAACTATGCAGAACGTTATTCTTAACGTTCGGTTTTCAAAATACGATCGATTGCTCTTTTTGAGTCGCGGTTCTTTAAGGTTTCTCGTTTGTCCGCCTTCTTTTTACCACGAACCAAGGCAATCTCCAACTTAATTTTGGAGTCTTTACTATACCATGAAATAGGCACTACTGTCAAGCCTGCGGTATTAAGCTGCTTTTCTATCTCCAAAAGCTCTTTTTTGTTTAGCAGAAGCTTTCGTTCACGTTCAGGGTTGTAGCTATCGGGGGTATTGGCTTCTTGGTAGTAGGTGACACTAGCACCCTTTAGGTACGCCTGGCCTTCGCGTAGTACTACGTAGGCAGCAACCAGGGATGCTTTACCATTACGGATAGCTTTTACCTCGTACCCACGCAGAACAACACCCGCTTCGAATCGCTCGAGTATTTCGTAGTTAAACGTGGCTTTTTTGTTTCGCGCGTAGGTAGTCATCGTATGAGTACTATAAGCTTAATACTACTATAGAGCAACATATGTACACGGGTGCTCATGGTGGTAGAGAGGTTCGCATTTATGGCTATTTTCTGTATACTATTCGAACTATGTCAGATACTGAAAAAAAAGAAAAAAATGTTGAAACAAGTCCTGAGGTGGATGTAGAAGTGTCTGAAAATGACTCGTCTTCTACTGATACAAAGGATACAAAAAATAAGAAGAAGGAAGGATTAAAAATGCCGAATTTTAAAGGTGGTAAAAATAAAATGCCTGTCGGTCCTGGTAATTTCTGGAATAATATACTGTCTACAGTATTACTACTTATCTTTATTACCGCAGCCTACTCATACGTAGCTGATACTACCGTTGAACCAGAACAGCTTTCTCTTTCTGAGGTGGTGACACAGGTACAAAATGGAGAAGTAGATAAGATTATTGTACGTGGTTCGCAACTGGAGGTGAGTTACTTAGAAGAAGGTCGTAACAATGGTGAAGCCAAGAAAGAAACAGGTACCGCTGCATCAGAGACACTGGCGAACTTTGGGGTGACGCCAGAACAGCTTCTGCAGGTGAAGATTGACGTACAGAATGAAACTGGCTTTGCATACTGGTTACGAAACTTTGCACCATTCTTATTCCCATTAGTGTTCTTAGGAATCATTATTTGGTTCTTTAGCCGATCAGTGAAAGGGGCTGGGATGCAAGCAATGAACTTTGGTGCGAGCAAAGCAAAAATGATTGACCCGAATGACACGAATCAAAAGGTTACCTTTAAAGATGTTGCTGGTGCAAAAGAAGCCAAGCAAGAACTTGAGGAGATTGTTGATTTCTTAAAGAATCCAAAGAAGTTTCTCGATATTGGGGCTGAGATTCCTAAGGGAGTAATGATGATGGGGGCTCCCGGTACTGGAAAGACACTGCTTGCTCGAGCAGTAGCCGGGGAAGCAGGAGTACCATTCTTCTCTATCTCAGGAAGTGAGTTTGTGGAGATGTTTGTAGGAGTTGGTGCTTCACGTGTACGTGACTTGTTCCAAAATGCCAAGAAGAATGCACCGGCAATTATTTTCGTCGATGAGATTGATGCAGTAGGACGAGTGCGTGGAAGTGGTGTTGGTGGAGGAAACGACGAACGAGAGCAAACGCTCAACCAGATTCTAGTAGAGATGGACGGGTTTGAGCCAAACGCAAAAGTAATTGTGATTGCTGCAACCAACCGACCAGACGTGCTTGACCCAGCCCTACTACGACCCGGTCGGTTTGACCGACGAGTAACCATTGACCTGCCTGACCGAGATGACCGAAAGGCAATTCTTGATGTACATTCCCGAAAGAAGCCGTTACAGGACGATGTGAACCTACAAATCATCGCCCAGCGAACCCCAGGGTTCTCTGGAGCTGACCTGGCGTCACTTATGAATGAAGGGGCCATCTTAGCAGCGCGAGAGACACGAAAGAAAGTAGGGCAGTTTGACCTCATTCGTTCTATTGAGAAAGTGATGCTTGGGCCGGAACGAAAGAGCCATGTGCTTTCTAAGCAAGAACGACGAGTAACCGCATACCACGAGGTGGGGCACGCACTAGTTGCATCGGTACTTCCGTACGCTGACCCTGTGCAGAAGATTTCTATCATCTCACGAGGGCGAGCTGCTGGGTACACGCTTAAGCTTCCTGATCAAGACCGAAAGATGCATACGAAGAAAGAATTCCTTGATGATATTGCAATGACCCTTGGTGGGTACGTGGTAGAGAAGCTGGTGTTTGACGACCTCTCTACTGGTCCAAGTAACGACCTCCAAGTAGTAGCTAACATGGCACGCGACATGGTGACTAAGTACGGCATGAGTGATATTGGTCCGATTGCGCTGGAAGGTACTGGTGGACGCATGATAGGTGGCGGTATGAGTGAGGACAGAGGATACTCACCACAAGTTGCAAAAGCGATTGATGATGAGATAGCTAAGATTATTGAAGAAGGGAAGACTCGGGCTACTGACATTGTCACTAAGTACCGAGAGGCACTGAACGTCATCTCAGAACGACTGTGTGAGGTGGAGACGCTCGAACGAGAAGAGTATGAAGCACTGCTTAAAGAGCAGGGAGTAGAGATAAAGGATACATTTAAAGATGCACGCATCGCTGAAGAGAAGATGGGTGATCCAACAAAAGCCTAGGGTATACAAAGAGGTGTGTACACAATATAAAACAGCCAGTATAACTGGCTGTTTTATATTACTTCAGACGTATCAAAATAAGAGTGTATCAAGGTATCATTTACTTCAGTTGCTCAATACTCGTGACCAGTCCATCTTCCATATTAATGATGCGATCACAGCCGAGCGCATACTCACGTTCGTGCGTTACCATGACCACAGTTTGGCCGACGGTTTTATTGAGGTCTGCAATCAGGTCTACCACTTGGGTTCCGGAAACAGTATCGAGGTTAGCCGTGGGTTCATCAGCAAACAGAATTTTTGGTTTTCCCGCTACTGCTCGTGCGACAGAGACACGCTGTTGCTCACCTCCAGAAAGTTCAGCTGGTAAGTTGGTATATTTTCCTTCTAGACCCACACCGTCAATGGCTTCTCGAGCCATTGTCTTGGCTGTTTTCCAGTCATGGTTACGCATCAGAAGCGGAAGCATCACGTTCTCTTCTGCAGATAGGTCTGGAACCAGGGCATAGTTCTGGAATACATAGCCCAGGGTATTCAAACGAAACAGAGTTGATTCTCGTTCATTAAGAGCAACTACGTCTACACCATCAATGAAAACCGATCCCTCAGTGGGGTCGTCAAGCACTGAGAGTTGGTACATCAGAGTAGACTTACCAGCCCCTGATTTGCCCATGATGGCGACAAACTCACCTTTTTCAATGGTGATGTCGATACCTTTAAGAATGTGTGCAGTCAGGGCACCTTCGCCAAACTCTCGGTGTATATTTTTTGCTTCAATGATTGCCATATTATTTTCTACCTAAGATTGAATTAAGGGTATTTTGACGCACGATTATCCAAGCTGGAATAAATCCTGCAAAGAGTGTAATGATAAACAGGATGACAAAACGGTAGAAGGTACCTAGAGGTTCAGCCACCAGGATGCCGTCACTAAAGGGGAAGTCAATTGGGTTTGCATCAAAGTACCCAACTAGGAATCCATAGGTGACTAGTATGCCAAGTAGGGAACCAACCAGTGCGTAAAATGCTGACTGTAGTACGTAGGCAACTTCAATGGCTTTTCGGTCAATGCCAATGCCTTTAAGGATACCAATCTGTTGTCTTCTGGATATCGCGTTAATAAAGATGATTATAAAAATAGTAATAGAAGCAACGATGATGCCAACTGCACCAATAAATGTACCAAGGATATTGAAGGTTTGTTTGATGTCAGTAATAAACTTTGGGAGCGCTTCTTGGAAGGTACGAATCTCAGCGAGGGAATCAATGTTCTGTTGTACTAATATCGACTTCATGACTGCTCCAGTTTCTGGAGTTTTGTCTGCCAGTCTCACGATTATTCCATCAGCATCTCGACTGGCAGTGTTACTTAAGCGTCGTAATTCTTTTTCTGATATGTAGACAAAGCTCGCCACGTCGCCAGCTTTTGAATTAATGATTCCTTTAACCGTAAATTCACGACTCATGCCATTGACCGTGACTCGAACTGAGTCACCCGGGTATACATCTTCAAGTGCTCCTGTGATGTCGGCGAAGCCAGCTGTGTAGCGATCGATATTAAGGGCGCCAATAAGAATGTACCCTGACTCGTCTGGATTGAGATATTCCCCTTCAATCACGTTTTCTGCCAGTGCTGTCACTGCATTTTCAGCTACGGGGTCAATACCAAGGGCTCGAGCTCCAATTGTGTTTGGTTCAATACCAAAATCTCGCCGAGTTTTATAATTGGCAGTCACTTGGACACTTTCTGTATAACGAATACTGTACGATGAAACCTCAGGGGTAGTATCAAGCACCCGACGGATAGTTTCTGTCTGTAGAATTTTCTCCTCATCATCCAGTGGCGTGATAATCAAGTCACCGATTGATTTATCTTGCACTGCTCGTTCTGAACCAGCAATCAGTCCAACGAGAATACCCGATACTGCTATTAGATTGAGAAAAGTAAGCATCATCACAAAGATGATGAGAATTGTGGTCCAGGTATTGGCACGTTGTATCTGACGAAATCCAAGTAGCAGTCCTATTCGAAATGTCTGCATACTTATTCAGGGGCAATTACTATGTCTCCAACAGTTAGACCAGTAATGGCAAAGAATCCATCGTTTCCTTCCAGTAGTATTTCTACAGTAGTGGTTGCAAGGTCCTCGTCATCTTTCTTTTGTACGGAGTACACTCCATCGATATTGGTAACAAATCGCTTAGACACCTTCAACGCATCACTGGCTTCTTTGGTGATGATATCAATATCAGCATTAAAGCCTGATCGAACCCACTCTGGTGTCTCATCTAAGGTAATAGTGGTGTTGAAGTAGGCTACTCCATCAATCTCTGTAGCAAGAGGGGATATAAAAGTGAGCGTTCCAGTGAGCGTCTGGTTGCTTTGGGCGTCAAATACAACTGATGCTTTTTGCCCGGCAGCGATTTTTAAAATATCTATTTCAGGAATACGCGCCTTGAGTTCAAAAGCATCTTGGGCTAGGAGTGTGATAACTGGTGTGACATCAGCTGTTTCCCCAGGGAGTACATCTACATCAGTAATAATACCTCCAAACGGAGCAATGATAGAAAATTCTCGTATCTGAGCATCAATTTGGGCAATGCGTGCTTGGGCACTATCTACAGAAGCATTTGCCTGCCGTAGTGCTGCGCTACTTGGTGATGCATTTGCTAGTGTTTCATTGTCAGTTGCTAAAGTAAGTGTATCCCGTGCCGCTTGTACATTTTGTTCTTGCTGTTGTACTGCCAGATCATAAGCATTCTTCTGGGTCACGTAGGTAGTACTTTTAGTATTTGGTACTTCGATAGTCCATTCGGTATTAGTATACGAGTCGCCAGAGGTGAACTGTATGGCTAGTCCACAATTGCCAAAGCTCGCAGGTTGGTCTGTAAATGCCGTCTCCAGACTAGACTCAAGTCCAGTGATGGTGTATGAATACCCTGATTTAGCTCCAGAGCTATAGATGGAAATTTCGTATATTCCTGCAGCCATACAATTGTATGAGCCTGAAATTACTGGTTCTGTTGCGCTGTTGGAGCTATCTACTGCCCGAGCTCTTAGATTGTTTGAAAGTAATACTGCCCAGGCATTGGCTACTTTTTCGGCTTCTACGGCCACTATGTTTGCAAGACTTGTTGCGGCTGATGTGACAGTTGTGTCGGTGACTACACGAGCTTCATCAGTTGGGCCAGTAAGAAGCTCATCTCGGGCCGCTTCATCCTTCTGTAGTGACGCTACTGCCTCAGCTCGTTGGGCCACTAACTTACTCGAGCCCAGGGTTGCTAATAGTGCTCCTTTTTCCACTACCGCCCCTTCTACAGTAAACACATCAGTCACGATTCCAGTAACAGGGAAGGAGAGACGGGCGGTATTTTTAGCTTCAACAAAACCAGATACAGACACAATATCTTGTACGGTACCTCGTTCAACAGTAGCGGTAACCCAATCTTTGTTTGGAGTACCTGCGGTAAAAGAATAGACTATGACTACACAAGCAGTACATAGTGCAACAGCCAGCAAGATGGTCTTTTTGCTAAAGAAAATGGGTTTCATTATGTCTAGTATATCAAGGTTTGTTTTGAAAAATGGCGGTTTACCTACAGGTTTGTGGAGGAGGTTTGGTTGTTGCTGACTCAATGGTTGCTGGCGTAACATCATTAAGTCGCGGACAAATGCCTGACACGACGGTTCGTAAACTCACAACGTCAGGTCGCGGACAAACGCGCATTCGTCCCTGACTCAATGGTTGCTAACGCAACATCATTAAGTCGCGGACAAATGCCGTGCTTGCCCCTGACTTGCTCGTAAACATCGCTACGTCGCGGACAAACGCGCATTCGTCCCTGACTCAATGGTTGCTGACTCAACATCATTAAGTCGCGGACAAACGCCGTGCTTGCCCCTGAAAAGATGGTTACTAGCGTAACATCATCTTCTCGCGGACAAACGCCATGCTTGTCCCTGACTTGCTCGTAAACATCGCTACGTCGCGGACAAACGCCGTACCTGCCGTAAGGCAGGTACTAAAACTAAACCCCTTCAAACTTTTGTTTGAAGGGGTTTAGTTTTGCGTTTGTCCGCCCGCTTGGACTTGAACCAAGAACCACGAAGGTATAAGCTTCGCGCTCTACCGATTGAGCTACAGGCGGATGTAAGAAACAAAGCGCAAACATTTATTTTTGCATTTTGTCCAAATATCCAGTGTACAAGATTTCTCTTACAGCCGGATAGAAGATTTTCTACAACGCCACTACTATACCGTGAATTTCTTGTAACCTCAATTGCATCCAGTGCTGTATTGTTGTGCTCTTCATCTTTACAGTGTATCTTCAATAAAGAAGGAGGTGTCTATGGAAAAGTTGCTTTCTACAGTTTCGCACAAAGCCTTATTTTTTTACTGGCACCGTACGGAGCAGAAAAAATGTTATTTAATGCAGGAGGAGGAAATGTTTACATTTGCCACTCTGTATCCAAAAGATACACTCTTTGTTTGCCTTTTGGATATTGCACTCATACCCAAAAATGATCGACCTCAAAATGCTGGGCCGTATCTGTATTGTTTGATTGATGTAGATGGCCAGGCAATGGGCAAATATTCTGATGCCACACTAGCTTTTGAAGAGGCTAGGGAGAACGGATATACGCCACAATGGTCTCATTGATGTATAGGTAGTGTTGAAAAAGGCGGCTCGACGAGCCGCCTTTTTAGTTGTAATACACAAAAATTCATGGACATACTCTGTGCAGAGAGGTATATTCTGATTAGGTACAGTCACGTGCCTTCTAATAGAGAGGACAATCAAGATGAAACACATCAATTCCCGAAAGAGACCAATCCCCGTGTTCGATGTCCTGACTTGAAAGGAGGTGTCCTCCATGTTGTAACGGGACTCTAGATCCTGAATGGAGGAAAACAAATAATTTTTTAAGGTTGCCACCCTGGCGGCCTTTTTTTATGGGAGGTGAGATGTATAGGGGAGATGTGTGTGGATGTGTTTACTCCATATGTAGCGCTTCACCAGTGTGGGCGACCTTGTGGGCAATCAGTGGGAAGTCTTTGAGCAGGTTTGGATGGTTTGCTACGAGCATCTGCGCTTCTTTTCGGGCCGCTTCTACCAACTTAAGGTTTTTGATGGCTTCCATACCTAGGTCAGTTAGGCCTGATTGTTTCGCTCCATAGAGTTCACCTGAGCCACGGAAGTTTAAATCGTGTTCGGCCAGCTCAAAACCATTCTTGGCAGTCTTCAGTGCTTTGAGTCGGTCGCGCGTTTTTTCTGACTTACTGTCAGTGACCGCAAAGCAGTATGCCTGGTGGTTACTTCGAATGACGCGACCTCGTAGCTGGTGGAGTTGCGAAAGGCCAAAACGTTCTGCTCCTTCTATGATGATGTTGGTTGCATTGGGTACATTTACTCCAACTTCCACAACCGAAGTAGCCACCAAGACGTCTATCTCGTGATTTTCAAACTTCATCATCATGGCGTCTTTCTCTGCCGGTTTCATTTTTCCATGCAAAATACCAATTGAAAATTCCTGGAAGACATCTTTCTTAAGTCGCTCAGCTTCAGCAGTTACTGACTTGAGGCGAAGCGCTGTTGCTTTGTCAGGGTCAGGCTCGTCGATGCGAGGGCAGATGACATACGCTTGTCGTCCTGAGGTCAGCTCACTTCGTACGTGGTCGTACATTTTTTGTGACTGGCCGGGCCCAACGAGTTCTGTGATGATTGGTTTTCGTCCTGTCGGCATTTCATCGAGCAAGGTAATGTCGAGATCACCATAAATAGTCAGTGCAAGTGTACGGGGAATCGGGGTAGCGGTCATGGACAGTAGGTGTGGCATTCGCTCATCTTTTTTTGCTAGGGCCGCTCGCTGACGAGTACCAAAGCGGTGTTGCTCGTCAATGATGACGTACGCCAGGTGCTTAAACTCGACACTTTTATATATAAGTGAGTGCGTTCCTATGACGATAGGTATCTCACCATTTTTTACCCACTTTAACAGCTGAGCTTTACTTATTTTGGTTGGCTTTGTGGGGGCAGTCTTACTGGGGTACTTCATACAGCCAGAGCCAGTAATGAGACCGATTTGAATCGGGAGGTGGTGGAAGTATTCGATGAAGCTTTCAAAGTGTTGTTTAGCGAGAATCTCAGTTGGAGCCATGTAGGCAACCTGCAAATTCCCGAAGTCTAATTCCGACACTTTTGGAACATTTCTGCGTTGTGGAGCCTCTGCGTCTCTGTCATCGTGGTGACCCACGTCTCCTTCGTCACTTTCTCCACGCCTTGAACTGTCCCCAAAATTGTCAGAATTAGAGTAAGAACTTTTGAGGCCTTCGGGCGGGCGAGAGGTGGCTACTGCATAGGCGGTAGTGGCTGCTACAGCAGTTTTGCCCGAACCCACGTCACCCTCAAGCAGGCGGGACATCGCGTGGTTACCGTTAAAGCTGTCGACGATTTCATTGATGGATTTATTTTGCGAATTGGTCAGCTCAAAAGGGAATCGGTTAGTGAATTCCTTCACGTGTGCTGGAGAGGTGTTGAACTGGTACGTTGTTGCAGCACTGACCTGTGCCCGTTCAATTGCTTTTTGAGTCTGGATATAGAACACCTCTTCAAACGCAAAGCGCTTACGAGCACTGGTCGCATGTTCGGCTTTTTTTGGTGCATGCACCCAGACTAGTGCAGTAGAAAGCTCAGGTAGGTTGTACCGGGTAAGTATCTCTTTAGGAATAGGGTCCTGCAGACCATCGAGTACATTCTTTTCAAAACATTTTAGCGCTGTGTGATAGAGCCATTTACTGGTGACGCCTTTGCTCTCACGGTAGACAGGATAGAGAGTATCGTCTATTGAGGCGTCGGTCCCTGTGAACAGAGAGTCATGCCGATCGATAGGCAGTGCATCGAGCTTTTCAACTTCAGGGTTAGCGATGTAGAGTTTACCTTCAGAACCAGTCACTTTACCCACCATCTTTACATACATACCGTCGGTCAGCATTTTTGCCAGATAGGGCTGATTGAACCACATCACCTTTATCTTTGCAGACCCATCTTCAATAAACCCTTCAGCAATCGGTCGCTTCGTCGTCCAGGCTTTGCGAGCTTTCAGGCCTGAGAGTTGCCCGTAGACAATTGCTTCTTGGTCTTTTACTAAACCACCAACCGACTGTATGTCGGTAATGTCTTCATACCGTGCCGGGAGGTGATAAAGAAGCTCCTCTACCGTCTGGATACGCAGACGAGCCAGTGCCTTTTGGTGAGGCACGTCGATTCGGAAATGGTCTGCCAGTGTGTCGGTAAGTTTCATGGACTCTTATAGTACCAAATTTTGGTAGATATATACTGCATATGGAAAGTGCTCTTGCGTGCCTTCGCAACAGGTATATACTATAGGTAGGTTAGTTCATTGTCTTGCATACCAACTTTTGTTTCCCTTTGGAAACTATTCCGAGTCGTCATTTTGACACTCGAAACGAAGGTTGTACCTACAAGCCTTGGGATTATCTTACGATAATCATAACCAAGCACTGCTCTTTTTCCGACTTTTCTATTAGTCGAGATAAAACAAATACATCTGGTTGTATACTCTGTATATACCATCATCCGCACACTAGCTTACGAATTCTCGTAGGCTTTTTTTGAATGAAAAAAGGAATGTAATGACTATTTTGAATTTAGATCCCGATTTGTTCTGCCTTACAGGCACTGTTTAGGTTGTCGCTATTGCAAAATAGCAGGCAACCCCTTGCAAAGTGATGTTGAATCACTTTTCACCCTTGGGCGAATCGCTGGACGAGGTTTGTTATCGGGTATTTTATGTAGTGGTATACTATTTGCACTATTTACTTATTACTTGAAAGATATTATGGCACCAGCAAATAAAAAAGATTACGACAAAATGGCACTTGCCGCACATAAACAAATGAGAGGGAAGCTTGAGGTGGTCAGTAAGGGGAAGTTAAAGACCAAAGATGACTGGAGTACGATGTACAGTCCTGGTGTGGCTGCTGTATCTTCGCACGTTGCAAAAAATCCAGCAGATGCCAGAAAGTACACTATAAAAGGAAACACCGTAGCTGTGGTCTCAGATGGCTCAGCAGTACTTGGTCTGGGGAACATTGGTCCTCTAGGGGCACTGCCAGTGATGGAAGGCAAGTGTGCAATCTTTAAAGAGATGGCTGGAGTAGATGCCTTTCCAGTTGTGCTTGATACGCAAGATACCGAAGAGATTATTGCGGTAGTAAAAGCGATTGCTCCGGGCTTTGGTGGCATTAACCTAGAAGACATTAGTGCACCGCGATGCTTTGAGATTGAAGAACGACTCAAGGAGGAACTCGACATCCCAGTGTTTCATGATGATCAACACGGAACAGCGATTGTGGTACTAGCAGGACTGATTAACGCCGCAAAAGTAGTAGGCAAGAAGCTTGAGAAAATGCGTGTGGTGATTGTTGGTGCTGGAGCGGCCGGACGAGCCGTTGCACTCCTGCTTACTGAAGCAGGCATACAGGAAGTGATTGTCACCGATAGACAAGGAATTATATTTGAAGGCCGTACTGGCTTAATCCCATACAAAAAAGCCCTGGCAAAAGTAACTAACCGAGCTTTTCTCCAAGGTGAGGTGCTTGATGCAGTCGATGGAGCAGACGTGCTTATTGGTGTGTCTGGCCCGGGAACTATCTCTCGACACCATATAGAAAAAATGGCACCACAAGCGATTGTGTTTGCACTGGCCAACCCAATTCCTGAAATCAAACCAGAGGACGCACAGCTCGCTGGAGCAGCAGTGGTCGCTACCGGGCGAAGTGACTACCCAAACCAAGTAAATAATTCTTTGGTGTTTCCGGGTCTTTTCAAAGGAGCACTTGCTACTGGTGTGGCAAATATAACTGAAGACATGAAGTTGGCTGCAGCTAAGAAGCTCGCAAGCCTAGTATCAAAACCAACGTCTACAGAAATTATCCCAGGAGTGATGACTACAGACTTAGCTAAGAAAGTGGCCAGTGTGGTAAAAAAAGGGAAGTAGGAATGTACTACTGACTAACAGAAATGGTGTAGCACTACGATGTAGGGGAGCTTCCAGTCGGGTATACTATGTAGAGTACTATTTATAACTATCAGCACCTAGTGTATGCAACCAAAAGTGAGCTCATTTATCAAGAAATTGCTTGATTTACGTGAAGGGGCCGAGGAAAAACACATAATTATTGAAAACGTAAAAGATGACGGTGACTTTAGTAGTGCCCGTTTTTGGACACTGGTGTTCGCCATTGGTATTGCGTCGGTAGGACTGAATATAAACTCGATTCCCGTCATCATTGGTGCCATGCTCATCTCTCCATTGATGGGTCCGATGGTGAGCATGGGGCTTGCCCTGTCGATTAATGACTGGGGGCTACTACGACGTTCGTTTAGAAACATGCTTATTCTGACGGGTATTAGTATTGGTATATCTGCTCTCTACTTTACGCTGTCTCCTATTACCAACGCACAGTCTGAATTGCTCTCACGAACCCAACCAACCATTTTTGATGTGCTCATTGCGGTGTTTGGTGGGCTGGCCGGCTTCATCGGTGTCAGTCGAGCCAAGTATAACAATGTCATTCCAGGGGTTGCGATTGCTACGGCGTTGATGCCACCGCTCTGTACGGTGGGATACGGTATCGGGACTATGCAGATACAGTTTGTGTATGGGGCATTCTATCTGTTTTTAATAAATAGTATTTTCATCTGCCTATCATCATTTCTCGTTGCGTCATACCTAAAATTACCTAAGCGTGAATACCCTGACTTGGCACAAAAGAAGCGGGTCAAACGAGTTATTACCGCAATTATTTTGGTCATTACTATACCTGCTGCCTATACCGCCTACACATTTGTACAACAAAATAATTTCAATCAGCACGTTGACACATTTATTCAACGAGTGTTTGTGGAGGAGGGACATGTGGTGATTTATGAAAATATCAATTATTCACCAACCGAGGCAAGTATAGAGTTGGCATTTTTAGCGGAGAGGTTTACCGATGAACAAATTCAAGGGTTTACCAATCGGTTAGGGGACTACAATCTTGAAGGAACCACCTTGCTCATACGACAAAACAATTTTGCCCTCACCGAAGAAGAGTGGCAGTTAGTTGTCTCAGAGTTGCAGGGTGATGGAGATAAGGTGCAGGCACTGGAAGCTCTGCTTGAGAGTGAACGTCTCTCGTTTGAAGGCCCTTCACGATTACTGGAGGAAGCTAAAGAAATCAATGTAAAGATTGACGATATTTCAGTCAGTTCAATGGAGCATGGGGCAGTACGTATAAATAATACAGATGTACAAAAAGTAGTCTTGGTGTATACCGCAAGCAGCTCCGCTCCAATGACACCTGAAGAAGCCGACCTGATAACACGTTGGATTCAAAAAAGACTAATAGACGATGTGGTAGTGACTTATTTCAGGCCTGAACCAGTAGAAGGTACTGAATAGCAGTGGCGGGAAGTAGTTGCGTGCATACCAAAGCAATAGGCTTACTATTTGACCAGTGTGGGTTTTAAATCTTGTACTCTATAGAGCTACGTAGGTCCTGGCTGTAGGTAGTACCTGAGGCATCAACCTGATCATTGTCTACTAGGTGGGTAGCTTTAATTTCAGCAAAGGGTTTGTTGGCATCAACTAATTGCAACTCATAGAGTACTTCGTCAAAGTATCCCGGCATGATGGTTTTCCAAGTAATAGGAAAATCTAGGGTCGACATTTCTTCAACCGGACGCGTGAGTTCATTCGTGCAGTTACGTGTCAATGTGTTGTACATGCGCGGAGTGCGGTACACGTCATTTATTTCTACTGCCATGAGATTAAATAGTTCTCGTGCCTGCTCTGGAGTTGCCTTGGTAGGGTACAGATGCACTCGTTCTTCCCTGTGTCCAGTTCGTACTCCCACTATATCCTCCTCTGAACCAACAACGTAAATAATTTCATATTGTCGTAAGATGCCCTTCAGTGGTGAAAATGCTTCATTAGCTTCACGGCGTGTCTCAAGGGAGATTACGGCGTGTGGTCCTTCTTCAAAACCAAAGCTTAAAAATATATGTGCCAAGCCTTCGAAGTCATCAAAGTGTGAGATAAACACATCCACCCCAGTGATAGTGTCTAAGTCAAATGAAACAGTCTCATAGGCAATGTTGGCAGAGGCGGTTCCTGTCCAGTGAAAATTACGGTAATTTTCTATCGTAACAGCACTACTTATATCAGAAAAGACTATCAGAGGCAGTTCTTCATGACCAAGTTCCCAGTTACGGTCGTGCGATGGATGAAAGGTAAAAAAAAGAACTACATACAAAACTCCAATAATTATAATGAGGTACAATGTCGCTTGGAGAAGTGGGTGGTGATAAAGATATGGCATGTACCGTATAGTATACGCCAACAATCCGATTTCAGCGTGAGCATTTGAAATGAATAACTAAGTAACGTACTATACTCAGCGCAGGAGACGTGTCAGAGTGGTCTATCGTGCTTCCTTGCTAAGGAAGTGGGGTGTTAAGCCCCCGGAGGTTCGAATCCTCTCGTCTCCGCATATTCAATCACGCCCTTTGGGGCGTTTTTGTATATGCGAAGACGAGAGGCGTAGCTTTGCGAATGCAAAGCGTAACGCGATTTGAAGCCGTTGCCTGCTCTTTTGAAAAAGAGCGACAACGGGTACTGAACATGTAGTGTTCGAATCCTCTCGTCTCCGCAAATACCAAAACCCAAACAAAGCCAGAGCTTTGTTTGGGTTTTGTAGTATTTACGAGAGACGAGAGGATTCGAAAAGCGCTTTGTGGTAGTTTCCGAGCGTAGCGAAGTGAAATACCCAAACGCTAGACTGAAGCTGTAAGCTTCGAATCCTCTCGTCTCATTACCCGGGACTTTAATTTTCACTCAAAATTCGCTATACTGCTGGTGCTGAAGATATAGTACGCAGTAGTTTTGGAGAGTTGGCTGAGTGGATGAATTGAGACTTACGTCTCAATTCATCCGACCAAAGGGAGGTGGACGAACTTGTTCGAGCCTCAGCCTGCTCTGAAAAAATACACAGCAGTTTTGGAGAGTTGGCTGAGTGGTCGAAAGCAGCAGTTTACTAAACTGCCGAACTTTAAACGGTTCCAAGGGTTCGAATCCCTTACTCTCCGCAGACACCAAAACCCAAAGCGTATGCTTTGGGTTTTGTCGTGTCCTGCGAGAGAGTAAGGGATTCGAAAGGCTTTTGTGACAGATTCGACCAAAGGGAGAATATGTCCAAAAGGCAGACTGAAGCTGTAAGCTTCGAATCCCTTACTCTCCGCAGACACCAAAACCCAAAGCGTATGCTTTGGGTTTTGTCGTGTCCTGCGAGAGAGTAAGGGATTCGAAAGGCTTTTGTGACAGATTCGACCAAAGGGAGAATATGTC
>Ga0222634_1000175_pt1 | contig 38444 bp, 32 predicted proteins | sample AntAcemetageno50_FD_179807 | JGI IMG/M metagenome (GOLD analysis project Ga0222634, IMG submission 179807) | Saline water microbial communities from Ace Lake, Antarctica - #50 | ecosystem: Environmental > Aquatic > Non-marine Saline and Alkaline > Saline | place: Antarctica: Ace Lake | collected... | reverse complement strand
TATTTCCACCAGTCTCTCCTGAGTTAACATACAGGCCGCCTCGCTGATTAGTTCAGCGGCTATTTTGCCTCAGGTGGGTCAATTTTAAATCGGCGCTAGTGGGTCATTATTGCATCGGCGGTAACATTAGGTCGTCAGTGCTCATTTTGTATATCTGGTTCTACAGTTTTATCGTCGCAGTTATTAGCTGTATTCAGGATGGATTAAAAGTAAACTCAACTAGTTATCTGGTACAACTCCAAACTTTAAACGGAAAAGAACTGTTGGTGTTTAAACTTGCCAAGTTTCCAGACCTTTGGCTTCGAATCATCATTAAATATATAGGAATCGTCTTCGAAGCTAAGGCTAGTAACCTTTGGTTGCATGCATTTTTCCCATATTGAATTAGTTAAGTCGGTGACGAACACAGAGTTTGTCTAAATATGTATCAGAATACCACCTAGGTTTTATTAAGGTGTCGTGGGTACCTTGATAAGAGCGGCTAAGTCACATTAATGTCGTATTTTAAGAGCGATACCTGTAGTCGGCAATTAGGCAGTTCATCCGACGGAGATTAACCTAGACGATAATAAGGATATTTTGACGTTGATATAGAGTACCCTGACAACTTTAATACCTCAGAGTTATTGGGGCATTAAGAATGTGTATATGATCACCAAATAATTAGTCTTCTTTCTCCAACGCATAACGACCAGGTCCTTTAAAGAAGAAATGAGTTAAAGCTCCAAGAATAGCTATATTCTTAAAAAATGGCCCCATGTGACCTGGGGCAACATGAATGGCCAATGTAATAGGCACCAAGGTCGCAAATAGCGCAAGAGCCGCTAGTCTTGTTTTATAACCAACTGCAAGCGCAAGACCGGCAACAACAAATACAGCACCACTTATCCATAACAAAACAGAGGCATCACCGATAGAGTTCACAACGTCCACCCACGGCGCTGTCGCCATACGATCCAACATGTATTGATGCTCGCCAAAATGGCCCAGTCCACCAACAATGAAGATAAGACTGATTGCTATGCGAAATACCAAATCCGATTCGGGGGCGTATTTTCCAAAAGATTTTAAGCAGAATTCAATTTGCAACACGGTTTTTCCTTAAGAAGAAATAAAAAAACATTGTATATTGTATATTGCTAATTTAGAATAGTCTAATATTAAATTACTGGTCGCCAAGCATGTTAGATACTCAGTCGTTAAATCTTCAGGAACTTCAAAAACATGCAAAGGAAGCGTCCAATTTACTAAAACAACTGAGCAATGAGAATCGCTTAATGATTCTGTGCTCGCTGATCAATACCGAACTATCTGTTAGCGAACTTAATACCATGACCCCTCTCAGCCAGTCGGCACTATCTCAGCACCTCGCATCATTGCGCTCCGCCGGGCTAGTACAAACACGACGAGAGGCCCAAACCATTTATTACAGTCTCTGTGGTGACCAAGCAACGCAGGTTATCAAGGTACTGCAATCTATTTATTGTCCAGAGCTAGAGGTCTAAGATGAATCAATCAACAAGTAACATTTCTGCACAAGTATTTAAACAACTTCGACAAGAGTCTACGGACAAGCTACAAATTATTGATCTGCGCACCCATATTGAGGTCACTACTGAAAGGTTAGATGGTTCCGCCCACTTTCCAGTTCAACAACTTCAGGCCGCGAAATTAAAGAGCTATCTTAAACAACAAAATCATAAGTCAGACCAACCGATCTATTTACTTTGTGCTAGTGGACAGAGAGCGGTGCTCGCATCCAACCAACTACAGGGACAGATAGAGTCTCAACTTGTCATCATCGACGGTGGCCTTAACGCTCTAAAGCTACTAGGCATGCCCGTCACTAAGGGAAATAGTACGGTAATTTCCTTGGAACGACAGGTGCGAATTGCCTCCGGCACGCTGGTGGTACTAGGGGTTTTTTCTGGACTACTCGTCCACCCTTGGTTTTATGGCCTTGCAGCTTTTGTTGGCTCGGGTCTTGTATTTGCTGGTGTCACTAATAGCTGCGGAATGGGAATGTTGTTGGCAAAAATGCCCTGGAATAGACAGGCCGGAACTAGCTAATGATTGGAGTAATAATAGGTCTAGTACTTGGTCTTACAGGGGTTGGTGGTTCAATGACAAAGAACCTTACTGATCGATTGTCCTAAAAGAAGAGGTACAAAGATGATTTTCAGACAGCTATTCCACAGTGAGTCCTGCACCTACACCTATCTACTTGCTGATGACATCACCAGAGAAGCTCTGCTGATCGATCCTGTGTTAGAAAAGACGCAGGAAATACTAGCGCTAATTAGTCAACTTAGCCTTACACTCGTCTTAGCTATAGATACTCATACTCATGCCGACCATATAACGGGGCTAGGGGCGCTAAGAGAAAAAACCGGCTGTAAAACTATGATGGGTAGGCAAACTTTATCTGACTGTTTGTCTGCTACTTTTAGCGACACTGATGAAATAGATATTGGTAATATTCGTATCGAGGTGATTTACAGCCCCGGTCACACAGATGATTCTTACAGCTTTTATGTTCCCAAGCATGGCATGTTATTTAGTGGCGATACCCTATTAATCAGAGGTACTGGACGCACAGATTTCCAAAATGGGGATGCTCACGCTCAGTATGATAGTCTCTATGAGCGCCTGCTGACGCTGCCCGAAGACACGATCGTCTTCCCAGGTCATGACTACAAAGGCTGGACGAGCAGCACGCTAAGAGAAGAAAAACAATATAATCCAAGACTTCAATTCGGGGATAAAAAATCCTACGTAGACTTTATGACGAACCTGCAACTGCCTAGCCCAGCGCTAATGGATATTGCAGTGCCTGCCAACCAAGCCTGTGGTAAGTCCCAGGCCCCATAAAAACTATTTTTTGGTCAGTTTTTTTGCAGGGCCCTGGCTTTCAAGAGAGACACGCTTTTTATCACTTGCCATTGTTTTATTGGTGTTTCTGTAAGGGCTTTGCTACTTGTGCAACGCCTATTCCCGTAGCTTAAAAACATGACATTAGACCCGTAATAAACATGCCAATGAGCCCAAAGTGGGTCAGTTTTAAGTTGGCGTTGACACCCAATCAAGCTCAATGGAAATGAGATACTTCGTGCTGACTTGAAGTTACCGTAATAGACGCACAAGTGAGCTAGTCTGCTTACAAAATGAATTACTGAAAATACATTTAGATAGAATGCATTAGAAGCTGACATAACACCAAATAATACAAATAAAATAAATGTAGCAATAGTCTCATCTGTATTGGCTTGTACTCTTGCTGCACGAAATAAGAAACTATTATGGTCAGGCTTAACATGATAATCCTGTGAGCCCTTATACTAATATGGTAATTTTTTATGGCTGAAATAATTCCATTAATTCTACATCCTTAGAATTCACAACAATCTGCATAGGTGGAACCTTTTCTGCCTTTGTTGTCACGCATATAGATATCAGTAATAAGTTCTTTCCTGGAGGATGGCAGCTATTTGAGCTATGGGGCGACCGCCTGCAGAATTATGGTTGTAGGACTCATCGGGTTATCAGAAAGTGAATGACCTACCTTAACTCTAGACCGTTCGGCCCTGTCTAGGACTTTATGCGCCGTTGCTACGTCACCATTCTCTAATGCTTTTATAATAACGGTCCTAGCAAGCATAAAAGGATTAGATTTGAGTACGGCTTTTCGGTCGCTAAACTCTGGATTACTCTCCTGAAATCGGTACAGAGTAGATCGGTCAATGTTCGCGTAACAGCAGGCCTCTAGGTCAGTACACCCAGTTAAAAAAGCACCCTCTAGTTTTGCAACTGCTTCCTTTGTCATTTTTGTTGGTCTAGCCATTAATTATCGCTCCGCATACTTGCCCTGATAGTCATATCCAGACATCAGCTACTTGGCCCACTGTAAGGCCGCGAGAAGCCATCTCACGCGCTTGCTCGTTGATCTCATCAGTTGGTACCCATTTAGGACGGCCAGTCATGATCGAATACCTCTCTTCCTGTGAGAGGTGAACACATCATACTCATACAACATACAACCACCCGCCAACCTAACAGGTTTAATCTTTCTACGATCACCCTGATTACTAACCCTCAGTGATGGATGTACTATCTTACGCCAATCAATATTCCGTAGGTCTGACTCACCCTTGTTGCGTTTACTCATGTAGCCCAACTCCTATGCCTATGAACATTTTTAGTGTGAGGGTATTTATACCCACACTACCTAGTAGATTGAAATACTCTTTGATATATCTCCTTGATGTTCTCTTTGATTTTCTCTTTGATGTTCTCTTTGATATAAACATAGTCCCTGTTCAATACGCTGTTCAGATATCTCTAATGCCTCGGCATAACGTTGGTTATGGGGTCTATATTTAGGGATGTAGAGGGCTTTCACCTCAGGCGACGTCATGTGCCTAGGTACAAGTAAACAATAATCATGGGTACAGGATGCATTCAAGTACAGTTCAGGCATTCTTTCTTCAAAGGCTTGTGTCAGCTGAGGCAACTCTTCCTGAGTAAAGGGATTAATCAGAGGAAACACGATCTCTCCTTGAGAGGTAAACAGATAAGGTACCTCATAGATTAAACCGAGGCTTAAAAGAACATTGAATGCTTCCAAAAGTGCATCATAAGGTTCAGCAAAAGAAGGATCGGCCGTCGGAGTACCAGTGTCATTAAATGCAATAAGGTTGAACTGAGCATGATCTCCCATTTTTTCAGACTTATAGTCCTTCCATATCTGCCACAGACCACCTTCTTGAGATATATCTGTTAGCCAGTAGTAATCCATCATTAATCGAAATATTTTAGTACTCCCTGTTTGCCATAAAAGTTTAAGTGGAGGTGTTTCATCAACGGCTCCAGTGATAAACGTTTTGGGTAACCACAAGTACTCACCTGTTTCGGATGGCGCTATATCAAACTTAGGATGCTTCCCTTCTTTAACCTTGGTTACAAAGCCAGCATCTATAAGATTTTGCTCACTGAGATATGTCTTCCTTGCAGGAATACCCAAGTATGTCGTTAGCGCCTTTTTACTCCAACAAGTACTAGGTAGGGTGCCTTTACGCCCACAGCAGTAAATTAGATAGTGAGCCACCTCTTGTGGGCCAAGCTGCTCTGCAATCTCAGTTATGCGGTCATAGGCCACAGCAAAGTCACCACTATTAGCGCTACTCATCGGAGCAACTCGACTGGGGGGTGATTCCCCGCGCAGCCTGTCATAGGTCCTGAACATCCGTTTTTTGGCTGTTGAGAGACTTTCTAGCTTGATAAGGGCGAAACTGATGCAATGAGCAGGAGTAGGACGAACAGGACGAAATAGACTCCTTAAAGCCCTTTTCTAGGTGGTCTGGTGTACAACCAAAGCACTCAGCGCATTTAGCGTTAATTGCCAATTTTCTTGAGCTAGGATTTTTCATGTACCTGAGAATGGGATTGAACTTACTCATGATCAGAACCCTCTGCAGAGTTCACTAGGTCGGTCATGTAGTCATATATATCAGATGCTAGCCAGCCAACAGCCTGCCCACCTGATAGCAATCGGATTGGCCTAGGGAATTTACCTTGATTCATTAGGTCGTAGGTGTAAGAGCGCGACCAAGGAGTTATTTCTGCAACCTGCCTCCATCGAAGAATACGAGGGATTTCGTTTATGTCTTTCATCTGAGTTACCTGTAGTTAGTTAAAAGTTTGTCTTTACAGGTGAGGTATTATAAACACGTTTTTTGTGGTGACTAGTACATGACTTTAGTCATTTTTGATCTATTTCTTTCCAAGTTAGGCTGTAGCGCAGATACTAGAAGTATTTGTCCCATTTCGTGGCTAGTGGCTCTTCATTATATTTTTTTGCGAACTTTGCCTGAATAGGTGAAATAGTTCTTACATCCGGTTCTGGAAAGTGACCAACTATCCTTAAGATTTGAATAATTGCTTGAGATGGGAAGCGTCCAGCACCTTTGGTGCGCATGGTCAGATGACGCTCACTTAGCAAAGTGATTTCTTTTACCAGACACTCCAATTTGTCTTTAGGCTTCTCTGACCTCAATAACTGAGTTTCTAATGGTTCTCCGTGTGATAATTCCCAAAGACTATGTTTAAAATCTCCAACCCATAACCTTTCATCTCGGATTGCCTTATAAAGTTTGTGTGATAGTTTGATAACCTTTTCACTGGGATAGAGTTGCTGTAATGCTCCTGCATTCTTGCCATCCTCTTTGTAGACTTCAGGGATGTGATAGGCAATTACGGCGCCAGCAATGATGTTAAGAACAATCAATTCCAATTGGCGGTCGTCAGAAATAAAATCGAGGCCAAGTGGCACTCGCTTTGGCGTGAAAGTCGAGCCATGAGTTGTCTTAAGAAGCCCAAGTATCGTCTTTACCTTAGACCCGAACCGATCATTTAGAATCTGTTCAAATTTAATCGTCCTAAAGTGTTTTTCTTCCACTTTGCGATAGGCCGAAATCGTCTCCTTTAACGTTTCTGGGTTTGGATTGTTAGATGATTCAATGAACATTTCTTCCAGTGCTTCATACAATGGAGGGTATTCAAAAGCTAACTTCCAAAGCTGAAGGTCTTCATCTGGCGTGAACTGGGGATGTTTTTCGTCGAGGGGTTGGTGATTATCGAATTGGCTGATGATCTCTTTCAAAACTACTCCCGTGCATTACCGTATTGGCCGATACAGTCTACTGCTACACACTACTTAGTGCCAAACGGATCTTAATCTTTTTTGAGTCAGGCATATAGATACTAGAAACGTGGTCTTTTGGGGAGGGGGTGTCTGCGATTAGGAGTATATTTTGATTACAACTGTAACTCTAACTCTGGCGAATTATTTTACCAAATAAACGAAAAACCCCAGCATTTGCAGGGTTTTTAACGATTTGATATGGCGGAGAAAGAGGGATTCGAACCCTCGATACGCTATTAACGTATACACCCTTAGCAGGGGCGCGCCTTCAGCCACTCGGCCACTTCTCCGTATGCTGGTCTTCGGTATTGACATCTATGCTCTTTTAAAACAAAAAATGCCGCCCTGAACCGCGGCGGCATAGTACCACATCATGGCAAAAATCAAACGTCACTATCGTGATTTTCTCGATTTTCGTCGGTATTTGTTGTATTTTTCTCATCTTGAATTCTTTGATAGATTTCTTCTCGATGCACCGCTACCTCTTTAGGGGCATTAACACCTAACCTTACTTGATTGCCGCGGACCCCCAATACAGTGACCGTGACTTCGTCACCGATAATTAAGGTTTCGCCTACTCGCCTTGTTAAGATTAACATGCTGCTCTCCGTAATATGTTTCCCAGGCTAACCAAGGGCATCTATTCAAAAAACTATCTTCCTATATCCCAGAACTTTAGGTCAGAAAAGGTATCGCTAGAATATTTATACCCATTAGAATTTTTTGGGATGCATTATTCAACAATTAATTTTTTGTGTCTGATCGTCCGCCAAATTAAAGCCCGAATGAAGCGCTCTAACCGCAAGTTCTAAATACCGCTCCTCAATTACCACAGTAATCTTTATTTCTGATGTGGTAATCAGTTGGATGTTAATCCCCTCACTAGCCAAAGCCTCAAACATCCGAGCCGCTACGCCGGCATGTGAACGCATACCCACTCCGACAATCGATACCTTGGCAATGCGGTCATCCGAATCGACCTCGATAGCACCGAGATCAGCGGCAATCTCCTTTAGCAGCGCTTCAGCTTGTTTTAAATCACCTCTGTGCACGGTAAAAGTCATAGTTGCGGAGTTATCTTTTGCAACATTTTGCACAATGACATCGATTTCGATGTTTGCTTCACTGATCGCTCCAAGAACCTTATAAGCAACGCCTGGCTGGTCAGGTATACCTCGAATAGTCAATTTAGCTTCATCGCGATTAAACGCGATTCCTGATACTACTGGTTGCTCCATTTGGTCGTTATCCTCAAGAGAAATTAAGGTTCCAGGGCCGTCTACAAAACTAGACATAACCCGCAGAGGAACATTGTATTTTCCAGCAAACTCAACTGATCGAATCTGCAGTATTTTCGAGCCCTGACTGGCCATTTCTAACATTTCTTCAAACGTTATCTGGTCTAGTCGGCGGGCGTCGGGCACGACGCGGGGGTCTGTCGTGTAAACCCCGTCAACATCAGTGTATATTTGACATTCATCTGCTTTAAGCGCGGCCGCTAGAGCCACAGCGGTAGTGTCTGATCCACCACGACCTAAAGTCGTAATGTTTCCTTCCTCATCCATTCCCTGAAAGCCGGCAACCACAACCACACGACCCGCACGCAAGTCTGATTGCATGCGATGACCATCAATTTCTTTTATCCTGGCCTTACCGTGGGCGTTATCAGTTAAGATTCGAACCTGCCCGCCAGTGTATGACCGCGCCTCGACACCACGTTTGTGAAGCGCCATACAGAGCAATGCAATGGTTACTTGCTCACCAGTACTGACTAATACATCCATTTCACGAAGATCAGGGTTGTCGTGAATTTGATACGCCAAACCAATCAGCCGGTTAGTCTCACCACTCATGGCTGACACCGCAACAACCAACTGATTGCCGCTTTGGTGACTCTTCAGCACCCTGTCGGCAACGGCTTCAATGCGCTCCACCGTCCCCACGGAGGAGCCACCATATTTTTGGACTATTAAACTCATGAGTTGTATTCAGCTACTATAAAAGATGGGGCGATTAAACAACAAATCACCGTAAAAGTTAAGCCTTTAAGAATATTATGCGGCGAAAGCATTCCAACTGACCCACTCGCCGCTAATGAGAGCATTCTCACCGCTATATTTAAGGATATTATTCTGACTTCGCAGCAACCCATTGGTAGACAGATTGCAATACGCTTGGCAATTGAGAAACGTCGCCAGTTGCACCCTGAGCCAAATCTGGGCGGCCACCACCTTTGCCGCCGACTTGATCGGTGACAAATTTTAATAACTCGCCAGCTTTAATTTCATCGGTTAAGTTCTGAGTAACACCTGCCACCAAAGCTGCCTTTTCTCCTTCAACAGCAGCTAGCATAAAGACACCTCGCTGCATTTTAGAGCGAACTTGGTCAGCAATACCTCGAAGACTTTTTGCGTCGGCACCTTCAACAATAGTCGAGAGGACAGATATACCGCCAATGTCTTGGAGACCACTCATCAAATCACTACCAGCAGTGTTAGCCAGCTTGCCTTTGAGGCTCTCAATTTCTTTTTGAAGACGCCTATTGTCATCGACAATGGATTGAGCTTTATCCTTCAAGCCTTGCCGCCCACTGCGTAGGATACTGAGAATATCGCCTAGTTCGTCTTGCTGCTCATCGCAAAAACCGACAGCTTTCATGCCGGTAACACCTTCAATTCGCCTAATGCCCGATGCAACACTTGATTCTGCAGTGATACGGATTGCTCCGATGTCTCCCGAGCGAGAAACGTGAGTGCCACCACACAACTCGATGGAGTACTCGCCACCGAGAGTAACCACACGCACTTGATCTCCATATTTTTCACCAAACAGCGCGACCGCACCCTTGGCTTTGGCATCATCCATACTCATAACCTGAGACGCTACAGCCGTATTCTTAAGGATCTCCCGATTGATAATATGCTCAACTCGACGAATCTGTTCGTTACTAACAGGTTCTCCATGGGAAAAGTCAAACCGCAAACGCTGACTATCAACTAGCGAACCTTTTTGCTCAACATGCTCGCCTAAAACCTGACGAAGGGCTTCGTGCAATAAATGTGTCGCAGAATGGTTCAATGCCGTGGCCTGTCGAACGCTATGATCAACAAAAGCATCCACAGTGTCACCGAGCCTAAATTCGCCTGACAAGACACGTCCTATATGAATATGATGATTGCCCACCTTGCGACAATCCGTAATTTCTATCTTTGCTGATCCTTTTTTTAAGAACCCAGAGTCACCTACCTGCCCGCCTGACTCAGCATAAAAAACCGTTTTATCTAGAACCAGGGCAATCTCAGCATCTTCGCCTGCACTCTCTGCTGCTTTACCTTGAGTAAAGAGCCCTAGGATATTAGAGCTCAATTCCAATGATTCATAACCGCAAAATTCGGTACTGCCTTCCACTCGAATACTATCCGTATAGTCAATGGAAAATTGACTTGCTGATCGTGCTCTGGACCTTTGCTCTTCCATACATTTTTCATAACCAGCAATATCTAAGGTATAGCCCTTTTCCCTGGCTACATCATTTGTTAAGTCAGTGGGAAAGCCAAAGGTATCGTAAAGTTGAAACACCAACTCTCCAGACAATTCGGTACCCGACAGATCGGCGAGAGCGGCTTTCAAAACACCCATTCCTTTATCCAAAGTACGCGCGAACTGCTCTTCTTCCTTTTTGATAGTGTCGCTAATGACCTGGTGCATTTTTAACAATTCAGGGTAAGCCTCCCCCATTATTTCACCTAAAGAGCCTGTCAATTTGTAAAAGAAGTTGCCATTGGCACCCAAGTTATGGCCATGTCGTAATGCGCGACGAATAATCCGCCTTAACACATAACCGCGCCCCTCATTTGACGGCTTTACACCATCAACTATTAGAAAAGCGCAGGAACGGATATGGTCTGCAATAACTTTTAACGAGTTATCCTGAAGATCTTTGCAGCCGGTAACCGCCGAGGCGGCTTTAATTAAATGTTGGAAAAGGTCAATATCGTAATTGCTGTGGACGCCCTGCATCACCGCGGCGACTCTTTCTAATCCCATGCCTGTGTCGATCGAAGGCTTAGGCAACGGAGTCATAGTTCCACTGGCGTCACGCTCAAACTGCATGAAAACTAAGTTCCAAATTTCAATATATCGATCTAAATGGTCATCGGGGCTACCCGGAGGTCCACCAGGGATATCTTCACCGTGGTCCCAAAATATTTCAGTACAGGGCCCACAGGGTCCTGTATCACCCATTTGCCAAAAGTTGTCTTCGTCCAGACGAGAGAGCCTAGCAGGATCCACACCAATCTCGTTGATCCAAATATCAGCAGCTTCGTCATCACTCACATGTACCGTAACCCATAGCCGATCCTGAGAGAGCCCTAGTTCTTCAGTTAAAAACTGCCAAGCAAAGCCAATGGCGTCACGTTTAAAATACTCGCCAAAGCTGAAATTACCCAACATCTCAAAGAAGGTGTGATGCCTCGCGGTGTAGCCTACATTTTCTAGATCATTGTGCTTGCCACCCGCTCTCACACAACGTTGCGAGGTCACAGCACGGTTATAGCTGCGCTGGTCTGCGCCCAAAAATACATCTTTAAATTGCACCATCCCCGCGTTGGTAAAAAGTAGCGTCGGGTCATTACCAGGAACCAGACTGCTGCTTGGCACAATCGCATGCTCCTTGCTAGCAAAGTAGTTAAGGAATAGATCTCGGATGTCGGCACTTTTCATCATTATTTGTGGTCACTTAGTTGATCTAAATTTAGTTTACCTGGCACTATCAAACAGTATCAATTATGGCTATCCGATGTCGGCCTCAGAAAACATTGGCGATCCCGTCTTACCCGCTAATACATGCACATGCAGATGGAATACCGTTTGTCCCGCACCCTCTCCATTATTCACTACCAACCTGAAAGCTTCATCGACTCCAGCATCACGAGCTACCTCTGCGGCCACCCACATTAAATGCCCCAAAATAGGCTGGTCCTCGCAGCTAGCATCGGCCAGCCTCGGTATGACTTGCTTTGGTATCACTAGCATATGCACGGGCGCCTGGGGCGCTATATCGTTAATGACGATACAGAGATCATCCTCATAAAGGATATCAGCTGGAATCTCACGATTTATAATGCGGGTAAATAATGTAGCATCAGTATCTAACATTGGTATTACCTCAGCTACCCTTGCCTTTTCTAGCAACAGCACCCTCTAGTTTTTCATCTGTATTTAGGTGCCGAGCTTCGGACTCTAACATCACCGGAATACCGTCCTTTATTGGATAAGCCAATCCACTCGCCTTACAAATCAATTCCTGCGTCTCTTTATTGTATTCCAAAGACGCTTTACTGAGAGGGCAAACCAAGATACTTAAGAGTTTTTTATCCACGGGACCGTCCATTTAAATGTTTCGGCATTGTACGCAAAGTAGATAAAAACCGCCATGCTAGAGCCACCAATAGTGAAACTGATCGATATTTCAACTGAGTCATTCTAAGGGTAACGCCTTGAGAACCAACTGGGGATCAACCCGAACATCGCGCCAGTTCATCCGCCAATCCAAATGAGGGCCAGTAGCACGTCCAGTGGCACCGACCCTTGCGATGGGGTCTCCTCGCTCAACGCTCTCTCCAACTTGAACCAAGATGGCACTGAGGTGCAAAAACGAAGAGGTCAGGCGATGGCCGTGATCCAAAATCAGAGTACCCCCTGAATAGAAAAGATCTATCTCAGCCATGGTAATGATCCCCGCAGCAGGAGCCCTCACAATAGTTCCGGTCAACGCGGCGTAATCAACACCGTAATGTGGATTTTTAGGCACCCCATTATAAATTCGCTGGCTACCATACACTCCAGTAATTGGGCCTTCTATCGGCACCGAAAAACCACCTAAAAAATGGGCCTGATCGACCATCGTCTCGCGCGCTCTGTTGACCACACGTGCATCGCGCTTAATACGGGCCATATCATCATTTGATGGACTCACCGTCCGCTGTGGCACGCCATCAACGCTCTGAATATTGTAGACTCGCTCTCTTACGTCAAACCTATGAGTCGACGCATCGCCATCTGGGTTAACTAAAGACAGCTCCATTACTGCCGCCGCATCCCTTCCTAACCCGACTAAAAATTGTCCATTAACCGCTAATGTCAGTCTCTCACCTCTATAGCTAACCGCATAGCCTGGCTCTACCGCCCCTAAAACGAGACTCCCTTGGGTCAACTCACCCTGAAAGGAGATTATCTCACCTGCAAAACACAATCCAGGAGCGAGTAACCATAAAAACGCACCCCAAAGACCTGTTTTATTAACCGCGCCCTTAATCATAATATCGTCTCATTTAGGATCTCCCGACGCTGATTCAATGTCCGAATCGGGTTGGGACTCAACAACAAAATACGGCTCAATCGACTCGATCGAGCAGGTCATGCCCCGATTCAGGACTTCCAATTGATCAAATCGAACACATAAATTACCACCGCGGGCTTTATGCAAAAAACCGTCGCTCTTTATACCCCGGCATTCTCGACGCAATCTAAGCAGTGCCTTTTTATTGCCTCTCATATCAATAATTGCTGACTGATCATCCACAAAACGAATATGTTTAATTCGCCGCAAAGCTATACAGCCATTGCGAATGCCCGAGTCATTTGAGTCAATATCGCTAATATTCTTTAGCCGCTCCAGAACATCAACTTCATCCATCTCATTCTTATTGACACTTTCTTCTTGATGACTCTTTTCAGAACTCCCATCATTACGCTCAGACGCTTCACCTTCAACAGCGCTCGTATTCAAAGTCATTATTAAAAGTAAAAACAACAAAGCTGGTCTCAACATTATAAACACTCGTGATTTTCCACAAATAGACTAGAACTATAATTCTCTCTTGTTCATTATGGAAGTGGCAACATGTTGGAACCCCAACGCCTTTGAAAAATAGCGTACTTACTAAGAGAAAAGGTCCCGTGCCTCCTAACACCTATAACTCTCAACTATAAGGCTCTACCTTAAGAGACTCTATTCTGGCCGCAATGATCATAACTAAACCTCGCGTTTCTTTAAGTTAGCCATAGCCTTATAGCTACGCCATCGTTATTATTGGCCCAAATTAATTAACCGACCACACATTTATCCATGTAACAGTGAGTACGATGACTAAAAAAACTTTCTCCCCCCCTCATATTTTAAAAAACGCACATGTTCAGAGCATTTTAAATAGCGTTGGCCCGCGTAAATATCGTGCAAAAAAGATCGCTAAAAGCCTTGCTACACGTTTCCTGGTCTTAACAACTCCCTCCAACGTCAGGCTAACGGCGGAATTGGATCACTCGAAGAATGTTCAACTAAGGTCTTCGAAAAACTCGGTTATTATTCTCCTTCACGGCTGGGAGGGCTCAAGCCAATCGGCTTATCAATTAACCACTGCGGACTATCTCCTTAAGCAGGGGTATGATGTTCTGCGGTTAAATTTACGAGATCATGGCGACAGCCATCATTTAAATAAAGAGATGTTCAACTCCACTATGATCGAGGAGGTCGGAGATGCTATAGCCGCCTTTTTAGGTGAATATGAATATCCAGAGGTATTTCTCGCTGGATTTTCACTGGGTGGTAACTTTACACTCAGAATCGCCGCAGACCGAGCTAAGAAACTGAATATAAAAGCAGCCGTAGCAATCTGTCCGCCGATCGACCCAAGCAACGCCATGACAGTACTCAACAACAGCCTGTTTATCTACGAGAGATACTTTTTTAGGCGGTGGACTCGGTCCATCAAAAAGAAACAAAAATACTTTCCTGATCATGACTTCGGAGTCGAACTTAAAAAAGTAAAAACATTGGATGATGTGAATAAGACATTCATTCCAAAATATACGACTTTCGATAGCGCTGAGAGTTATTTTTCCGCTTACGCCCTAATCGGTGACCGCCTTAAAGATTTGGCGGTCCCCGCATACCTCATAGCATCAAAGAATGACCCAATACTGCCAGTAGAAGATATTGCCAAAATTATTAAGCCCGAAAATCTCATTATTGAGATTCAGGACAACGGAGGGCATTGCGGATTTATCCAAGACCTATGGGCACACAGTTGGATTGAAAATCGGCTGGTAGAGATTTTCGACAGTCATCTTGGCCATTAAAACGACTGCGCTCAAAACTAACGGTGGGGTTCCTCGTGGTTTTGCATAAGAGCATATTTTATCTGTTCAAAATTAAAACCCCTATACTGCAAGAACCGCATTCTCTTTGCTTTGTCCTTCAGATCGGCCGCGGGTACTGAACCAAACTTTCTCATGGCCACATCGCGGGCTAACGCAAACCAATCTACCTCTTCGTCATTTAGAGCTAGGTTCGTCAACTCCTCAGAAATGCCCTTTTGCCTAATATCGAGCCGAATGCGGACCTGCCCATGACCTCGGTTAATTCTGGACCTAACAAAGGCCCCCGCATAGCGACTATCACTTTGCAACCCTTCACTTTGCAGCTGATCGAGAACGCTACCAATTGCCGGGTCATCATCAAATCGAGTATTTAGCTTTTTATTCAACTCTGCCCTAGAAAACTCACGACCCGTGAGTAAATCCATAGCGGAAAATCTTATTCTTGCTGGGGTGGTCGGCTTTTTGTCTTTTATCATGAATTCCAATTCCAGTTCACGCAAAAATCAATAAATGATTGAGCTTAAATATATCAACCTTATCAGACAAAAAAAAGCGCCACTTGGGCGCTATTTTTGTGTTACCAAACTACTAATTATTTCAGATCTGCCTGCCTTATTCTTCACTCAAATCCTCTACGGGAGCTTTCTTCTCCCGAGGGGCCGCGGGGGCAAGTTCTTTAGCTCTGATTTGCTTTTCAATTTCTGCCGCTACTTTAGGGTTCTCTGTCAAATAGACCCCTACATTAGCTTTGCCCTGACCAATCTTATTACCTTGGTATGCGTACCATGCACCAGACTTATCGATTAACCCATGCTTCACACCTAGATCAACCAACTCGCCATTACGGTTGATACCTAGACCGTACAAAATTTGAAACTCAGCCTGCCTAAAAGGAGGCGCTACCTTATTTTTAACAACCTTGACCCTGGTTTCGTTGCCAATAATTTCATCTCCATCTTTGACTGCGCCGATCCGACGTATATCTAAGCGAACAGATGAATAAAACTTTAGCGCATTTCCGCCAGTTGTGGTTTCCGGATTGCCAAACATTACGCCGATCTTGATGCGGATTTGGTTAATAAATATAACCAAACAATTAGCATTTTTGATATTACCTGTGAGTTTACGCAATGCTTGAGACATTAATCGCGCCTGCAAACCAACATGATGATCACCCATCTCACCTTCAATTTCAGCCCGTGGCGTCAACGCCGCCACGGAGTCAATGACCAGAACATCACAAGCACCAGAGCGGACCAACATATCAGTAACCTCTAACGCCTGCTCTCCCGTATCCGGTTGAGAAACAATAAGATCATCAATAACAACGCCAAGCTTCTCGGCGTAGATGGGGTCAAGTGCGTGCTCTGCATCGATAAAGGCACAGGTTCCACCGGCTTTTTGAGCTTCTGCAATGATCTGTAGGGTCAATGTTGTCTTACCTGACGACTCAGGGCCATAAATTTCCACGACGCGACCTTTCGGCAAACCACCAATTCCGAGTGCTATATCCAAACCAAGCGAACCGGTCGATATGGCAGGCACAGCTTCGCGCGCATGATCACCCATGCGCATAACCGTTCCCTTACCAAATTGACGTTCGATCTGACCCAATGCTGCTTCAAGTGCTTTTGTTTTATTGGCGTCCATAATGTTAACCTCAAGAAATTATTGCTGAATGTTATTTGAAAGCTACTGCCTATTTACTGTATGGGTGTACAGTAGTACATTCGGTGACCTGATGCAAGAGCTGTTGAAGAGAAATTTTGATGGACTGCTCTCTGACCGCGTTTCGGTCGCCTGACAATTGGTGTCTAGCACTACCTATACCCTCTGGGCTGAGCCAAGCAAAACAGACGGTGCCGACCGGTTTTTCAGCAGAGCCGCCGGTGGGCCCAGCTATGCCACTTATAGCAATCGCAAAGTCAGCCTCAGCACGCTGCGCGGCACCCTCGACCATACTCCGAACCACCGACTCACTCACCGCGCCCTCGATCTTTAGAAGAGCCATAGGGACACCCAGCATTTTGTGTTTAGTCTGGTTGGCGTAGGTGACGTAGCCGCAATGAAACCACTGAGAACTGCCAGCAATGGCAGTGATCGCACTTGCAACGCCCCCGCCAGTGCAAGACTCCGCCGTAGTAACCGTCGCCTTGCGCAATAACAGCGCCGCACCAAGCTTCTCAGATAGGGAAATAATTTCTTCATTCATAATTAAAGTTTATCCTCGCACCAACCTTTGAGGAAGCGATTTTAGGATTTTTTTGATTAATTTTTCATCCAGGCTTTCACTTCCCTGAAATCGAAAAAAAACCAAGGGCTCTCGCCCTTGGGTTTATCACTAACCTGAACATTGCCTTAAAAGCTATAGTCTGCCTTCACATAAACTGCACGACCGAGCGGGCTATGCTGCTTAGAGTCATAGCTGAAATTAGCAGCGTCAATAACCCTTGGTGGCTCCTCATCTAATAGATTCTTAGCACCGATACTGAGCGTCAAATGATGGTCATCAAACCCTGTCTTGATGAGGATGCCGTACTGAGCATCCACAGTGGTGTAAGAATCAACAGCGTCGACTCCGTTCTTGTAGCTAGTAATATAATTAACATTCAAATTGGCATTTTGATTGCCACTAGCCCATCCGAGATGCATGTTTCCCTTAGTTTCCGGTAAAGATCGAGCAAAATTACCCCGATTGAACTCACCCAAAGCATCGACTGTTCCACCCGTTGGCAGAGTGATATCGTACTTAAGCATGTGAGCAATATTTAGTCCCATCGTCCAATTGTCACTCAAGGCCAACTTTGATTCGAAATCAATTCCGCTTACATCGACGCTGGAGGAGTTGAAGTAATCAACATTAATACCGGCTAAGGTGCCAGTATCAGTTCTCAGGATATCTGCTCCATTGATGTCAGCAAGAATCTTACCCTGCGCGTTTTCAACCGTGATCAGATCGGTGTAATCTACCGTCCAATAATCTAGTTTAAAGTCCAAGCTATCAGTCGGTTGAACAATAATACCTAGGTTAAAGTTGTCAGACTCTTCAGCTTTAAGATCGGGCGACCCTGACTGAGTAACGCGTATAAATGCGGTGCCGCCTTTCGCTGTTCCATCTGCATTGTAATCCTGTATTCCTTCCAACTGCACAAGTTGAGCGTTTATCTGCGAAAGAGAAGGCTCGCGGAATGCCGTACTGGCTGAAGCGCGCAGAGTAACATGCTCTGAAACCTGCCAGCGCACAGCAAGCTTTGGATCGACGCTACTGCCGCTGTCGAGACTTTCATAGCGAACCGCGGTAGTAATTTCTAAAGCTTCACCCAGTGGGATTTTAGCTTCGGCAAACGCCGAATAACCGCTGCGAGAATGGTCTATCTCGGATACGCCACCCAAGAAAATCAAGTCAATCGGGATGGCTTTTCCGCTGGCGTCAAAGCTTATCTCATAGAGATCATCAGTCTCAGTTTTATAGCCCTCACGCCTAAACTGAACTCCTGCAGCCATTTCAACTACGGCACCAGAAGCCAGAGTCATCAAATCACCAGTTATTACCCCATCAACCACAGTAAGATCCGTTGTCCGTTGAGTCTCGGTCATGTAACTCAGGTGATCATAGAGAGCCTGACTGTTGTTTTCAGGAACAAAGGGATCATAAAATTCATCGCCATTGGGTCCACCTTGACCAATAAAGGCACTTTTAAGTCTGGAGGCGATGGTGTCTGGCTGAAATGCCTTGTACTTGTTGCTACTGTGAGTCACTGCAGTATTCCAACCCCAGTCGTTTTCAAGCGTACCGGTTAAACTAACCGAGCCTCGGAAGGTGTCATTCTCACGCGGTGCGTTAGGTGAAGGATAGCCAAACGCGAAAGGGCGCCCCAACCATGCCAAAGGAACACCGATGGGGTTACTTGGGTGAGAGCCTCCGATCACGGGGAATGTTAAATCAGGATAACTGGGTGACTGGGGATTCTCGGTGACTTCATTGCTGCTGTAGCCCAGATCGGCTGCAAGATCCACACCATTGGCAAAATCATGCGTTAAATTGGCATATAACTGAGCTCGTGTTTCCGCGGCAACAAGGTTGAATCGCGGGCCGTAGGCAAAGCCACATAAAATATCGCCAATGGGTCGACCTTCTGAGTAGCTTTCACAGTCTGCGTTGGGGATGTACTGCCCTGGAGCATAAGTCCCCGCGTATGGGCCAGAATCGACTGTAACACTCGGCAAACCGACCACATGCGGCAGCGCAATAAAGCTACTACCAAGAGAGCTATATGCATTGTCGACTAAGTTGGGGCGATCGGCTGCACTTAAGGCCGACCGATCAAGATAGTTGCCCACGAGAGTTACGTGAGTGGTGTCATTCCCGCCACCCCATATGAAGCCCACGGAGTTGTCATCTTGATCACCATCGCTGACCTGTTGGCTACTGGCGCTCAACTCAAAACCGTCAAAATCTTTGCGCAAAATTAAATTAACCACTCCAGCGATAGCGTCAGAGCCATAGGTTGACGCGGCACCTTCTTTTAATACTTCTACCCGCTCTAAGGCGTTAATTGGAATGCTGCTAGTATCTACGAAGACACTACCATCATTGGCTAAGCCGCCAGATATAGTCTGTCGGCGACCATTGATAAGTACCAAAGTAGAGCTTAAGCCTAGGCCTCGAAGATTGATGTTTCCGGTTCCCTGGGTTGAGCCCTGTGTAAACGAGTCAGTTTGATTTTCGGACCCAGAACTAATCGCTAAGCTGGCTACCACATCAGCGACGGAGCTAGCCCCAATACCTTCAATAAAGCTTCTATCTAAGATTTGAACGGGCAGCGCGGTATCGCCAGGCGTTCCCTTAATATAGGAGCCTGTTACCAGAATCTCTTCGATCGTGGATACCCTATTATCCTGAGCGATTGCAGAGGGAACAGCGGCTGAAAATATACAGCTGACAATAGCTAAAGCTAGTTTTTTTCGGTTAACTCGATTTTCATATTTCGTTACTATGACTGACATAGATTGACCCTCTTAGATTAACTGATCATTATTATTATGTGATTTAATATAATAATAATGCATAAATTTCATGACCAAACTTTTTGAACAAGACCCTATGCGATGACCGGCCTCTGCAGTGCCATCAAGGCGATTATTCTTTTGCGCCTCTAGCACTACCGTTCAGACTGGCACCACAAAAATCCAGCAAACAGGTAATTTATCGCTGTCACCCTTTGAAGTACTACTAGTTTGGCGGCCTTATAATAACGTCGAAATGTCCACTGTCAACCAATATAGTATATTTTGGTTAACTACTCATCTGATTAGGAACTAGTGGTCAAAGGTCAGTTTATTGTCAGTCAGGACTCAGACCATGCAGTCGCAGTGGACTGACTTGGACCGACCAGCACGCTCTAATCGGTAAAAAGTACCCTCGCGACTAATGACATGGGTCGGCGCAGTGTTGATCTACCTGTATTGGGCTAATCAGCAGTTATTCTGCGATGTTTGGCGGGCAATGGTCCTAGGATTTTATAACCATCGAGCACGCCTATAGATCCCTAAAGGTAAGAAACCACACAAGATGTGGATAATTTCAATCTAGCTTAAATAAGAACAAATTATTAATTCACTATCAAATAGATTGTTGCTAACTTTACACCCACTCACCCAGTTACTTTCTGGGGCCTTCGGTAATTACTATGCCTCGATACCCCTTATGGCGAACTATAAAATATCTCGTTAGAAGGACGAGTCGCCGCATAAGCCCAGTAAACAAATATGAACTGAAACAATAGCCTTATATAGAGTAATACCGGTGAGATGTCTGGGAATAAATCGGCATTCATGGCCATGTATATATTCGCTGGGAAAACGACAACTAACAGTGCCACAAGGCCCCAACCTGCAGCAGAGCGAAAACCGGGAATGAGAACACAGACGCCGCCTAGAATCTCAAAAAAGCCACTGATATACACTGCCTCTGAATGCAACGGCAGGTAATCAGGCATTATCGCGAGATAGAACCCTGGATTAACAAAATGATCAACGCCCACGTTGATAAAGAATACCGACAGCCCCAACAAGAAGACTGTTTTCACCCAGCTATGTGGGAAGTTTAGCTTCCCGGCAATTTCTTTGAACTGCATAAATCATCTTTCTTATTAGTTGACGCCAATAGAGCCAAATTCAGCTATTAGCCGGGCGACTATTGCTTTTTGTTCAGCGCGAAGATCGAATTTATTGCAAAACCCGCCGTTCCACGCATTGTGAGCATCCACATCTGGGTCCCCTACATTGATTAGTGATTCCCAAACCATCATACATTTTTCCAGATCAGTCGACGATCCATGCTTAGCTATACCAGTCAACAATGACTCCATGGTTGCATCCTCAACACTCATACGCAGTAAGTCGGTCTTATCTAAATGGATATAAGCAGGCCTAGCGGTCGTAAAGCGGTTCCACTCCAGAGAAATTCCTTCATCTGGACTTCCTGAGCGGGCGAAATTACTCCAGGTAGTCATCACAGTAGTCTCCATCTGAGACCGATCGAGGCCCTCGGGATAGATGTATGATGAGATCGGGCCATAGTTATACTGACCAGTCACAAAAGCAACATCGGTTCCATGAGCGGCGCCAATAATATTAGGAAAATCAGCAAATATAGAGGTTTTTTGATGATCCCAATCAAAACGATAAGCATAAAGCTGGTCATAGCCAGCCGCTGCTAGCGCCTGCAGGGGAATGTCAGCGCCCCGTAGCTTCCACGCATGAGATCGTGTGCGAATCCAAAAGTCAAAAAGATCCGGTTGTTTAACGCTAAATGCCGGTGGCAATAGCTTGGTAAAGGGATAACTTACGTCCACAAAGTAACGATGCAATCCTAACCAAAGCGCAACCTCATCCTTAGTCGCACCTGCAATGACCGGTATATTTTTGGCATACTCTTTACTCCCCAGTGCGCTCAACAATCCGATTTCAGGAATAACAATTCCATCAATGGTTGTAAGAGGCAAGTTGTCTACGCCCTCTCCATTATAATAGAGCGCGACCAACGCTCGAGCATCGACATTCTTCAACAAATTTCTCATCTGTTTTGAGCTGCCATCTAGCTCAATATCTTTACTAAGCTGCTCGGAGATCTGCCAGGCGCCTCGTTCAATCAAAGGGTTTTGACCCATCTCATTATAGGCGTCTTGCTTTGAAGAACTGGTGGTATAACCCGACTGCGATATCGCCTTATGAAACAACCCCTTAGCCATCGGTGACGCTAACAACGCAAGTACATTATGGCCGCCAGCAGACTCCCCGAAAATTGTCACATTTTGCGCATCGCCTCCGAATTTAGCGATATTTTCCTGGACCCACTTCAAAGACTCTATGATATCTAGGGTGCCGAAATTAGACGTCTTATCCAAACCTTCTTGGACACTTTGAATGGCGGGATGTGTAAACCAACCCAGAGCACCCAGCCGATAGTTAGTCGTTACCACGACGACCCCTTGACTAGCGACTAATCGAGAGAAGTCATAATAGTCCTTAAGCCCGGTGGTATTGCCACCCCCGTGGATCCAAAACATCACTGGGTATGATTTGCTCGCAAAGTCCGTAGGTGCTTTGATATCAAGATAAAGGCAGTCCTCTGAGCCTACAATACCCTCACCGCTGGCACCCGCATAATCACTAGATTTTTGGACACAGGCGGTGTCTTCCTTCTCAGTAATTATCTCAGACGGAGTATTTAATTCACGTGGAGCTCGCCAGCGCAGATCATCCACTGGTGGTTGTGCATAGGGAATATCAAACCAAGACACTACAGAAGAGGAGGATAGATCTGCTCCACCACTTATTATTCGTTTTCCCTGTGCAATACCTGCTGAAGTCTCTAAACGATAAGCCTCAGATTGATCGAACATGGGTTCGGTATTATCAAACCATGCGCATGCGCCCAAGAAACAAACTGTAATGACAACTAGAAACCGAGCCATAAATTTAACCCCTATATTTTTGTATTTGTCTGCAAGCTAGCAAGCTGCAAAAAGACTACTCTTATAATGACTAGTGTACGTCTCAACATGACGGCGCGATCAAAAATATAACCACTATATAAAACTTTTATAGACCTATCTTATACCACCGCCTCAGCTGAAAACTGCAGTTTAGCTAACCGAGCATACAGAGGACTTGCTGAAAGAAGCTCTTGATGGGTGCCTGAGGCTATTTTTTTACCCCCGTCCATGACCACAATTTCATCCGCATGAAGAATCGTCGCCAGTCGATGTGCGATTATTACGGTCGTCCGGCCCTTCATTAGCTTGTCTAAAGCCAACTGAACCTTGTATTCACTCTCCGAATCTAGCGCACTAGTAGCCTCGTCCAACAGCAATATTCTGGGATCTTTTAACAACGCTCTGGCTATAGCTATTCGCTGACGCTGACCTCCGGAGAGTCGAACGCCCTGCTCGCCAAGATTGCTTGCATAGCCACAAGGTAACTGGTTGATAAAGTCATCTGCATGGGCCGCCTTCGCTGCAGCAATAACCTGGTCATCACTAGCCCCTGGTTTACCATAGCGGATGTTGTACATTACATCCCCTGTAAATAAGGTGGGTTGTTGATCCACCACCGCAACCTGTTGTCGCAGTCGCTCCAAATTAAGCTCTCGAATATCACTGCCCCCAAACAGCATTGTTCCCGCCTGTGGGTCGTAAAATCGCTGGATAAGGGCAAAAAGAGTGGATTTTCCTGCTCCCGAAGGTCCTACTAGAGCAGTAATTTTTCCGTCTGGGATAGTAAGCGAAAACTGATCAAGAGCCGGCTGATGCGGTCGCGATGGATAGCAAAACGTCACATCGTTAAAATCAAGAGTTGCCGGCAAATTCACCACATCGATTTCAACCAGCTCTGCCAACTTAATTTCATTTGGCGCATGCAATAATTCCATCAACCGCTCAGTCGCTCCAGCAGCACGCTGAAGCTCGCCGTAGACCTCAGAAAGAGATGCTACGCCCAAGGCCATTAGGGTCGCATAGAATATAAAAGCTCCAAGATCACCGCCGGTCATGGTACCAGCCATAACGTCTCTGCCCCCGAACCACAGCATCGCACTAAGCGCGCCAAATATTGCCATAATCACTAGGGCCGTTAGAATTGCTCTCTGCGCAATACGTTTTTTGGCGACCCGAAAAGCTCGCTCCACCTCTTCTCCAAAAGCCGCCCTCTCGAAAGACTCCTGAGTAAAACTTTGTACAATTTTTATCTGCTGGATGACTTCACCGGCATAACTGCCGACACTGGCAATTGAATCCTGACTTTGCCTAGACAGTTTACGTACCCGGCGGCCAAAATAGAGAATGGGCAATAAAATCACCGGCACAGCCACTAGCACAATCAATGAAAGCTTAAAATTCGTCGCCAGCAACATGACCAATGCACCCAGGGAGCTAATGCTACTGCGCAGCGCAATAGAAAGGGATGAGCCTATGATGGACTGCAGCAGCGTTGTGTCTGAGGTTAACCGCGACATAATATCGCCGCTTCGATTAGTTTCAAAGAAAGCTGGGTGTAAACTCACTACGTGATTAAAGACTGCTGTACGAATATCCGCACTCACTCGTTCACCAAGCCAAGAAATAAGGTAAAACCTCACGTAGGTTCCTGCCGACATCAGCGTTGCTATACCGATGATAAACAACACACCAGTATTCAAATTATCCTGCGATTTTTCGGCAAAACCTCCATCGATCAACAAGCGAAGCCCTTGGCCAATAGACAGAGTGATCCCCGCAGTAACCAAAAGAGCAATTAAGAAAATAAAGATTTGGCGTTTATAGGGCGACAAAAAGCCCAACAAAGCAACCAACATAGTTGAGTCTGCTCGCGGTCGAGGCGCTAGCTGCTCATAATCACTGTTATTATCTGACAACCTAGGAGAACCTTGTTAGCTTTTGAGAATGATCCGCACATGAGAGCTTAGCACTCTACGCGCTCCTATCATCCTGTCAACTTGATTGTTTATAGATGCGGTCCCGGCTCTCGGGCGAACAGTCGGTCTATCATGGGAACAAAGTACTCGAGCGACCTAGACTCAAACTGAGGATCAAAGGATACTTGGTCCCACCGAGCACAGAAATCGACACAGGCCTGATAGTGAGGATGGCTAATAAGTTTGTCACGGGAATGTCGATCTTGATCGTAGTAATGCATCCAGTAGTAACCTTGAAACAAACCGTGATTCAAAACTATCCAATAGTTCTTCTCACTGACATAGGGTCTCAAGAGCGCGGCGGCAACCTGAGAATGATTAGCCGGAGAAATTACATCACCTATATCATGCAGTAATGCGCAGACGATAGTCTCTTCATCAGCGCCATCCTGTTCTGCTCGAGTGGCAGTCTGCAAGCAATGATCTAAACGACTTATCTGATAGGGCGAATCACCATCCATCATTTTAAGCCAGCCAAGTACTCTATCTGCCTGATTGGCTATATTTTGCGCATCATGGTCAAAGACTAAATCATAGTCAGCCCGGCTGGCGTGGTCCATTGCTGTAAAAGATACAGTTTCAGACAAGGGTCACCTCTGAATTACGCTTTAACTGTACTATCTTGTTAGCGATATTGTCTAACTCAAAGTATGCATCCTGTAAGTGCCTTTTACCCGACGGAGTGAACGCTTCTCTAGCATGCAAGACTCGGTGCGCCGCCACTAACAAAATTTGTCCCCCTTCCAACCTGAATGTACAACGCTGCATTGGGTCCGTAATGCGAACACAGAGTTCATGATAGGCTTGATAAAACGCACTTACCCCCTCCATCATTGGATCCATAGTTTGCATTAACTGATTGGAAAAACGCACGCTGCTTATGCGACCTGCCGTGTCACATTTAATCATCGGCTCAACCGCATAAGTCTCGTTAGCTTCATCAAACTCACGGAATGGCACCGCAAATCGACAAAGTATTTCAAAATAGTCTGGCCTTTCTTGACGCAATTTCTCAACGACGGCCCACGCGTCTACAATAATACTCCTCCCTCCTTCTACTTCATTGTCCAACATATGTAACGCCTGAGCGCTCGGAGGAAAACTGTAACTCGCAAAGTCATTATGTGGAGGCAGAGCGAAAGCAGTATGCGCTACGTTATAGACATGAGTGTTAACACAAACATTGTGAATTCGGTCAAAGAGCATCTCTCGAATCGGTCCCAACCGCGGAGCTAATAGTTCGAGAGTCTCTAAGGCTTGAGGGGCATTGTTGATAACAATAACACCGAAATCTAAAAACGACTGTATGGCCACAGCGGCGAAAGCATCATCAGATAAAAATTCCGTCCAAGCAAAGTACTCAGGCTGAAAGTTCTGCCCCCAGCTTAAAGGTGGTTGTTGCCTAGGACTAGAAAGCGCCAAAACCTCCTCAATATTAAAATTGGTCTGGTGTCCATCGGGCCAGTTTATCCATAGAGTATTATTGCTAATACGTGCGTCGCTGGGGCTGATGTCAGCGGAAACATCGCTCAAAATAAACGATTTCTCTTGAGTTTCGGTAACACGGCAGTCATCGCAAGGGCAGTTGTCGCGCAACCAAAGATGGGGCATTTCAAGTAATAACGCACCCTCAGAGATAATTTTTACACAATTACTCTCCAGAATAGCCTGCATTCCACTGTAATTATCATAGTTGCTAGAGTTATTATTATTAGTTTGTGGCATCTCAAAAACCTCAGTGTTACATCACGTTGTGGCGCCCAAAGTACCATACATTTCACTGTTTAGAATACTTTTTTTAGCCCATTAAGGGCAGTAAATCACAGTAGTTTCTGCGCTGCAGATTAGCCGAGGTTAGCTCGTCAGCAATGTAAACTAAAACTCCTTTCTTAATGCTCTCTATAATTTTCAGCTACTGCAACCTGAAAGGCGCAATGTTCAAGGTATTATGATCAAGAATGGCCTTGTCAGTCAGCATGCCAACATCTACTGAACCCTTGCTAGACTCCTCAAAATGCTGGTAGGCCGACCAGACTTGTCATGGCTTTAAGACCGTTCATAGGCCGCAATCGCTGCGCTTTTCTTAAAACCGCACCACTACCCTTAGTACGACTTACTGCTCTATCGAATAGGCGCATAGAGTTGGGGAAGGCCACCGGCGCATTGGAATGTAGGGAGAATTTAACATCGCTACCCAAAATCCAATCCGTAAGGGATATACTCTAAGGTCGCGACGGTCCGGCCACGGAATCTCTATGCTAGTCACCAGAGTAAAATGTGAGCATCGGATAAAGAGAGGGGAAAACTCATCTACCATTCAATAGACCTTCGCCTGTACCCAGTTTCCGTGGTAGTCGAGGGTCAGAAGCATTACATTACCGACGAAAAGGGTAAATTCCTGCGCTCAGTCAATTTAATTGAGCTACAAAAATTATTGAAGAACCTAGCAACTATAAAATCAGTTTTACGACATACTAGTGCTTATGATGAGATGATTGGTGGGCCAGAAAAGATTTCGTCGAATTTACTCGAAGTACCGCTGGCCGACAACGAATTATATTAGCCAGTACTGACTATAAAAATATTAATAGGGCCAATAGCCAAAGCGAGTTTGTAGATAAATATGATCAATAAAATGTATTCAAAACTAATAACGACCATCGCCCTTTCTTTAGTTCTTTTACCCTCTTATGCCGATGATGAGTCGCTATTGGCACCCTCTAAAAAGCTCACTTCAGGTGACGCTTCCATAGAGACAATTGTCGTCACAGGTCGTCGGGACAATCAGATTGCTGAGAATTTGATCGGTTCCGTAGGCCGTGTTGGTCCTGAAGAAATAGAGCGGATGGGCCACGCACATATTAGCCAAGCGGCCTCACGGTTAGCTGGAGTTTGGCTAAGTCGCGGTAATGGTCAAGAGTTATTAGCCGCCGTGCGCTCACCGGTATTTACTGGGGCTGGCAGCTGTGCCGAGATCTTAACCACCGAAGATGGCCTGCCAATTCGACCCACTGGCATGTGTAATGTCAATCAGCTATTTGAAGTCAACTCAGAACAGGCTTCAGCCTTAGAGATTTGGCGCGGCCCAGGCACTGTTTTTTATGGCTCAAACGCGATGCACGGCGTTATTAATGTAGTATCACCGAATATTACTCGCAATTACCTATCTCTGCAGACCGGCAGTCATGATTACCATCGAGCCAAACTTGGCTGGAAAGGCGCACGAGGAAATCAGGAATGGCGAATAGCGGCTAACGGTGTGAAAGATGGAGGATTCAAAGATCAATCTGGCTTTGACCAACAAAAGATCTCCCTAAAGCATCATTGGTCCAACAATGACCTGTCGGTTAAAACACATCTGTCTCACGTCAATTTAAACCAAGAGACAGCCGGTTATATCAAAGATTTTGAATCCTATAAGGACTCTAGCCTCTGGAAAACCAATCCAAATCCAGAAGCCTACCGAGACGCCAATGCGACACGACTTTCATCCAATATTAGCGGAACGAACACCTCAGGTACCTGGCAGCTAACGCCTTATATTCGAAAAAGTTCGATGAAGTTTTTACAACACTATTTGCCAGGCCAGCCAACCGAAGCTAACGGGCAGAAAAGTGCCGGTGTTCAATCGAGCTACCAAATACCCATTACTGAACACATTAAACTTTGGGCCGGAGCAGACCTTGAATGGGCTGATATGTGGGTAGAGGAATTTCAAGACAACCCTCTAGGCGCGCCAGATAATGTTCGCTACCAAGGTCAGCATTATGACTTTGAAGTCAATAGTAAGCAGCTTGCTCTCTTTGCAAACGCCGAATGGAAACTCCTCGAAAGAGTGACAATCGAAGCAGGATTGCGCTATGAATCCTTAGATTATGACTACACAAACAATATGATCGACGGCAGCACCCGCGATGACGGGACAGACTGCAACTCGAACGACGGCAGTTGTCGATATTATCGCCCGAGTGACCGATCTGATAAAACTGACGACATCAATTTTCAGCTTGGCGTTGAGCTCGACCTGACGACGGCTACTTCAGTCTACACGCGACTATCTAGCGCCTATCGAGCACCACAAATAAACGAGCTATACCGCCTCCAGAAAGAACAGGAGATAACAACCATCAAACCTGAACAGCTAGACAGCATCGAGGCTGGCGTTCGATATCGGGCAAAACAATGGTACCTAGAGCTGGCCGTTTACAGCATGGACAAAGATCAAGTCATTGTTAATGACTCTAATAGTTACATTGTTAATGACGGTCAGACAAGCCACCAAGGTATTGAATGGAAGCTACGTTATCAACTAAACCAAGACTGGCAGGTAACCTCTACAGGCGCCTGGTCTAAACATCAATACACCTATGACCGTCTGTTTAACGGCACGACGATTGACGGTAATGACATTGATACCGCCCCGCGCTGGCAGGGTGGCGCGCAATTGCTCTGGGAACCCTCAGAGCAAATTACAGCTGAATTGGAATGGGTTTACTTAGGCAAGTATTTCCTCGACCCTCAAAATTCTCGAGAATATGCAGGACATAACATCTTCAACTTAACCCTGCAAAAACGTTATACCCAGTGGGATCTTAGATTACAGATTACTAACTTAAATGACCGGCGCATCGCGGATCGAGCAGACTATGCCTTTGGTAGTTATCGCTATTTTGTTGGTGAAGGGCGAGGGTTTTCATTAGAATTAAAACGTCAATTTTAACTACCCAGTCAAACAACAAAAAGAGCTTGAAAGAGTCGCCTGATGCCCGCAGGATAAACGCATAAATCATAAGCAACATCAGTAAAGTTTTTGGGGTAATGTCGATGTCTACAGTCGAAACAATGTCATCTAGGCCCGCACTCCGCTTTTGGGGTTGGGGCTACGATAAGGAAAATCTGTCGGCAGAAGAGAATAAGCTGATCGAAACCATGGTGGGCGTGCTGGCACCAGACAATACCGCTGAGATTCCCCCCCCTGAACTTGCCGATTTTAATTTGCCGGCCCCTCGACGAGAAGTGCCTATCGAGTTTCGATCTTTTGTATCGACATTTAAGTACGATCGCCTCGTCCACAGTTACGGCAAATCATTTGGCGACATTGTAAGAATGTTTTTACGACAGATAGACAACCCACCTGACTGGGTCGCATTTCCAATGTCAGAAGAACAGATCTCTGACATTATGAAATATGCTGAAGATAACAATATGGCAGTGATTCCTTTTGGGGGAGGCACTAGTGTATGTGGTGGTGTAGAGTCAGATGTAGGTAACCACTATACGGCGACGATTTCACTTGATTTACAACATTTTAATCAAGTTATTGAGGTTGACCACACCAGTCGAGCCGCTCGCGTCCAAGGTGGTATTTTAGGGCCAGATTTAGAAACCCAGGTCAAAGCCCATGGCTTCACACTCCGCCATTTTCCCCAGAGTTTTAGATTTTCAACTCTAGGAGGATGGATAGCCACCCGTGCTGGCGGACATTTTGCCTCGGTTTACACTCACATTGATGACTTTGTCGAATCCACTCGTGTACTAACACCAAAAGGAGTAATGGAAACCCGCCGTTTGCCTGGCTCTGGCGCAGGACCATCGGCTGATCGTATGATTCTTGGATCAGAAGGTATTCTGGGGGTTATTACAGAGGCTTGGGTGAGATTGCAGAGTTTGCCCGTTTGGAAGGCCTCAGCAACGGTTCGTTTTTCGGATTTTACTCAAGGCGTAGAAGCTGTTCGATTAATTAGTCAATCAGGGTTATTCCCCTCCAACTGCCGACTACTGGATGAAACTGAGGTCCAATGGAATCGGTTGGCTACGGATCGTTGCTCTCTGCTTGTTCTGGGTTTTGAATCTGCCGATCATCCGGTGACAGAGTGGATGGAAAGAGCGCTGGACATAGCTCGAGCTAAGGGCGGTCAACATAAGGAAGTAGTCTACAGCTGCACAAAGGATGTAGGTAAGAAAAATCAGGGGTCCCCCTCCACCGCAGACTCATGGCGCAATGCCTTCATCCGTATGCCTTATTATCGGAATCGACTGGTTGGATTCGGAATCATAGCCGATACGTTTGAAACGGCAATTACCTGGGATCAATTTGATGCTTTATACAGGGGTATAAAGTCAGGCATTGAAAAAGCAATTCTTGAGATTACTGGCAGACCAGGCTTGGTCTCCTGTCGTTTTACTCATATCTATCCTGACGGTCCAGCACCCTATTTCAGCTTTTTCGCTGTGGGTGACAACGAAGGGAATTTAAAAAATACTCTAAATAGCTGGTGCAAAATAAAAGACGCTGCCAATGAGCTCATCGTCGGTCTTGGCGGTACGATCACGCATCACCATGCGGTTGGCCGTGATCATAAATCAGGCTATGAACAACAGACTTCCTCCTTATTCCGTGAAACTCTATCTGCGGCTAAACATAACCTAGACCCCAAAGGGATTCTAAATCCCGGCGTGCTAGTTGACCCCCTTGGCATATCCATAGGGCTTAGGGGCGTTCTTAGGGATAATCAGGGCTAACAAATATGGCGAGCCCCGGGCGATGTCCTTCACAGTCTGAGACCTACTATTTGTTAAGATCAAAGATCTATTCAACTAACACTAGACTCACTGCTTGTTTATTCCTATCGGCTACTATCTGATACGCTGAATTCTCACTCAACTATGGCATAATTACCCTAAGAATTCTGGCTACCCCAACAGGCACTAACTTTAGACTCTTTTATGACAAACCAACCGAAGACTGAACATACGCCAATGATGCAGCAGTACCTGCGCATCAAAGCAGAGCATCCTAACGATATTATGTTTTACCGTATGGGTGACTTTTACGAATTGTTCTTCGAGGATGCCAAACAAGCTAGTCAACTACTGGACATTACCCTTACAGCCCGAGGTAAAGCCAATGGAAACCCTATTCCAATGTGCGGTGTGCCCTACCATGCAGCAGAAGGCTATCTTGCAAAGCTTGTAAAACAGGGTCTTTCCGTAGCAATTTGTGAGCAAATTGGTGATCCCCAAACCAGCAAAGGCCCTGTTGAGCGCAAAGTGATGCGGGTTTTAACGCCTGGAACACTAACGGACGAAGCCTTGTTGGACGACCGTAGTGATAGTCTTTTAGCATCTATAAATTGCCAGGATAATCAGTTTGGTATTGCCACTTTAGATATGAGCAGTGGTCAATTTCGACTCATGCAAGTGACAAGCAATGAAGAATTACACAGTGAACTACAGCGTTTAAATCCCGTCGAAATATTGATTTCAGAAGAACTTACTGGTTTAGATTTCCTCAACAACCGTTCTGGCGTTCGGCGTCGAGGGCCCTGGGAATTTGAGTTGGATAATGCCCACCGAACACTCAACAAACACTTTGGGACAAAAGATTTAGCCGGCTTTGGCTGCAACCATCTGCCTGTAGGCATTGGCGCAGCAGGATGTCTGTTGCAGTATGCAAGAGACACTCAGCGCGGCGCCCTGCCACATATTCGCAGCCTCACTGCTGAAAACCGAGATGACTCAGTCATGTTAGACGCCGCAACTAGGCGCAATCTTGAGCTCGACACCAATCTGTCCGGAGGTATTGAAAACACGCTATTGGGTGTTCTGGATAATACGGCAACAACAATGGCAAGCCGATTATTGAGACGTTGGCTAAATCGCCCCCTACAACACCTACCTACTCTACAAGCTCGCCAAGATAGTATCGCCGAACTGCAAAGTGATTATCTGCACGAAACATTACAGGGTCTGCTTAAGCAGGTTGGTGACATGGAGCGGATCCTTGCAAGAGTGGCTCTGCGCTCTGCTCGACCAAGAGATCTAACGCGGCTATACGATTCTCTAGCGGCCCTGCCACAAATTACATCTGCCCTCACAGACTGTGAGGGCCAGCACATAGTGCAGCTTAAAGAAGCCGCCAAACCAATGCCTAAGCTGGCTGATTTGCTAAATACTGCTGTTCAAGAAAATCCGCCAATGGTTATTCGTGATGGTGGTGTGATAGCTGATGGCTACGACCAAGAGCTAGATGAGTTACGGGCGCTAAATACTAACGCGGGTGACTTTTTATTAGCCATGGAGGAAAGAGAAAAGGCCCGAACGGGTATCGCAACTCTAAAAGTTGGCTATAACCGCGTACATGGGTACTACATCGAAATCTCTCGCGGTCAGAGTGACAGGGCTCCCGTTGAGTACATCCGCCGGCAAACTCTTAAGAATGCTGAGCGTTTCATCACCCCAGAGCTAAAAGAATTTGAGGATAAGGCTCTTAGCGCCAAAAGCCGCAGCCTGGCCCGTGAGAAATATCTCTATGACGCTCTCATTGAGATCCTAAATGAAGATCTCGCAGAGCTTCAGCAGTGCGCAGGAGCCATCGCCGAACTAGATGTGCTCGCTACTCTTGCCGAGAGAGCCCACAACCTTAACTTTTGCCAGCCTAAATTGCAGACCGAGCCAGGGATTGATATTAAGGGTGGCCGCCATCCCGTAGTAGAGCAAGTTTCTAGCGATCCTTTTGTTGCCAATGATTTAGAGATGAACGTCGAACGTAAAATGCTCGTCATCACAGGTCCTAATATGGGTGGTAAATCAACCTACATGCGTCAAGCTGCACTTATCGTGTTACTGGCGCAGATTGGTAGCTTTGTTCCTGCCGTATCGGCCAAAATTGGCCTTGTCGACCGAATATATACGCGCATCGGGTCATCAGATGATCTCGCCGGCGGCCGCTCAACCTTTATGGTTGAAATGACCGAAACAGCAAATATTTTGCACAATGCTAGCCACCGAAGTTTAGTATTAATGGACGAAGTCGGCCGTGGCACTAGCACTTTCGACGGCTTATCTCTTGCGTGGGCTTGCGCTTATCATCTAGCCGACGAGGTTAAAGCATTTACTCTATTTGCCACACACTATTTCGAGCTAACCACCCTGCCTGAAAAAGTTAGCGGTGCTGTTAACATTCATCTTGATGCTACAGAATACAATGACAGCATCGTTTTTCTTCACAGTGTACAAGATGGACCCGCCAGCAAAAGTTACGGCATACAGGTCGCAAAATTAGCGGGCATACCCGACTCGGTTATCGAACTTGCCCGTCGGGAACTGGCTATTCTAGAGGCACAAAGCCCCTCAACATTAATGATGAATGAACCCACTGGCGACTCAGAAATGCTAGGTCAAACTGAGCTATATCTGGCGCCAGTGAGTAGTGCAGTCGAGAAGCGTATAGATAGTTTACGTCCTGACGAGATGTCACCTAAACAGGCGCTGGATATGCTCTACGAGCTTAAGAAGCTTCGTTAAGCCCAGTATTGGCATAGAGTAAAACAGTCGTCCATCTGGTAAATGTTCCTGTTATACTGCCGCCGCATCATGGACCTAATTACTTGTAAGAGAAGCTTGGAATGACTTTTGTTGTTGGAGAAAACTGCATCAAATGCAAATACACGGATTGTGTAGAGGTTTGTCCTGTCGATTGTTTTTATGCAGGCCCTAATTTCTTGGTAATTCACCCTGATGAATGCATTGACTGCGCGCTCTGTGAACCTGAATGCCCAGTGCAAGCCATCTTTGCCGAAGACGAAATACCAGAGGGTCAAGAGAATTTTCTTGAGCTCAATGCAGAGCTATCCGAGATCTGGCCAAACATTACCGAGCAAGGAGAACACCCTGCAGATGCAGAGGAATGGGACGGCGTTAAAAACAAACTCCAATATTTAGAACGATAAACTAGATATTACTTACAAATACGTTAAACTTGCGCGCTGCTCAGCCGCACCCGTAGCTCAGCTGGATAGAGTAGGTGGCTTCGAACCACTTGGTCGGGGGTTCGAATCCCTCCGGGTGCACCAATTAAATAGATAGAACCCAGTATTTATGGGTGCTGTAAGCGATAAAGCCTTTGGTTATGTACACACAAATGTACACACACTGAAGGCTTTTTGCGTTATGATACAGACCACTATTGGCACCTATACTATTGTTATGAATTACCTATTCAAACGAAGTAATAGAAACACCTACTATTACAAGCGCCGTGTCCCTAAAGATTTACAGGCGCACTACCCTAAGCCGTTTATTGAAATCTCTCTTAGACAAAATGATCAGATGCTCGCCGCTGTTCTCTGTGAAGAACAACATAAGATTGTTGAGCAACAATTTAAGCGACTGCGCCAAGGACTTCCCAAGGGTCAAGTCCTCAGTAATTATCAATCTGCAATAGGCCTTCTTGCTGATTTCGACTTAACACGTAAAGATGCCCATTTGACGGATGAAGGCACTGAACATGCAAAGAATACCTTTTTTGATGAGATGGATGACATCATAAGAGTCAACGCATCATCGGATGTCTATGCAGATTATAGACATAACAAAATACCCTTCCCCCAACACCTGCTAAACGACGAACAACGCTCAGCGTTAGCCATTATCCAGGGTAAGTTCAGACTCACAGCCTCACAGTATCCGGAGGAATACTTGCGCCTGACTGGCAGAGCGGGAAACCGCAGAAACGTCAATGAGGCCAATAATGTCATTAGCTCCTTGATCACCTGCTGTGGAGACAGGCCACCCGCTGACTACTCCCGCTCAGATCTAAGCAAGTATATTGAGGTCAGTGGGGTAACCAAAAAGACAACGACCATCCAGCGGCAGCTCAAAGCCATCGCGGCAATGTTTAACCTCGTCACTCTTGAAATGGACATCCCCACTGATAAGCTCCACCCCTTTACAAAATTCAATATCCCTAACCTGGGTGGCGATGCAAAAGATAGGGCCGATTTTAGTGTTGAACAAGTGCAAATATTGAGACAGATGCCTATCTCTAAAACACCCGAGATTACTCATCTGATCCATCTAATGCTTGATACTGGGATGCGAGTGAAAGAATGCTGTGGATTAAAGGTTCAAGACATTAAGCTGGAGGGTGAAACAACCTACTTAGAAATCTATAAGAATGAGGTGCGTAGTCTTAAGACTAAAAATAGTCGACGCTTAATCCCTCTGGTTGGCTCATCTCTTACTGCCATACAACAGGCCCTTGCTAACGCTGAGGGTGAGTTTATATTTCCACGATACGTCAACGAAGCCGAAGGTAAGGTGAAAAATGACAACGCCTCTGCGGCCTGTAAAAAACGATTAATAGCCTTATTAGGTGAAGACGCACCCACCGCCCATAGCTTTAGACATAGCCTGCAAACAAGGCTTAGGAACGCGGAGTGCCCGAAGGATATCCGGGATGAGCTAGGGGGATGGGCAAAAGATATTAGTGATCGCTATGGTTCGCCATCTGATCTGAAGCTTAAAGCAAAGTATCTGACTGCGGCGCTTGGGGTAGTGTAAACAGAGCCCATCAGCCCCTGGCAAACTCCATTGTCATTGTGTCCTGCCAGACAGTGATAATCTTCCCTGGGTACACCACAATTAAAGGCCCAATCCAGCCTGATGGAGAGGGTTTCTGAAGATTCTTTGGGTGGCTTAACAGCAGGCTTCAAAGGGCTTACGGCGTCTTTCTGCGGGCTTTTGGGTCTCGTAACACCATTGCGTTTTAACCCTATTATATAGGCTATCTAGATGCCCATCATACGGATATCTAGAGCGATAGTAGACGGGCTATAAGTTGGCCATTTGACCATTTTTTTGCCACCAGGCTACCTAATTTGGCCTCGATAGTTTTATCGTCATCGCTTAGTAGTTGCTTAGATAGCGTTGCGCTAACTCACGCGAGATACGAGCATCGATGTTGAGCACTTTGTTAGCTAAATTATTCGTCAAGAAGCACGATCGTTTACAAAACTTTGGTATTCAATGAAAAGTTCCCAGGTTTCTGGGAAGCCAAAAAACTCCAACTTCAAATGCTGCCCATCCAGTGAACTGTCGATGGTTTTCGTTTTCCATGATATGGGTAATACTTTCTTGTCATGCAAATTGAACTTAAATCGATAACTGTGGGAAAGGCAGTTTCTTATCACTCTAGCAAATTGGTACCAAGGCTCTGCTTTAAATGCTTCAACTTGACCCGTCTGTTCGCAGTAATCCTTGATGAGCTCAAATGACTCCTTTATCAGCGCTCTAATCTGTGATTTAAGAAACTCTTTTAAAGCAATTTCACGATCCGCAGATTCGGATAGCAAGGTGCTTATCTGTTCGAACTGAACCGTATATTGGCCAAATGACGCATGGCTTTCTTCCAGAGTCCGATGCACTTTTTCATTTGAGAATAGTGATATTGCCGCGAGACCAAGCAAATAGTTATTTTTGGCGTTCTCAAGCTGGCTTACCAAGTTCTCTTTCGTAATCATTTCGACAACATGCGCTTGTTATGCCATGGGTAGTAAAAAGCGTAGATAACTTGCTCCTTGGCTGACATAAAGGACTGCATATTCCAATGGTGGTGCTTGTGGCTCATCAGTTTTTTGTCCATGGCGATACATATGGCCAGCATCAAGCCAGTCACACAAACCATCCATCAAATGATCAGTTGCAGTTGATACCACTTCGCTATCAGAATACTTTTCCTGTAAAAGTGGTTTGAGCTTCTTCTGCACACCCACTGAGTTAAGCCGATCTTTGCCTTGTGCGTTAATTATATGTTTATAAAGAATCTCCATCGCTTCAAATATAGCTCGAATAGAATTGGCAGTATCTGGAGGGTCTCGATCAAGAAAATTATAGGCTTTTTCAAAAGCTGATAGAACCGAAGGTTGCTGTGCTAGCAATGAAATCAGGGTAGACCTATTTCTTTCGAACTCTTCATCAATAAAAAAATGTACGCCCCCTTTCTCGTCGAGCCTATAGCCAAGATTCTCCTCTTTGAACACTCGAGTAACAAAGGCATGCCACGCCTGACTGCGACGGGTCTGTCCCCCAGCAAGAAAGTATCGGTAAATAATAGTAATTGCGTCTAGTAAATCTCTTATCGGACACTTTTCGACAAACCGCGTAAGACTAAAATAAGTACCCATAAAAGGTACCTTTGCACCAGTTTCTATGTGAATTAGCTCTACAATTTTGTGCCTATCATCGTCACGGAGATCAGAATGGAACGCAGAAATTCTATTTCGCATCCGCTCACTATCATTAATTTGCGTTCCTTGATTTAGGTAGACTTGGCTAAATCTTTGTCCTTCAATCATTAATAACCTTTTCTCAGTTCTCAAATTCTTACTGGAGTATAACAGTTTACTCAAGTGCCAAAGGCTTTCTATACCTTTGGCTCCCTATTTGGGGTTCAACTAATTGGAGCATAGGCGTTAATTTGCCGTCGTTCAGAGAGATACGAGTGTTTTTACAGAAGTAAGTCTTGCAAAAAAGAGCCCACTCGCTTTCCCGACCAAGTACGCTTACGCATTCGAGAACAAGGTTTAGCTTATAAAACCGAGCAAACTTAGATTAATTGGGTTAAACGCTTTGTTATGTGTTTTCACCCGGGATATGACTTTAGAAACAACACATCAGGTAATCGTATCCAGGTCTTTTGTTACCGCCGATGCAATAATGACCCACTAGCGCCGATTTAAAATTGACCCACCTGAGGCAAAATAGCCGCTGAACTAATCAGCGAGGCGGCCTGTATGTTAACTCAGGAGAGACTGGTGGAAATAC
>Ga0222634_1000173_pt1 | contig 38480 bp, 76 predicted proteins | sample AntAcemetageno50_FD_179807 | JGI IMG/M metagenome (GOLD analysis project Ga0222634, IMG submission 179807) | Saline water microbial communities from Ace Lake, Antarctica - #50 | ecosystem: Environmental > Aquatic > Non-marine Saline and Alkaline > Saline | place: Antarctica: Ace Lake | collected... | reverse complement strand
CATCGGCAACTGCGCTGAAGAGTGTGAGGGACATGCCACCGCTGATGAAGCTCGGGAGCACTACCGGGACTACGTTCTGGACCGGGCGCGCTTCGGCGTTGAGATGCAGCGGGCTATGAAGTGCCGGGAGTGTGGCGAAGACACTCACCTCGCAGCTACGTTCTTCCCTATGGGTATCGCCCCGCTATGCGGCGACCATCATGAGAAGGAGTACTTGAGACCCTACGTGGGCTTCGACTCCATGCACTCTTAGGATCCGGCCTCTTCAGCCTCATCATCCATCAGCATGGTCAGACGTGAGGTATCAACGTCCTCGCTGCCTACGGAGTCTTGGTCGAGGAGGGTCGAGAGGTTCTCCGCCCACTCATCGAGTGACTTGCCGTGAGACTTCATCCACGACTTTGTCGTGGTGAAGTTGCCCTCTCCGTTCCCTCCGTGGGCGGATAGGTTCCCTCCCAGACGTGACATGGTCCGTATCATCTTCAACAACTCTGCACGCTTCATCCGTCAGCCTCATCATCCATCAACATGGTCAGGCGCGAGGTATCAACCTCCTCGCTGCCCTTGCTGTCGGTTTCAAGCAGTGTGGATAGATCACGGGCAAGCACGCCGAGTTCTTTAGACAGCTCCACAAGCCAGTCCCGGTTCACCTCAACCGATCCAGTGCCGTCCGCACCGGTCTGAGCGAGCTGCGCTTGCTTGTAGACGATTTTGCGGATGTGCTCAAGGAGCTTCTTACGATTCATGTGTCCCAGGACATAGCAGTCAGCTTGTTAGTTGCACGGTCTCGAGCTTGGTCCGCTGACCCCATTGCATTCTTCGCAATGATGTGCTCACCGTTCCACCGAATCTCCCACCACCAACACGCGGTTCGCACCGTCACAGTTCGGTTAGCGCCTGGGAAGTGGCCTGAGAGCGTGCCGGGCTGACGGGCTCTCGGAGGCGCAGAACGCCACACACGAGCTACGCGCTCGCCTCGGTACCTGAATTCGTACCCACGCTCCGGGCTACCGGCCCAGGTAATGGAAGGAGCTATGGATTCCCCCCATAGGAGTCGAACCCGTCGCTCTGAATGGTCTTGAGGCATGTCCTGAGTCTACCTTCCGGATGAGGTCTCCCAACCGCTTCGCCGCCTTTTCCCGAGCGGCATCGGGCGAGATGAGGAGATGGAGAGCCTGAATGTTGTCGCCTGCGTAGTCCACGCGCCAACCCCACACCAGGTCGGGGTCTTTGCCCCAAGCAGTGTCCTCAATCCGACCTACGCGGGCTACAACACTGCCGTTGATGTACCCGGTCCATCCCATTACTTCGTCACCTTGCCAGGTGACTTCTACACTTTCAGCGTCATTCATTGTCGTATGTCCTATGCGTTATAGAGGTACATCACCATGACGATCATACTCTGCCCCGCCGCAACTACGCGACGGGGTGAACATAGAGGTGATCGTCATGGCAAACCACAAGCGCCGTCGTCCCAAGAACCGTCGAGGCGGATGCCTGCTCTGTAAGCCCCACAAGGCCAACGGATGCAAGGGATCTCTCACTCACCAGACGAATCAGGAGAAGAAGGCTCGAGTGTCAGAGAAGGAGCAGCGGCGGGAAGCGGCTGACCCTACCAGGCATTGAGGCGGGCCTCGAGAACCTCACGGTACTCGAGGAGGTCTACTGAGCAGTTCTCCATGATGGGGCGCTGCTGCTGTAGCAAACCCCACTGAACATCCGAGATGAACGCGGGCTGCTCACCGGCAAGCAAGCCGCCCAGGGCTTCGATCCGGCGTTCGGTCAGCTCGTAGATGGTGTCGATCTGCGTATGCTCGACGACAACACGGTCACGGGGGGATGTGGCGAAAGGCATATCAGGCTCCAGGTCGTAGGGTCCAAATGTTGCAAGGACTGTAATGCAGCCCTGCCCAAGAACCGTCTCCGAAACGTACACGGAGTAGGTCTTCCTTGGGCCACCCTTCGAAGTCCTGATAGAACGTGCTCAACACTGTGCCTTCATCGTAGGCAAGCATGTCACGTTCATCGTCATCGAGCAGCTCGGCATTGATGCCGGTGTAGTCACCTGTGTGCCAGTAGGGCGTGTCACCCATCTGGAGCATGGGGTGGTACACGAACAACCCCATCCAAGTCTCCTCCGGAAGGGTGGAGAGTTGAACAAGGTCAAGCTGGCGGGGGTCAATCATGTCCTTTCGGACAATGAGAATCAGGTGAGGTGGCGAATTGTCACTACGAAGTCCATTCCTTCGTACTCAGTGACGTTGGTCTGCTCCACAACGTCTGCCGCGAAGCCGAACCGAATGGCGAGCCGCCTGAACTTCTCAGCGTCGCCTCGGGTGTCGAACGTGGCGGTCAGGGTCTCTGATCCGGGCTCGTTCATCTCGCCGCGTGTGCCCCACCGAATCTCATCACGCAACACGTCTCGAAGGAAGATCCAATCCCTACGGTGGAGCTCCTGACGTGCAAGGTGGTCAACGGCGGTCTTGAGGTCCATCAGTAGCGATCATCGTTTCGTTCATCATCGTAGTCGCGTCCACGGTTCCTGCGGCGCAACCAGCCGGGCTGATACTTGCTGTTGGCGTAGTCTTGGTCAGCCTTGACGGTGACAGTCAACCTGCACATCACTCCGACGCTCAGCTCACCCTTGGCATTGAAGGTAGCCTTGGGTGCGGTGGTCAGGTCGCCCGCCTTGTACGTCAGCTCCCAGAACTCAGCCGCATCCGAGCTGTCGAACTCCTCAATCTCCACATGGGCGTCACCTGCCTCAGCTTCTGCAAAGGCGGTCACCTCGGTCTGTGGGATCGCTCTGTCCCGCATCTCGTCGGCTGCGGCATCCAGACACAGGCTGAGGATGTGCTCGCGGCACTTGGCGTCCTTGAGAAGCGCGCTGACGGCCTTCTTGTCCTTGGCGGCGCGGTCCATGAGGTTGGAGATGTCGATGTCACCTACTACAACCACGTCCAACCACTCAGGGGTAGTGATCGTGAACGATACCGTGACGTCGGCAGCGTCTTGCGGGTCGTTGTTAGGCGGGAGGATCTCGGTCACAAAGGAGCCTTCCTCCTCCAACTCGTCACCGGTGTCCTCAACTTCCCAATCGTCACTGACGATCGCTTCCTTGACGGCCTTGCGCCCGGCTGCCTCGTAGATGTCAGCGAAGTCCTCGCTCTTGTCAGACAGTCCAAGCTTCTCAAGCTTCGAGGCGTAGTCCCTCTTGGACGACACCCGGACGGCGGCTACCCGGAGGCGAGTTTCCCATCGTCGGGTGAGCGTTACGGCAGTAGTCAAGTCCATGATCGTCTCCGGATGGGGTCAGTCCTTGACCACCGGAGCTACAAATGGAGTATGGACCTCGAAGCGGGAACCAGCGCCGAACGTTGTTCGAGAGTAGACCCAGTACCGGAGGACACATGCAGAACCAGCTCAAGACGATTGCCGATGTTGTAGACATCTGGCGTGCAAACCACGACCCGACATCCCCAGGCTATGCCGCCCTTCTACAGGTGAAGAGCTCCATCGGCACGGTGAGCCTCACGTCGGTTGACGCCGCAAGCCGAGAGCTCCTGGAAGACCAGATGTTCAGTCAGGGCGAAGAAAGCCCCGGCATCGTCTTTGACGACATGATCCGGGCGTGGGAGTGGTGTGTGAAGAAGGGCCACTTGAGCCGACGGTGGAACAGCACCGGTATTCTGTTCAAGACCATCTACACCGACTGGCTTGCCACCCTGGACGTGAAGGCCGTCAGTAAGAAGGTGTACCTCTCACACCTTGAGCGGTGTGACCAGGGCTTCACCATTGAAGAGGCGTGTCAGGTACCAAGCAACGACAAGTTCCCCGGCTCCAAGGCAGCAGCGGCGGTGTGGCGTCGTGTACTCAGCTTCGCAGATGAGACGGGCCTCGCAAACTGGACACCCGTAGCTGAGTCCAGTTCCACCTTCAAGGCTTCCCCCGCCATCCCAACCGACCGGGACGACGAGCAGGTCAGCATCACGCTCTACCTCGAGCCCGACGTGTGGCAGTTGGTGACCAACTACACCGGGAAGGACCTGTTCGACTCTGCCTCCGGCCAGTACCTCAACGACTTGGTACTGGCCGATGTGAACCGCAACGCGGAGACCATCGCACGCGCGGACCTCCTCAAGAGGAAGAATGGGGGCGACCGCCCAAGCGTCTCCATCTCGTTCACGCGAGGCTTGCTCAGGAGGATGAAGGAGCGGCGCGGACTGTTCACGGCGGCTGACTACATCACCACGCTGCTCAGGTGGGACAGCGAGAAGGCTCCCGAGGCCTTCACCCCCGAGCCGGTATCGGACGAGGCCGTGACTGCTCCCGTGGTTGTGGCCTTGACTGCCGACCGTGCGTCCCGAAAGGAAAAGTGCAAGACCCAGGCCTCCGAGCTGGGCGAGGCTCTGAACCTTCGACCTGCCGACATCATGAGCTTGGCTGTGTCCCTGCTTCACCGCCGTACTTTCGGGGCTGAAAAGAAAGACTGATCTTTCTGCATTTCTACTCTTAGTTCTTCAGGAGTAGTTCCGTTGTATAGGAGCAAGGGGGCACACAACAACCCGCCCCCGCAACGCACGGAGCTACCATGGACCGCCTCAACCTGACCGCCGACGAAGAAGCCAACCTGGACAACGAGTTTGAGGCGTACCTGACCCGAGTGGATGCGCGTGTTGCGCAGGGCGACACCGAGGACGAGGCGGTGAAGGCGGAACTCGCTGCCTGAGTGTGAGTGGAGTGTGTGATGCCGATGGCCCGTGTGGTAACGGGAGGCCAACCATCGGCGGTGTGGTAAGAGCTCGGTGACGGAGGAGGGCACCTCCCGAGGGCTTGGGTACCGCTGGAGCCGAAAGGCGATCCCAACCAGCGGTGTGGGAAGGGCGCGCGGACGTTGTTCGGTTGGGACAGACAGCGGCGTCCTGAGAGGCGGGTTTCGAGGTTGTAGTGACCTCGGGACCCGCCTCTCTAAGTCCAGCTTCTTCGTGTGACGCGCTTTGTGACTCTTGGTAATCGCGGTGTTCATCAACGATACTGTCTACAAGCACCACGGGGAGCACATGACTGAAATCGACCTGAAGATCCGCTACCTGAAGGGCAGCACCGAGCTCGGCGTGTGGGAGTGGGTCTGCCCTCTATGCAAGAACCGGGGACGCGCCCTGTTCAAGCAAGAGCTGGTCAACCTGCAGTGTGGTAAGTGCTCCGGCACCTTCAACAAGGGTAGCAAGGGACACACAAGCCCTGACCTTACCGACTTGAACCTACGCCTGACCCTCTTGATGGAAGGCTAATCGTCGAACAGGACGTCGAGGCGGTTGCGTGGGGCCACGTCACCGAACTCCGTCCCGGTGTACGTCTTTGAGATGTGGAATGGGTGCGGCAAGCGCTCAAGGAACATCCGCTCGATGTGTGGCGCGTACCTCTGTAGTGCCTGCCCTTCCAAGTACAACTCGTCGAACCCAATGGTCACCAACTTCCCCGCCCACGTCCGCTCGATCTCACACGCCACTTCCAGCAAGATCTCGGTTAGCTGACGGCTGATGCGCTCGATGAACCGCTTGCGCGATCCCCGCGTGATGGTCCACCGTAGCTGCGGGTACAAGCTGAGGAACATCTCCGGGGTGAGCTCTCCGGGCACAATAGATGAACTCGACGGGAGCTTGTCCGTGGGCATTCCGTAAAGCGCGCAGAAGAACACGGTCTTGACCCAGCGCCTGTCCTGCCCGTGGAACCCAAGGGCGTCCCACCCCTCCCGACACAATCGCTCGGCCAGTTGAAGGTCGTACTCCGCAACCGCCATCACCGGCTCCCAATGGCGCGGTCCGATGGCGAGGATGTGGTTTTCACTGTCTGCGTCTACGTTGAACCTGAACTGAGCGAGGTTGGGACGCTGCGTGTAGATCCTCCCGATCTGGTTGATGCGGTAGGTGGGGTGGTGCCGACCTTGAACAGTTTGCTCTTGAAGTCGTTCGTTCATCAGGAGAATTTTGGCGGCACGACGGGGCTCGTCTCCTTCCCGCGCCTCAATGGGACGTACCCTACATCCGCGCTCGTGAAGTACGTGGAAGAGGTGCTCGATCTCAGGTTGTGTTGGCATTTTGTTCTCGAAGTTATCTGAGTTTCATGGGTAGTCAGGCGTTATCTGGACCATGGCCCACAACCACGCAAGCGAGACGTAATGGAACCTGTCACAATCATAGTCGCGGTGCTACTTGCCGCTGCTGTTCTGTACGTCGGGATTGGCGTACTTGCGGGTGGCCGATTCAGCCTCGGCAATCTACGCGATCTCAACCAGCTCAGTGACAGTGTTCGTCGCGGTGATACCCGAGGTGGCAGACTGCGCGCTGAGAACGCTGAGGAGATCGAGCGCATCCGTACTGAGGCAGAGGCAGCACTGAACGCAGCCCGCGAGCGTGCCGCAACCGACATGGACCGCGCCCGGCGAGAGTTGGATTTGGCTCGTAGCCGTATGGACAATGAACGCGCTGCCGCACGCAGCAGGAGGAGCACTGCCGCACGCAGCAGCACTGCCGCTCTGGTGCCAACGCCTCGTCGCACCGCTACACGCACACCAACGCCGCCTCCCGAAGAGGACAAGCAGCCCGGTTGGTTCGAGCTCATGATGGACGATGACGAGGAGGGGACAGGGTAGCGAGCAGCTTGTCGGCTTCCATCACCATCTCTTGCGCACCTGCCTTCAACGCTTGCACGTTTCGAATAGCCTCTTGCCTGTCCTCCTTGGGCTCTACTGACAGATTGTCAAGGTGCGCGCGGCAGAGGGACTTCAAGCTTCGAAGCATGGCCCACTTCCCGCCCACGTACCGCTTCTGAAGCGTAGCCATCACGCTCGCATCCGGTCCATTAGCCTCAGACCCCTCAAGCCAGTACTTCAGCCTCTTGGACGAAGGTGGCGTGCCTGAGTAGCGGCGCGTGGCTGATGCGGAAGTCCAGCCAGCCTTGCACTGCACACACGCAAAGCGGCGGGACCGTTTGAGCGTTGAGCTGAACTCGTCAGACGTCGCATTGCCGAACTTGCAGTGAGGGCACTTCCAGAAGTGCGCAGCGATCTCAATCTCATAGTCAGTTTCTACTTTCACGAGCACGACTCCTTACTCCCGTAAGACGTTTGAATCTGCTTGAATCACATTTCGGCTTTGACTATTCCACCCAGAGCCACGTTGAAGGGATACCTGGTGCAAATAACCCCACCAGTGGTGGAGTAGTATGACCCCCGAAGAGGCCCAGGCCCTTTTCACGATGGTGCTCGGAGATGAGGTGACGGAGCAGATGCGCACCCTCCCCATGATCGAGATGATCGACCTTTACGTATCGCTCCAAGAGCGATACGGCGACGGGACTGGAGACGAGGGCCGCGACGCAATGCGTTTGACCCTCCTTGAGTCCATGTACGAGGTGCGCAAGAGCGCACTGTTCGGGTCATACGTGGAGATGCTCATAGGAGAGATCACCGAAGAAGAAGCAGAGGGGCTCGTGACTGCCATCCAGAGCGGTGTATCGACCGCCGCGTTCAGCGCACTCGCTGTCAAGTACCCCGACATCCCCGGCCTCTCGGGACCGGGTGGAATCATCGACGTCATCGGAGCCCGTGAGGGCGGACATGGCGCGAACGAACGGCTGAAGGAGTTGATGCCTTGAATTGGTACCGCGAAGTGGATGGCGTGCCCGTACTGTGTTCGATAATCGAGGCGTCACGCGCCGACATGGTTCACGTCGCGGAAACCACCTTCGAAGGGCGTCGGTACTCGACCGTGTTCCTTCGCCTTGACCATGCCTACGACGGCGGGACTCCCATTCTGTACGAGACCATGGTCTTCGGAGCGGATGAGGAGTTCCAGTGCAGGTACCGCACCCGCGAAGATGCGTTGGACGGACACATCCGGAAGCTGATGGCCGATGGCTGGCGCGGACACCCGAGCGAGATCCAAGGCAGGATTACTTCAAGGCCGGAGCCGGAGGCCGAGGACACTGTTACGCGCCTCGGCCTCCTCCTCGAGGATTAGAGCATCTGCCCGTAGGTGCGTGGGTACGGCACCACGTCCTTGATGCTCTTCATGCCCGTCACCCACATGACGAAGCGCTCAAAGCCGATGCCGAACCCGGCGTGCGGTGCTGAACCGAAGCGACGGGAGTCGACGTACCACTGCATCTCATCGATAGGGATGTCGTGGTGCGCCATCTGCTCCAACAGCTTGTCGTGACGCTCCTCACGTACTGAGCCGCCCACAAGCTCCCCCGCCAAGGGCACCAAGAGGTCAACGCCGCCTACGGTGCGTCCGTCATCGCTGACGCGCATGTAGAAGCTCTTGATCTCCAGAGGCCAATCGGTGACGAACACGGGTCCGTGTGCAGCCGTGAGGTGCTTCTCACACTCCGAGCTCAGGTCGTCACCCCACGCCACCTCAAAGCCGTCAGCCTTGAGCTGATCGATGGCCTCGGTGTAGGTGATGCGGGCTACGGCCTTCAAGTCACGGAGCATGGCGAGGCGGTCAGTTCCGAACTCCTCGTCAAGCAGCTTGAGGTCACCCTCACACCGCTCAAGCACCGAAGCAGTCACCGCAGTGACGAGGCTCCAGATAGTCTCGAGCAGGCGCTCCATGTCGCAGAACACCATCTCAGGCTCGATCATCCAGAACTCAGCCGCGTGGCGACTGGTCTCCGAGTGCTCGGCACGGAAGGTGGGTCCGAAGGTGTAGATGTCGCCCATGGACAGTGCCAACATCTCCCCTTCAAGCTGTCCACTGACGGTCAGGAACGCTTCCTTGTCACCGAAGAAGCCCGCAGGCCCAACGCTGAACATCTCACCCGCACCTTCGCAGTCCGAAGACGTCAGGATTGGAGTGTGGACGTAGTGGAAGCCCTCTTGGGCGTAGTGGGCGTGAATGGCTTGTGCCATTACGGAGCGCACACGGAACACCGCCGAGAGCGTGCGTGAGCGTGCCCTCAGGTGCGGCTGGGTGCGCAGCCACTCAAGGGTGTGGGCCTTCTTCTGAATGGGGAAGTCGGGGCCAGCAGCGCCGTGAAGGGTAAGGGCTTCGAGCACAAGCTCGATAGCCTGCCCTCCTCCCTTGGATGCCACCACGGAACCAGTGACGGTAATGCAGTCACCGGTCCCGAGTACGCGCACCGCTTCAAACTCAGGTGAGCTCTTGAAGACGATGATCTGCGCCGTGGTTGCGGTGGAGCCGTCACGGAGGCTGATGAAGGAGAGCCTCTTGGCATGGCGCACGGAGGCGATCCAGCCGGAAAGGGTCTGACGTTCGCCAGCGACTGCTGACGAGAGGTAGGTTGCGATACGCATGATGTGTTCCTGAAGTCTACGAAATGGTCGGGTCTGAGAGGGTACTTAGCGCCGGAACACGTTGGCGCGGCTCAAGCATAGAGCTCGAGCCGGGTACACCTTCATCATTGGTTGTGACTTTTCCATCGTACTCCTCTAACAAATGCGGCCCCCGGATAGTTAGAGGTGATATGGAAGATTGGGAAAGAAATGTGAGGCCATGCCTCCGGAGCGGCCACTGCTGCAAGAGCGCAACGTGCGGATACGGCGTGGCTGCTGGTGCGGAGCCGCGTGGCTGCAAGTTCCTCAAGGGGGACAAGCCGGGCTTCTACTACTGCGAACTGGCCGCGAACAACCCCGAAATAGCGTCTGGACTCTACGTGGGCGAAGGCTGTTGCCAGCCGATGTTCAACCCTCAGCGGGAAGAAGCAGTCCGCAACAACCCCGACCTCATCCAGTTACTAAGGACAAGCCGTGGAGTGCAGCAGAGTTGACGTGAAGTGGTCTAAGGAGACGGACTACCTCTTCACAGGCAGTGGGGGTGGGACGGCCCACCTTCAAGACGTCACCCTCACCTTCATGGGGGACAGCACTGTCCGTCTGACAGGGGAGCTACGGCTCTACTGCTATTGGGACAACGACGAGGGGATGTTCAGTAGGCGGGACACATTTCCTGAGGACTTCGAGTTCCCGATGATCACTCTCGAGCGTGCGTGGTACAACCCAGCGCGCTGGACCGATGGCAAGACCTACGAGGTACGCAAGGGCGGCTGGTACGAGGTGGGGACACGCTCCATTGATGTGATCATCCCCGCCTCACTGGTCAACGGTATTCCCGCCCGTCCGCGACACCAGACCATCACCCGTGATGAGGTATTGTTTGGAGACTCCTGAGTTGAGTGTAGAAACTCTCTGAGCATTCCAGACCTGTTCACGTTGACTATGTGAATGGAGAGCATGGCAATGGCACTACGAGATGAAGTTTTGACCCTGACCGCACTGGAGTTGCATCGCATCCTCCGTGCGTGGGGAACCGAGCAGGCTGACGCAGCAGGGCTCACCACTCCGGAACGCCGAGCGTTTCTGTACGGCAAGAACGACCCTGATCTGGCGTTGGTTCTGACGATGGCCGACCGCGACGTCGCCACCCGCTCCAGTTTGACCTCCATCTCCGATGCGAAACGCTTCGTGCAGCGCGTTGTGGACGGTGAGGAAGGCATCTACACCCCGCAAAGCGAGGGCTGATATGGAATCCGTTGAAGACTGGACCGGGCGCATTGCCGCCGAAGTGGCCTGGCTCGCCTTTCTTGACAAGGTGGTCGCAGAGAGCGACGACCCCGAGAAGGTGGAGAAGATGAAGGAGGGGGCTGAGCGCTCCCGTGCCACCCTTGCGGACTACCGCAAGAGCCTCGCCAAGGCTCAAGCCAAAGAGGACCGTACCGCTGCGAACGTGGCGATCCCCGACCTACCCCTGAAGACCAAGGTGCGAGTGACCGGCGAGGACCCTGACTGGAATGCGGGCTGCGCTGGCTACCCCATCAACGGCAGCGTTGGACGCATCGTCCACGAGATTCAACTCCCCGATGGACGGCAGGCCGTTCAGTTCAAGGGCGTCCACAACAAGGGCGTGCTCGAGGTGGTGGGCGAGACCCGCAGCGCCTACTTCGTGGGCCGAGACGAGGACGGCGAGTGCTGTGCCCTCACCATGTTCATCCCCAAGAGCTGCTTCGAGGCGTACTGATGACCATCTGCTACAAGAACGACTACTACGGCGTACCGGAGGAGCACCTCCCCGCAATCGAGGCGGCTGCTCAGGCAACCCTCGACGAGTACTTCGCTCTTGCCCTGGCAGTCCACGCTGACAAGGAGGTGGACGTCTGGAACTGCTCTGTGTACCGCTCCAAGGGCAAGACCGCCCATGGCAAGGACTACACCCGCATCCGCATCGTGAACCACTCAAGCGGCTACTGGGCGGTGATGGAGTGGAGCTACCCTCACGAGGACTTGGAGGACTACAAGGGCTTCACCGAGTTCCGAGTGTTCGCCGCCTGCAGTGATGTGGTGAAGGTAGGCACGAAGGTGGACTGGCGAGAGTTCCAAACTCACTGGGGATACAGCAGGGCTGATCTCTTCTGGAAAGCCATCAAGAACCCCAAGGACACGGTTCCCGAAGAGCGGACGTGGCACGCACCGACGCACGCACTCAGCTTCAAGCACCCACTCCTCATGACGCTTCGGCTCGCAGTGTACCCACCGGACTGAGGGCTCAGGGGATAGGAGCCTCGCGGTATCGCTTGAGCGCTTCCTTCTCCCGATTCAAGGCTTTCCGTGCCTCACCGAACCGGTACTCATGCTTCCAAAGCTCTGCAAGGGAGGCATCCAGAGTGTCGACGTCCAAGGTCATGTCCGGTAGTGCAAGAGCAGCGGCACGGACCCCAGCCACCGCGTCACGGATGCGGACTTCGAAGGCTTCGATCACGGTGTCTACCTCAAGGAGTAGCTCGGCCTTGGTCATCATGTTGCTGAAGGTGACGTCCGCGACGTAGGGGTCATGGTACTTCGGATCGCTGTCAATAGCGTTGACCGAGGTCATGGTGTTGACGTTCATCTTGGTGGTGCAGATGGGACAGGCTATTCCCTTGTCCCGGTCATACTCGTCCCTTATGCCCACACGCTTGAGGCAGTGAGGACAGTCCCAGATGAAGTCGACCAGATCGTAGTCCACGAAGCGCCATACCCGTACTTCCATTCTCTACCTCCTTGTTGTCTGGAACATGTAGAATCGCGAATTCACGGGCCGGTCGTTGTTCGAAGAGGAGCGGAAGACCGCAAAAGGCTACCCCCGGAGAAAACGACATGCCCTTGAACCGATCATCAATTCTACGCATCGAGCGTGGCACTGCCATCATTCACGCGGAGTTGCAGACCCGCAACCGCTTCACCCCGGACTTCGCAAAGTTCCTGCTCCGCTCCAACGGAGTATGCAAGCAGGTGCGCGCCAACACCCTCGACCGTATCGGTGAGAGCGGCAAGGACCAGGGGCTCTACGGGTACGACAGTGCTCACGGCTTCTGGAAGGAGCAGACGGACAACCCGCCCAAGTTCGCTCGTGAGTACGTCGACGAGTGGTCGACCTCTACCAGCGTGGCCGGACCGGGAGCAGACGGTGGGCGCACCCGTGGCATGATGCGGACCCGCGTGAACAACGCACTGAACACCATGGGTGACCCCAACGTCCTTCAGGACATGGTGAACCTGTGCCAGCAGCTCAACGAGCAGACGGACAACTCGGATGCGGCAGAGTGGGCAGCACTCGGCTCCTTCCGTAGTTTCGTGGCATGGGGCATCGACAATGGCTACTGGGCCGGGAACAAGGACTTGCTCTGGATCCCAACCGAGCTTCAGAGCGGTGTCCGTCAGGGCGTCTACTCGGCTCGCATCGCTCAGGGCATGACGAACACCCTGAACCAGTGGACGTGGTGGATCACCGACCAGGAAGGCAAGGAGACCGGCTTCCTCGGCACCTCTGAGGAGCTCGCGGAGTACCTCAACACCTTGAACGCGGACAGCATGGACACCGAGACTGTGGATCTCGCTGACTTGATGCTGGGCTACTCGGACCCGGAGCCGGTTCCCTACTTCGACGTTGAGCTGCTCACCGCAGGTGATGGCAGCGAGGACGACGAGTTCGCGGACGCGGCTCCGGGCATCTCTGATGATCTGCTCGGAAGGGTGATGGCGAGCGACGTGACGAACGATGTGGTGGCTATCCCCCGCCCCATCGCACGGCGCATCAACCAGCTCTGTCAGGAACTCCAGGGGCTGCTCAGCATCTACCTCTGAGTTCGTACTCCACTTCGGCACGGCCTCGGTTGTTCATTCAATCGGGGCCGCGTTGGTCCCAGAGGACACCTTGATGGACACTACCGGATACGACCTGAGCCTGCGGCACATGGTCATGAACCTGAACTGCAACTCCACCTCCAACCTCTTCGGCGGTCAGATGTTGGCGTGGATTGACGAGGGAGCGGCCATGTACGCCTCTTGTCAGATGGGGCGGGACGAGCTCGTCACCCGACACATTGCGGGGATTGACTTCAAGCTCCCTATCCCGCGCGGTTGGACGTGTACAGTCTACTGCCGCACCCTGAAGGAAGGCCGCACTTCAATCGTGGTGGACGTCCTGGTGACTCGGAAGTCAAACTCACGTCACATTGAAGAGCTTGTGACTACAACGCAAGTGGTGTTCGTGGCCGTGAATGCGGATGGAGTGGCCGTTGAGTGGACGAAAAGCAACGGACAGGATTAGAAAGCTCTCCGTGAATGTACCTTCTGGCACGTTACAGAGGACGTGAGTAGCCCACAAACACGTATGCAGGAGTAGAGGTGCTGACAACCCTCGCTGATGAGCCGTCCCTCAAAGAAGAGGTGATGGCCTTGTTGATTTCCGGTTGGCCCCGGTTCATGTGGGAGGCTCACCCCAGCCGTCCCGGTGTGGACATGCCGAGCGTGATCGAACAGTTCCCCGAATGGCAGTTCGCCTCCGTCGTGAACGGACGTGTGATCGCGGCGGGACATGCCATCCCCCTTCCGTGGACCCTTGAGACCCAGCTTCCTGACAGCGGGTGGGACCAAGCCATCATTGACGGATCCCTTGGACTGCTCAACGGCTTGAAGCCCACCGCTGTGTCTGGACTGGCGGTGACTGTCGCCCGTGACCACCGTGGGCGGGGCCTAAGCCGCGTGCTGCTCGAAGCCATGAAGAGGGCGGCTGTCAAGGCTGACGCTTGCCGCATAGTCTTCCCGGTACGGCCCAACCACAAGCAGTTCCACCCGAACGTGCCGATGGACGAGTACGTCACATGGAAGCGTGACGACGGACTGTTCATTGACCCGTGGATGCGCACACATCAGAGGATGGGTGCGTGGGTAGACTCCGTCTGCCACCACAGCGTCGACTTGGACGGCTCCCGGCGCGAGTGGGAGGGTTGGTGCAAGGCGTGTGTCACCCCTGACCGTGTACTCCCGACCCTGCTCTGCCCCCTTGACAGCGACCTCCACTACTCTGAGCCGAACGTTTGGATGGAGCACCCGCTTCCCTCTGAGTAATCGCCGGGTTGTAGCGTTGAGTCATTATGAACGCTCCACTACGATTTCTTCGAGGCTTCGTAATCGCTTTCGCAGCCACCATGCTGCTGGCGGTGGTGGTTGTTCTACTGATGATTGGAGCCTGACCCATGCGTAGACGTAACCAAGCTGGATTCACCCTCATCGAGCTGATCATTGTGCTCGCCATCCTCGGCCTCTGTTGTGCGGGCCTCATCGGCGTCCTGGCGGCGAACGGCTACGAGCCTGCCGTGGCAATCCAGGAGTACTCCACCGACACGGAGAACGTCCTTCGGCAGGAAGGCATCTGGAGCTACACGGAGGTGCCCTACACGGGCGGCTGCTCAGTGCTCATGCGGAACAAGACCGTCCGCGTCAAGCCAGCCATCGGCCTGGGCGAGAAGAACGTCTGCTGCAACACCATGACCTGCACAGTGACGATGGCCTGGTGATCATCCTCGCCTGCTACTACAAGGGTGAGAAGGTGGGATACCGCCGAGCCATCAACGCTGCCGACATCACGCATGTCGAGAGTGGAGAGGCTGGGCTTCACGACCACATCATCCAAGAGATACGGTCAGCGCACATGTCGCGACTGTTCTTGCAAGCTCAGAAGCTGCGCGTGCCTTGCACCAAGCTGAGTCTTTGTCCGACGTCACCCTCCTCTTCGGGGTTCGTGGTGACTACCTACGCACCGTTCGACTCGGTGATGTTGATGGTGGAGAAATCCCTGACCGATCCTCGCGCCAGGGTGGACATGTGGGACGTAGACACCTTCCCCTACGAGGGTGATGACGAAGAGGAGCTTGAAGACGAGTACTTCAGCACCCTCCTTCGACAGCGGCTTGCCCTTGGGTGGAAGTACACAATCTCCGATCTCAACGGGTGGTTGAACCCCGTACCAGAAACAACAACACGAGTTGAACTCTTGGTGGAAGATGAACCGGCTGAACCTACTTTGGGGTGAAGACCTATACGCCGAGGAGTTGGCAGAGTGGGTCGCACGTACCGACAAGGAAATACGCGCTCTCAACTACAAGAGCGGTATAGGAGCTCGTGTCGAGAAGGTACTCGACGAAAGGTACGCTATGGTGGTCCGCGTAGTTCCGAACGGGTACCAGCTCCACTGCTGGGCGGATATCAACACCGGCCAAATCTGCGACGGACGCAGCCTCCTCGCTCCCGGCAACCCAACCGACCGCAGCTTCTTGGTAGAGATGAAGATCTCTGCCTGAGTTCTCCTTACCTGCACTCGTTGATGGAGTAACGGAGGCCACCATGGCAAATCAGCAATTCAGGTTCATTGGCAGCGCAGGCAACGGCTACTCCGTGACCGCACTCCCCGGCCTCCGCAGCATCGGTGACGTGCTCAAGGTGGACGGTGGTTGGAACATCACCATCACCACGCCTCCCCCGACTGAGAAGCAGTGGGACGCCAATCGCGGCTACTGGTACACGAGCTGCATGTGCGGCAAAGAGACCCTTCCTAAGACCTACGGATCACGCAAGCTCGCCGCTGAGGCAGGACTGGCGCGATACCGTGAGGTGTACCCACGAGGCTGAGATGGCAGAAGACATGGACGAGATGCTCGCGAAGATGCGGGCGACTATGCAGGCTCGTCGGGCGGCGATGTCCCCCGAAGAGCGTGAGAAGCAGGATGCTGAAACCGCGAGGTGGAGAGCTGAGGCAGACGCAAAGGACGCTGTCATCAAGTCAGCCAAGGACGAGGGTGGCACCGCGACCGAGATCGCGTGCCGCATCTTCAAGGCTCTACGAGCCGAGAAGGGGTTTACCAATCGGCTCCACGACGCGCCTCGCATGTGCAAGGGTTTCAATGGACCCGAGTGGATGTGTGACATCAACACCGCAATCCCCCGCCAGGTACTCGAGGTACTGCGTGCCATCGACGCCAAGTACCCGGACTCCGTGTGGCTGACCATGTACGGATCCGAGGCGAACCCGCACTGCGAGTTTCACATCAGCAGCCCCGAGTTCTACGACGACTACCCCAAGGCGGGCATCCGCGTGAGGCTGACGGCTGAGAGCATCCTCGAGAAGGGGTTCAGCATTGACCACGAGATCAACGACCTCCTGAAGATGTTCAGCGGCTCTACGCGGAGCTGTCCCTACGAGAGTATCGAGGTGCGGCTTGCCCCCCTACTCTTCTACATCGGTGCCCTTGACCTGCTCGAGACTCTGTTCGACCGCGTGATCAGCGCCGAGTTCGGCTCCATCAACACGCACGTCCTCTACCCGCCCCGGACAGGTGACTACGGAGAGTGCCCGGAGCTGATTGCCGCAGTGGACGTCAACCCGCACGACTTCTGGCCCCGTGGCTTCGTGCTGCCCTTCGCAGAGCAGAACTACCGCGTGGTGTTCGATTGGGAGCGCCTGATCTCCGACGGGGACGATAGTGGGTGGATGGAAGGCTTCGTGCCTCTGGACCACCGCGCAATCACCTTCACACCCACCGACGACCCCGTGACCAACGGGGACAAGGACGCCGTCCTCTCGGAGCTGATGGATGACGGTGAGGAGTTGTTCGGTAGCTCCCGGCGAGGTGAGAGTTGGATGAAGCTCGGCGGCAAGGGACGTTCGCAGCAAGAGGACTGCGCACCCAACATCCAAGGCCTCAAGCCCTACTGCATCGCTACGTGGGAAGCCTACGGTGCTGACTTCACCTGGTGCCTGATGGTGAGCGTGGATGAAGCGGGCCTGCCGTTGGTGTGCTGGCTTGATGGTAGCTGTACCTAAGAAACCCTCTAACTTCTGGGCCGTGAACTCCGTTGATGGAGTACACGGAGGCTATGACCATGACCGAACTACTCATCCAGCGCTACCTGCGCGGCGGCAAGACGCTCGCGGACCTCAAGACCGAGTACGGCTGCAAGAGTCGACCGCACGGCGAGTTCCCGAACCTCTTCACCGTCAAGTACGACCAGATCGAAAGCCCGATGGGCGAGGCGATCGTTCAGGAGTGCCGTGGCATCATCCTCGACGCCGACGACAACTGGGCGGTTGTGGCCCGGCCCTTCGACAAGTTCTTCAACCACGGTGAGGGCCACGCGGCTGACATCGAGTGGGAGAGCGCGGAGGTGTTTGAGAAGCTCGACGGCTCCCTGATCATCATGTACCACTACCTGGGCATGTGGCGCATCGCCTCGAGCGGGACGCCGGACGCTGCGGGTGTGATGCAGATTGGCGGGCTCAGCTTCGCCGAACTCTTCATGCAGACCTTCCTGGCGCAGGGCTTGACTCTGCCGGATGAAGAGGACCACGAGCGTACCTTCATGTGGGAGCTCACCAGCCAGTTCAACCGAATCGTGGTTCGCCACACCGAGCCGAGCGTGACCCTCTTGGGCGTCCGGCGTACCTTGTGCGGTACCGACCATGAGCTGAGCGGTTGGGTGGACAGCTACCCGGTTGCCAAGAGCTACCCGCTCACCGACCTCGCTTCGATCATCGAGACCATGGAAGACATGGACCCGATGGAGCAGGAGGGCTACATCGTGCGGGACGCTTCGGGCGCACGCATCAAGGTGAAGAGCCCGGCCTACGTTGCCATCCACCACCTCAAGGACGGGATGGGGCCGCGCCGCTTCCTCGAGATCGCCCGGACCGGTGAGACCAGCGAGTTCCTCGTTCACTTCCCCGAGTACGAGGAGGAGTACACCAAGTACAAGACCCTCGTGGACGACCTGATCTCCAGCCTCGAGGCTCTGTACGAGACCGTGAAGGACATCGAGGACCAGAAGACCTTCGCCCTCGCGGTGAAGGACTCCCCCGGTTGCGGCACGCTCTTCCAGATGCGACGCTCCGATGCAGAGGGCGGTGACCTCACGGTTGCTCGCTCCGTGGCAAGCATGGGCATCAAGGCGCTCGAGCGACTGCTCGGCCTCAAGATCGCCAAGGTGAAGAAGGAGAAGTAGTGTCGGCCCCTTCAGTAGACCGTACCTTCGAAACGCCAGATGAAGAGGCTGGGCGTGTGATCAAGCACGCTGAGACTCTCATCTGGCGTGCGGGCAACGATTGGGCGACCTACCATCAGTGGCCGACCTACTCACAGAGGACAGTGAGTCTCGGCACGGACTCTGCCTACGTCCGTTACCCGTGGTACGGCAGCCACTACGCGAGCCAGGTGGACTACCTCCACCAGCTCGGTTGGAGGCTTGCACACTTCCGAGAGGAACGTCACGGCTTCCTGTGGCTCAAGAAGCGCATGGTGTTCACGTACATCCGCGAACGTGAGATGTGGGTGTACCGGCACGGTGGGATCTGGATGAACCAAGACGTCTTCGACAACTTCCCTGAGCCCGTGGACGAGTACGATGACGACTTCTACTAAGCTACGGCTTGAGCCGTTGTCGCTTGACCACCTTGACGGCGTGATGACGTGGGTGAATGACCCCGAAGTGACCTTCTACTTCGCGACGTTGGGGCATGTGACCCGCGAGCAGGAATCCGCGTACATCCAGAAGCTGATCGACAGCAAGTCCGACATCATCTACTCCATCTTCGAGGGTGACGAGTACCTTGGGCAGATCGGCATCAGCCAGATCTACTGGCCCGCGCGCAACGGACGTATCGGTGTGTTGCTCAGGCGCGCAGCATGGGGACGAGGTGTAGCCGAGAGGGCTGGGCGGCTACTGATGGCCGAAGCCTTCTTGAAGCACGACCTGCACAAGCTGTGGCTGATCATCCGTAGCGACAACACCAAGAGCCTTCACCTCTGGAGCAAGCTCGGGTTCAGATGCGAGGGCATCCTCCGCGAGGAGTATTACAGCCAGGGCAAGTTCCACGACATGATGCGTCTTGCATCACTGAGCCGTGATTGGCTCTCTGAGTAGACCGAACCGCACTTCGTTGTGTGTTCAGTGTTGAATCCCGTAGACCCGTACACAAGGACCGCCATGAACGCTCTTCTATTCATCCAAGCCCTACAGCTCGCCGGAGCTCACCTTCAGGCGGGGGAGTATGAAGACGCAAGGCGCTACCTGCTCAGCGCGGGAGGCTACCTCGAAGGGGTCTACGAGACCGACGACTTGGGTGGGCTGCCTCAGGAATCCTTGACCCAAGCACAGTGCAGCATGTTCTTGCTCGCCACGGGCATTGGCGCTGGCCCTGACGGTGACTGCATCCCCAACGTAACCGGAGCCCTCGAGCTCCTCATGACGGCCCGACCTGATGTGGGCGAAGGAACCGAAGATGCCAGCACTCCTGGCTGATGTGATGGAAGGCTTGATGCGAGTCCATCAGGCCAACGTCGACGAAGGGCAGATCGACCTACCCGTTCCCAAGATGGACCGGGTGGCACTCCTTGTGGAATGAGGCCCGGCTTGAGTTCGTGAGGCGTGTCTCGATGATGATCATCTGGGGCAGCATCGTACTGTTCTTGGTAGAGGGGAGCTTGGCGTACTTCCTTGAAACGGAATTCACAACGCAGCACCGACTGGTGAGCTGCACGATCTACCTGGCTGACTGCTACATCCTGGCTCTCGGCTTGTGGCATTGGGCAATGAAACTGAAAGATAGAGGGTGAGATGGAACTCGGCGACCGGATGAAGAACTACGAGGGAAGGGAGACCAAGGGCTGTGCTATGCCCGGACTGCCCGTTGTCATCAGGCTTGATGGCAAGACCTTCAGCAAGTGGACCAAGGGACTCGCTCGCCCGTTCGACGTGAGGCTGTCAGCTCTCATGGTGGACGTGACCAAGGAGCTTGTAGACGCCACGCACGCCCTCATCGGCTACACACAGAGCGACGAGATCACTCTGATCCTTCCCCCCGCTACCCGCGAAAGCGAGATGTGGCTCGGAGGCAAGTTCCAGAAGCTCGTGAGCGTGACTGCTGCCATGGCTACGGCACACTTCAACGCAGGAGTGCCACACTGCATCCCTGAGCGGGTTGGACGCCTTGCTTTCTTCGATAGCCGGGCGTGGGCCATGCCTACAGAGGCGGAAGCCGTCAACGCGCTGCTGTGGCGTGAGCTTGACGCCTCCAAGAACTCCGTCAGCATGGCTGCGCGGCACTACTACTCGCACCGTGAGCTTCAGGGCAAGAACGGCAGCGAGATGCAGGACCTGCTCCACGAGAAGGACGTCAACTGGAATGACTACCCGAGCTTCTTCAAGCGTGGGACGTTCGTTCGCCGTGTTGTGTCCACCCGCAAGCTGAGCCCCGACGAGATCGACGCACTGCCTGAGAAGCACGCTGCTCGGACCAACCCGGACCTGGAAGTGACCCGCTCAAGAGTGCTGCCAATCGCGATGCCGTCCTTCAGGACCGTGACCAACCGCAACGCAGTGGTGTTCGAAGGGGCAGACCCCGAGACGGCTGCTCAATGATCCCTCCAGCCTTGGACAACCTCATCGAGTTCACCAAACGCGATGTCCGAGGCTGGAAGGACAGTGAGAGCGGCAGGGTCTGGTACAACATTCAGTTCTACCACAAGGACAGACGGAAGCCGAAGCGCACCGAAGAGCTCTGGCAGTGCCCTGAGTGTGGCCGTCACAACCTCCACCGAATCATAGAGGAAAACCACCGTCACGCCACTCCGTCAATCACCTGTACTCGGTGTGGGATCGAGTACTCGCGGAAGCGGGACAGGACCGTTGGTTGGCCGCTCGCGCGTGTGACTTTCATGATGGTGAACAGGCGCTTCCCGACATCCCTTCTGGACCTCTGACCCAACACAGGACGAACCGTGCCCGTACCCAGCTTCCCCGAACACTTCGATCTGCAAGAAGACCATCTCGAGATGGAGCAGCTCAAAGACCGACACGGCGTCTGCATCATCACGGATGAGCAGCTCGAGACCGTTGAACTGTTCTTCGCTGCTCAGCCACAGCTCACCCACACCTCAACTGAGGGCTCCAAGCGTGGGAGCCTTCGCTTCTACTTCACGCCTGCACTCACCATCGAACAGGCAGACGACCTTGAAGATTGGTTGGGTGGCACTCAAGAACAAGAGAGAGAATCATGACGTGGCTTTGGCCCCTGAGGGGCGTAGAACCCCTATTCCCTGACGCCATTGGGCGCTACGGAGTCCGCCGCCGCAATGAGACCCACACGGGCGTAGACCTCTACTGCGAGCGCGGCACCCCTGTCCTCGCGGTTGAAGACGGTGTAGTCACCTCCATCGAGGTGTTCACCGGGCCTGACGTGCCTGACATGCCCTCCCCGTGGTGGAACGACACCAAGTCCGTCCTCGTGAAGGGTGCGACCGGCGTTGTGGCCTACGGCGAAGTGGAGCCGACGGTGGGAGTGGGTGACATCGTGGTGGCGGGGCAGACCATCGCTACCGTCGTGCCCGTGCTGAAGAAGTTCAAGGGCCGACCGATGTCCATGCTTCATCTGGAGCTCTACACTCCCGAGACTCAGTGGACTGCCGTTGCACACGGAGATGACCCACTGCCTGAGAACCTCAGGAACCCTGAACCCTTCCTGATGCACCACAACCCCGCCAACTTCGACCTCGCTGAGTACGACGGCGTGTCCTACATAGACGCCGATGCGCCTCGCACCCCGAGCCGGTGGTGGGTGCATTGGGGCGGTAAACCGTAGAAACTCTCTGAGTTTCTCTGCAATACCTACCGTTGGTAGAGTGTCAGCAAAGCAACTCGCCCTGACCAGCAACCTTCCCGCACTTGCGAGATTCCAATGGCCCGTTTCGAAGTTCTTATCCGCTACAGCTACGCCCCCATGAACCCCGCGACCTACACCGTGTCCTTCACCGACGAGCTGATCGCCGGACTCGTCGAGAAGGACATGACTCCAGCCGAGTTCCGCGACCAGATTGCGGGACTGTTCGGCAAGTTCGCGGTTCACACCTACCTCACCCTCGACTGCGATCAGGGCAAGATTGGCATCAACCCCGCCAACGTCGCCGGTATCGAGGTGAGCAAGCTCATCGAGGACTGATCCGCCTATGAAGACAACATCAGCCGGAGTGATCGTGACCGACGGGACCAACATCCTGCTCGGCCACGCCACCGGTCAGAAGCACTGGGACATTCCCAAGGGCATGATTGACCGTGGAGAGTCCGCCGCCGAAGCAGCTCTACGCGAGCTTGAAGAGGAGGCTGGCCTTTACGCTGAGTTGTCCGAGTTGGAAGAGGTCGGTGTGGTAGCCTACAGCAAGCGGAAGGACCTACACCTCTTCTTCCTACGCATGGCACCGATGCCTGACATCGCGGACCTGCACTGCACCTCATACTTCGGGCGGGGTCGATACAAGAGGCCCGAAATCGACAGATACGTTGTTGTACCCTACAGCGAGATCTGGAACTACTGCGTACCAAGCATGAGCCACGCGCTCAGAGGAGTATTGAGATGAAGCGAGTACTATCCGGCGTTCAGCCTACGGGCACCTTGCATCTGGGGAACTACCTCGGAGCACTGGTGCAGTGGCGAAGGATGCAGGATGTACGCGACTGCTTCTTCTGCGTGGTGGACCTACACGCCATCACCATCCCCGGTGCCGCGACCGCCGCAGAGCTGCGTGAGAACATCCTGAAGACCGCTGCGACCTACATCGCGTGTGGCATCGACCCGGACAAGGCGACGATCTTCGCCCAGAGCAAGGTGCGCGAGCACACTGAGCTGGGGTGGATCCTCACATGCCTGACGCCCGTCGGTTGGATGCACCGGATGCCTCAGTACGCGAGCAAGTCGGCAAGCGGGAAGCCTACGGGCGGACTGCTCTGCTACCCCGTGCTCCAAGCTGCTGACATTCTGCTCTACGGGACCGATGAGGTACCCGTGGGCGATGACCAGAAGTCGCACATCGACCTTGCAAGGGACATCGCGCAGAAGTTCAACCACCTCTACGGCGACACCTTCAAGCTGCCCGTGATGGTTCGGCCTCCGACCGGTGCTCGCATCATGTCGTTGGGCGACCCCACCTCCAAGATGAGCAAGAGCGTAGGCTCCGTCATTGGCTTGCTTGACACCCCGAAGCAGGTGAAGAAGGAGATCGGGCGTGCGGTGACTGACAGTGGCAACTGCACGATCATCGGAGAGTGCAGCCCCGGCGTGACCAACCTGATCACCATCATCAGCTCCATCACGGGTGAGGACATGGCGGCTATCGGCCTACGCTTCAACGGCAAGGGCTACGGCTACCTCAAGAAGGAAGTGATCGAGGCAGTGGAGAGCGCGTTGGAACCCATCCGGGCTCGGTACGTGGACCTCCGCAAGAACGATGACTACCTTCGTGGGGTGCTGGACGCCGGAGCAGCCAAGGCTCGCGGTGTTGCGGCTCCTACCATGGCTACGGTTCGGGAACGTGTCGGCTTGGGGTACTGATGGGCCTCAAGGGCAAGAGCAAGAAGAAGCGCACACCGAAGGGTCGTCCCAGCGGCAACCGGCGCAAGAAGTTCGTGCTCGACATCGTCCGCACCGACAACACCTATGAACTGGTGGAGGCTCGGTGGGGTGAGTGTTGGCAGGGGAAATGTCTGTTCTGCAACCGCAAGCTGACCGCCTCCCTGACCGGAGGCACCAACGCCACCATCGAGCACATCCGACCCCTGAACCACGGCGGTACGGAGGACCTCACCAACCTGGCTCTCGCATGTGGTAGCTGCAACGGGGAGAAAGGTCGGAATCACGACTGCAAGTCCCAAGAGCCGACCGAGATCATCGAGGCATTACTGGCGGTTCGTCAAGCACGGTGGCGCGATTCTTGACTCACTCGTGGTACACTTCGTCGGTGGAGTAGATGCACTCACATTGGCCCGAGGTACAAGATGGCGACACCTGACAGGATTGGACTCCTCTTTGATGACGAGTTGGAAGAGGTAGAGCGTCCCAAGGTGAAGCGTACCAAGCGCCGCAAGATGCTCAAGTGGCCTTCGGTGATTGGAGCCGCTGACGTAGGCGGTTTCATCGTAGTCGGTAGCCGCGCATCCCGAAGCAAGCACACGAAGCAGTCCCTACTGCTCTACCGCCCAGGATCCACCGACCTCTACACCTGCCTACCGCACGACATGGATTGGGCAGACACGCACTCCAACATCGCCCTCCTCGGTGAGGCACTGCGTGAACTCCTCAACACCAAGATTGACGTCCCCTTCGACCGTGGCTCGGTGGCCTTGCGCCTCGTCGACAACCGCCTCTACCTGATGGAGTGTGGATATCAGGACTCCTTGTGGCCTCAATACTGGTGGACCCTTCCGCACGGCATGAAGCACACCGGAGCTCTGAGCTGGGCCATTCAGCAGGAGACCTTGAGTCCTGACTCGCTTGTCGCTCAAGTAGACACACGCACACCCGCAAAGCTCGAACACCACGTCATCGAGTAATCTGTTGTCCTACGGGACATGATCACTTTTGAAGCACGCGGCTGGACCTTTGAGCAACTCGCCCGGCGCATCTGCGACTTGGTGTACGGCGGGCACTACGATATCTACCTGTCCTCAAAGTACTCGAACCAACCCGAGGACGAGATCACGCGGTATCAGGTCGGCAACATGAACGACCTGTGGCTCCACAAGGAGCCTGACTGCTACAAGCTCCACTTCAGGTACCACAGCGATGAGCGAACCGCGTGGGTGATGGCTGCCATCAAGGACGTCATCCAACGCTCCCAGGGTGAGAGACTCGAACTGACTTAGAGCTCACTCCACTTCACAGGCACACTTGGCGTTCAAGGTGACACAAGGAGGGCCATCATGGCTTCAGTTGCCTTTGCATTCGGTATCTTGATCACCATGGGTGGCGGGGTTTCCCTGCTCATCTGCGTCGGGCTTGTGTGGATGTCCTTAGCATCCAAGACCAACAGCAACATCACGCTCACCGTCACTGGCCCGCTGGCTGACATGGTGGACGGCCCCGTCTGGAAGAAGGGTATGGTGACAGGCTCCGTCGTAGGCTTCGCGGCCTTCTTGGCGACGCTGTTCGGCATCTTCCTGATGACCATCTGACAATCAAGTAAGAGGACACACATGCCTACAATCATGAACATGAGTGGTGGTGGCAGCATTCAGATCAATGGAAAGACGATCCGCATCAGCGGCAGTCGCATCTACGTGGACGGGAAGGAGTTCGTCGCCAAGGACGGAGCAAGCGAGCCCAGCACACGCACGGTACGTCGCACTGCTCCGATGGACCGGACCAGCCTCCTCTTCGGTGATGAGCCTGACGTGGTTGAGACTGAGGTACCGAGTGGTGGCCCCTACGCTCTCCCCTTGGACGGTGATGGCCGCTTCGTCGGAGACATTGAAGGTGACATCTACGTCACGGGTGGCGGCACCCTGATCATCGAAGGCACCGTCAACGGCAGCGTTGAGGCAGATGGCAACGTGACCGTCTCCGAGGCAGTGGGCGGATCTGCTCGCTCAAGCGGGAACCTCAACTGCGGCATGGTTGGAGGTAGCGCACGAGCCGGGGGCAACCTCAACTGTGGAATGGTGGGTGGCTCAGCCCGCGCGGGTGGCGACATCAACCATGGATGAAAGTCTCTGACTCTTCTCGCAGTACTCGCGTTGAGTGAGTAACACCCGCGAAGAGGTTACCCACGATGGCACATCAGCCCCTTACTCCAGTTGCACGCCCCGAAGGCGACGAGCCCAAGCTCATCTCCCGTGACGACATCTTTGACACGCACCCCGGCCAGAAGCCCGCCGCACCTCAGAGCCGGAGCGTTGAGATCAACGCCTGTGAAGAGTGGAGTGGAGACGACCTCGGGGCGTTGATCTCAACGCTTGGCACCCTCGACCCAGACGACCCGCGCCTCGATGAGGACCAGCAGGCCGCGATCCGCACGATCCAGACCCGCCTGTTGGGTGACGAGGCCCTCGTGGACGCGCTTGGCTTCATCAGCATCTACGCGGAGGAGAGTGACTACTCCGACCACGGACCCGACACGGACGGCGGCATCCAGTTGTACCTGACTGCCGCCAACCCCGAGCAGGAGACCTACCGCATCGCGAGGGAGGCCTGGGAGGCCAAGAACACGATCCACGCCGCGCGCGAAGAGGAGCGCCTTGCTCACAACCTCTCCATCCGTGAGAGCCGTATGGCTTGGCGGCGCTACAACCGCTACCAGGAGGAGATCTCCACGGCTCGTGAGGAGCTGCTGATTGAGCAGCGTGATGCACTCGACGCCCGGCTCGCTGAGATCCGTGACCTGCGCGAGGTGCTGTGATTACTGCGGCAGGTGATCGAGTGCCGGACTACGTGGAAGAAGCGTACATCTGGTACGTCGCCAAGCCCGGCAACCACTACATCCCCTTCGACGAGTTCATGGGCTACTGCCACATTGACCCTGAAGTGACCAGCGCATTCCACAGGTGGATGTGCGAGTTGAGGACTCCCGACCGGATCGAGCTCCTTCTGGAGGATTGATGACCTACGACGAGTTAGCCGCGCACCTTGAGGAACGTACCAACGGGAACCACCCGTGGAGCCTTGAGGCGACCACCGACCCGAAGGTGTGGCTTGTGACCAGCGTGCCGCAATGCCTTGGGGATGTGGTGTTCTTCGCCATGCGCTCCGTCCACTTCGTAGAGCGTCCAGAGTACGCGGAGCTCCGGCTTCGTTGGCGGGAGCTCGCCATCGTCCCTATCAATGTACCGACGGACGATCCAGTGCTTGAGGCTCGAGGCGTTGTAGAAGTGCCTACGCGAATAGCTGAAACCATCCGTCTACAGACAGTATGACTGACCGACTTGACATGCTGCTGGACGATGAGCAGGAAGAGGACTGGAACGTCGCGCAAGCGGACCTCTTACTGCGAGTACAAGCGTGGCTGTGGAAGCCCTTCCCGCCCAACCAACGGGCTCAGATGCTCATGGAGCTGGTGGACGTCTACCTTGAAGTTCGGCGGCAGATGTTGAGAGCACCGTGCCGCGTGAATGCACACAGCAACTGGACTTGTTGCGCGCGACACCTACGACAAACCTCAATCATGGGTGCCCTCAGCGGCTCCATCACCCACCGCCTGGAGCACCAGGGCTGTCGCCTATCCAACACTTTCAGTTCAGGGTGGTGGCGAAAGGTTGAGGACACGTTCGGCATCGACACCAAGGGTCTTAGGAATGCCTGACCGGCTTGACATCTTGTTCGATGAGGGCGAGGAGACCATAGGAGCTCCCCCCGAACCCTTAGATCAGGGCCAGATTATGGCCCTGATCATGTCGTGGTTGACCACCCTCGGCACGGAGAGCGAGAAGGCCCAAGCTCTTGTGGTCCTAATGACCGCTTTCTCGAAATATTGTGACCAGATCAAAGAGCCGTGCCGCACTGAGAGGGTCAATAGGTTCATCCACTTCAAGTGCTGCGACACACACAGGCGGGCCGAGTACCTATCGAAGTCCATCAATGGACTGGCTTGCAGCTACAGGCACGATGTACCCTCACCCGAAGGAAGCACAATCAGCTCTCCGAATTGGTGGGACGCATTCGCTGACCACTTCAACGTGGACGTTGGCTTGCTTGGAGTGGCAGGGTGCTAATAACCCTCTGAGTATCCCAACGCGACTCCCGTTGATGGGGCCTAACGGGAGTGCTACACATGAGCCGCAAGAGCGAAAACGGATGCGCAGTACTCATCGCTGAGGTAGTCGGTGCAGTGCTTGTCGGGTTGATTGGTTGGGGCATCGTTTCCGCCTTCTGCCCCGATGAGTGCGAAGTGGACTACAACGCCATCTGGGACACCTACCAGTGCAACTGCGTGGAGGACGAAGATGAGTGACGTCGACACCCTGGTAGCGGAGTACCGCACCGTGATGACCGCACGCATGGCTGGCTGGGCGAAGTGGATGGCTACGGGTGACGCCGAGGCACTCAGCACCTTGGTTCAGCTCAACCCCGGCAACGGACCACGTCCACTCCCTCAGCCTGAACTGGTGTGGTACTACCGTCCCGAGTTTGTTGAGGATGGCCTCAGCTACTCCCCATACGAGGTGCGCTACGGCGAATCGCCCGGACGCTACGGACGTGGGCGCGTCAACACCTTCCTGGTGGACGCCGTCCGCTTCCGTGTTGGCACTGGACGTTGCATCGAAAACCGCTCCACCTCCCACGGTAGAGTGAACTGGCCCGCTTCAATCGCAGCCATCGACGCGTGGCAGGCCGAGAACGCAGCCCGCACAGCCCGCTATGAGAAGGAGACTCGAGCCATCGCCTACGAGCTGGGAGTGGCCGCAATCGCTGCCGTGCCTCACTTGAGGATGGACGCTGGGCGCTACAACGTGGCAGTGATCCCCCTGCCCGGCCCTCAGCGCAACTTCAGCATCTACTCCGCACCCAAGGGCACTGAACCAAGCGCGTGCGACAGGGGGCATGACACGGGCATTCAGTTCCGTGCGTTTTGGGACTTGCGTCACGGGATGCGGGCCGAGCACCCTGAAGCTACCGACCCGGAACTCACCGTCCTCGCTGATGAGGCGCTGGGTGCTACAAGCCTTCGCCGCCTGACCGACCACCTCTGCATGTACGTCGAGAAGAAGCTGGCTCGCGCCTTCGTGGCCTCGCTGACCGAACCTCCTACACACCCTCCCAAGACCCGGAAGACCGCATGAACATCATCCTCGTGACCTACGGCCCAATGGGCGGCGAAGAGTTCCAACCATTCACCATCGACATGCCACAGGGCCAGGAGCTTCCTGCGCGTGAGCAGTGGGGGACCCAAACCCATTGCCCCGTCACGTTTCAGGCCCCCGACTGGGTTGTGGGCGACACGTTCATGTACGGCGGGACCTTGTATCGCGTGCTCCGCTTCAAGTACGACATCGACGATGGCATCGCCAACATGCGCGGCCCGAACCGAGGTGTGAGCCCTCTGCGTCAGGCCGTGTGCCCCACCAAGACGATGTACATCGCATAGCCTCTGAGTTCTTCAGCCCGGCGTGCGTTGAGCTCATACAAGGAGCCAACCATGCCGACCGCTGATGACTTTACACGATGGGCCGACAAGGCAGCCGACATGAGCGACGCAGCGTTGGCATTCTCTTTGAGCGACTGCATCACCACCGCTGAGGCGATGGACAAGATCGACCGCGCCGAGGGCGGAGACCGTGCTGGGCGCTACCGCGACGAGGCCTGCGCCTACCGCACTGAGATCAACCGCCGCAAGGCCGCGTGATATTTCTACTGACCTGACCCCCAAGACGAGAGAGAAATGACAACTACGTTCGAAGAGCGGGTAGCCGCGCACATATCCAAATCCGTCCCCCTGAGCGAGTACCCCACCAACGACCCTGAATGGGTGTGGCCCCCGACCGAATCCGGTTGGTATGAGGACTACATGCTTTCAGTAGGCAAGACGAATGCGTGGCACGGCAACGCGAACTACTACAACGTCATGTCCGACGGCGTCATTGAGGGGCCTGACCTCGAGCACGCGCAAAGCGAACACCAGACTCCAAGCACCTCGGGCCTCTACACTCTGGACTACGAACACAAGTTGGTGCGTCGCGTCAACGAGGACGGAACGCCCTACCTGATGCCCGCACGACTGGCCCTCCTCTTCGAGGACTGAGGCCGCACTTCGAACTACTGATTCAGCCACTGGGACTGTCTTAGGACAGTAACCCAAACGGAGCACCAGATGGCAATCACAAGTTCAGGACTCAGTCTCGAAGCCCTCGAGAACAAGTACAACGTCGGCGTGGACGCTGCGGAGATCGCAAGGCAGACCGGTGAGGACATCGCAGCGGTGTTCGAGCTGCTCCCCGCTGTTGAATCGATCGAGCTGGTCGGCCACACTCCCTACTTCAACGACGGGGACGCCTGCACCCACTCCCAAGACACTTCCGTCAACGGCTATGGCACCAGCTACAACGACGAGCCCTGCGTATCTGACCAGCGTGTGTGGGTCGGATCCGAGGGCGAGCTGAAGGGTGGCTACCGCGAGGACATGGAAGAGGAAGAGCAGGAGAACGAGGGCGACGCTGGCCCCAAGGCCCCGGCGACCTTCCTGGCTGAGTGGTTGGGCGCTACCCCGACCGCTGACATCGACCGTGCTGCACTCCTCATGGAGGATGAGCCTGCCGTACCCGCGTCCAACGGACGTACCGAGGCCGAGTTCCACGAGCAGACGCTGAGGGCCATCAAGATCCTCGACGCCATGGAGCTTCAGATCTACTCCGGGTGGGACACCAACTTCCACATCCTCATCACCCGTACCGACAACGGCATCGACATCAAGCACAGCGACTACGAGCCCGGCTACTGATGCCATTTGAGTTCCCAACGTCTGACCGGGTGTACCAAGGCCCGCCTGACGTCATTCCGCATCTGCTGCCCAACATGCAGCAGCTCGATTGGCGTGGGATTGAGAGTCAGGTGTCCGTGAAGTACGCGGGGATGGACTTCGCTCGCTCGGTTAGCACTGAGCCGGTGAGGCACATCCTTGACGTTCTGGACGGACAGCGGTTGGGGCTCCACAAGTACACGGTGGTCGACGTGCGCTACTGGGCCATGCTCTACCCCGGACAGTGCCCCGGCCTCATCGGCTACCACACTGATGTGACGCCCGCTGACAATGCTCAGGGCAAGCCTGAGCGCCACTTGCTCGTGAGTTGGGGTGGCTGGCCGACGCAGTTCTTGAGGCGGAACAGGACCGCTGATCAGATACGCAACTCAAGCCATAGCGGACCGGTTGACCCGTGGTTCGTTCCGAGCGACCGAGCGGGGGGCGTCGTTGTGTACGGACGGGACCATCTGCACTCTGCTCGCAAGGTAGACACCCCCGGACCACGTCTACTCGTTCGAGTGACCGAGACCGATCTCGTAACACCAAAGAGGCGGATCAAGGCACCTCCGTTGTTCAACACTGAGTACGCCGCCACCGGGCACAATCAGTACGGCATCAACCTCCGGCTGAAAAGGGACAGGAACCGATGAGCGTCAAGAAGAAGACAGCCAAGGCCCGTGAGGTGATTGTTGCATTCTTGCAAGCGAATCCAACTCGCAGCCGCATGACTGTTGACGAGTTCTGCGGAGGGCGCAGTCCTATTCGATCTGGCTACCTCGAGCCCCCGACCCCGTACAACGGAGCAGAGCTGAGGCGTGAGGACGTGCAGCGCGTGATGCAGGATCTACAGACCGAGGGCATCCTCGGACGGCCTATTGACATGCGTGGAACAATGCGGGACGTGGCCTACCCACGCAACCTGCCAGTACTTCGCATCCCCTAAAACGAAAGGGCCGCACTAAAGCGGCTCGAACCGGGTCTGACGACCTAACAAACTGGAGACTTCAGATCATGGGCTTTTTCGACCTTCTCTACATGGCGTTCATCGCTCTCTTCATCATCTACATGAGCTACGCCCTGCGTGCGTACCTCCCGCTGTGGGGATGGTTCCTGAAGCTCAAGGGCTTGTTCAGCCAGTTCATCGGCCTGTTCCGCCCCCGGAACTACGTCCGCCAGCGCAGCGTTGGTGAAGTGCTCTTCAACGACGACGATGAGGACGATGGCACCTCCGCACCCGATGCCGTGACTGACCCCGCCCTCCCCGTTTCCAGCATCTACGGCGACGCTGCCCCGAACGCGACCGAGCAGGAGCCTGAGTGGCCCATTGAGCCTCCCCGCCCGTGGCGCGCTCTGCCCCCGATCCCCGCCCTCACCGACGCTGACCGTGCGTTGCTCACCGCCATGGAAAGCCTCCGTGTGCCCTCCACCGCCCGTGCGATCTCGGTTGCCGGGAACGTGGGCATCAGCGGCGCACGCAAGATCCTCCGCAACCTGCACTCCGTGGAGCTCGTGAAGCGCCTGGGTGATGGCACCGTCAAGAGCCCGTACCTCTGGCGGACCGCCTCCTTGACCGCGAAGACCGTCGCTTCCGAGCTGGAAGTGCCCAGCGTCACCACGGACGGCGGGTGTGAGACCGATGAGATGGTGGTGGAGTAATGCGCGACTTCCTCGGACAAGCCTACGCTGTTGGTGACTACGTAGCAGCCGGAGGTGGTGGCAACACCAAGGGCGAGTACGGCATGATCCTCTACAAGGTGACCGGCATCGACGGCGACAAGCTGAAGATGGTACGCCTCACCTGCCGCTACATCAGCGGAGGCCCCGAGGTGAAGTTCCGGAACAGCACCGTCACCAAGCTGACCAAGTACGTGCGTGTGACGCCGCCCGCCGACGTGACACTGCTCTTTGAGCGAGTGATCGCCAAGACGCACTCGGCTGAAGACAGCCGCCGAGTGGCGACGTGGCTCCACGGTACCCAGATTTTCGGAGAGTGACATGAAGCTGATCAGCCTGCAATTCGGCGCGGGACGCATGGGGGACCTATACGGACTCTTCATCGTGTTCGGTGGCGCGGCACTTCGACGGTGGAACGAGACCATCATCAAGGAGCAGCGCAGCATCCACTTCGGTGAGGTGCTCGGCAAACACTCCGAGATCTACGGACCCATCGAGCCTTCGGACTACACCCTCATCACCGAGGACGAAGACCGCATCCGCAAGGTGTGTGAAGGCATGGGCCTCAACGTAGCCTCGGAAGGCTACGTCACTCTCAGTGGGTTCAACCCGCTCGACAACCTCTACTTCGACTGCGAAGAGTGTGACGATGAAGGGTGCGAGTCGTGTGATCCCGATTGGGTAAGGAACAGCTCATGAACCTGAACAGACGTAGCTTCCTGAAGGGCCTCGGTGCTCTCGTAGCCGTCTCTGCCGTCCCCGCCTTCGCGTTTGACCCCGGCCTACCTGACATGACGGGAGCACGAACAGCTCCTGTCGTCGGTGTCATCACCGGAGGCGACATGGCCGATGGGTACGCTCTTGTGGAGCAGTACGACGACAGAGTGAGCACCGTGTACGTCAACGAACGGACGTATCGCACAATGCGCTGCCATGACTGCACTACAGAGTCAAGCGCCGAAGACATGGAGCGGGGCGACATGGGCTCGTTGTGGGGAGGGGACATCAAGCTGAACAGCCGGGTGCCTGACGACAAGGTCTACATCATCGGTGAGCACGGACACACCTCCATCCTTCAAAGGATGACCGCATGAGCTACGGCATCATCAACCGCGTCTACGGCGTGGACATCAGCTACGGGGAACTCACATCGGCGCAGAAGACTCTCATGAAGGACCTCTATGCCCGGTACTGGGCCGGACTGACCCCTGATCTCCAAGAGGAGTGGGAGACGCCCAGCGAAGCGGGAGATGGACCGTACTACGACTACCAGAACGAAATCCTCCCTGAGGAAGATTGGTCGTTCACGGCGTACAGCGGCAGTGGCGACCCTCCCTTGGGCATTGGCTTTGAGCTGAACTCGTGGGCCTACTGGGAGTTCAAGGACACCACGGACCGTGAAGGCAAGGTCACGCCCGGCATCCTCAGCACCGCCCGGCAAGACGAGCTTCCAGAAGGAACGCTTGAAAAGTGGAACGAGCTTGTTCCTGTAGACGTGCGAGAGTTGCTCGCCAAGCACGGCATCGAGCCGGGCGTCTTCTGGACTACAAGCACGAGCTGAGATCTCATGGCTATGCGCTACATCCGAGAGTGTGACCGGTGCAAATCCGAGATCCCGGACGATCGACGTTACTACGTCGTAAGAGTTGTACGTCCAGGGGGTAGCGACGGCTTTGACGGTGAAGAAGACACACAGGACGTGTGTCTTGACTGCTCGAAGAAGCCCATCATCAAGGAGTTCAAACTGTGATCGACCTCAAGGCCATCCAAGAAGAGTCGGAGGCGTGGCGGGTACGGAACTTCGGCGACGCACCGCTTGAGCGCCGTGGACTCGTACTGTCCGAGGAGACCGGGGAGGTAGCACGGGCTATCGTCAAGGGCGCGGAGAAGGTACGGACAGACTACGGGAACCTTTCCGACGAGCTTGGGGACGTGATCATCGCCGCGTGTAGCGTAGCTTCGAAAGCTGGCCTCGACATTGAAGCGTGCCTCGCACTTCGGTGGAACGAGGTGGGTCAAAGAGAGTACCCCAAGGGGTAGGAGTGGGAATATGCCAAACGTCAGACAAGAACAACTCGACCGAATCATCGGCGAACTCGACGGTATGGACCTGAAGGATGCCCCACAAGTCCTTCGCTGGCTCTGTAGACATGAAGAGGTGTACTTCACGGATACCCGCAACCCGCCCGGTCTGCTGGAACGCTTCACCGCCGCTGGGTGGGCCGTCAACGGAGGTGGAAGCGCCAGTGATGAGACCGCCGAGCAGTGGAAGATGCGCGTGGGCACTGCCGGAATGGCTCGCTTCGTCATTGGACAGGCACTCGAGGGCATCCAGATGGTAGGCAGCTCACATCAGCTCATCCACCGCTTCGCCGGAGAGTTGCTCCAAGACTACGCCGACGATGTGCTCCGTGCTGCACCTGCGGAGCTGCTGGACCGTCTCGACCTACTCATGGAAGGATAGGACATGCGAATCGTACTGACCGGTGGACCTTGTGCTGGCAAGACCAGCGCACTCGAGCATCTCAGGGAGTACCTTGACCGCCCGGTCATCGTAGTGCCCGAGGTGGCTACCCTGATGTTCGGTGGTGGAGTCACCCCGCCCTTCGAGTGTCTTGACGACGCGGAGAAGATCTTCGCGGTTGAAGAGGCCATGATGCGCACTCAGGCATTCCTCGAGGAGCGTTTCTGGAGTGCCGCGCAGACCCATGAAGACCCCGTCCTGATCATCGACCGGGGACTGCTCGACTACAAGGCATACGTCGACGCCGAGATGTGGCGTCGCCTGACCAACCACCTGGGCATGACGGAACTGTCGATGGCGTCCCGGTACCACGCCGTCATCCACATGAGCACGGCACCAGAGGTGAACTACACGCTCGACAACAACGCCACCCGAGTTGAGGACTACGCCACGTCCCTTCAGTTGTGTGACGCTGTGAAGGCAGCATGGGCCATCCACCCGCACCGCTTTGAGGTGACCAACGAGCACGGCAACTTCGAAGACAAGCTGGAAGAGACGCTCCGGACGGTGGTTCGTGCCATCGACACCGCTCCTACGCTGTTCTGACGTGGAACCTGAACAGCACCACGCGCTGATCTCAAACCATCTCGGCTACGGCCCGAAGCACATGAGGCGATACCCAAAGGACCGCTTCAGCCGTGGGGCTGCATGGGACGAGACCAAGGACTGCGAGTCCGACGTCCCCCAATCCCATTGGCGCAAGGACCACACTGAGTTCTACTGGGCCTACTACACCGTGCGTGAATGCAGCCACGGTCCTTGTCGAGTGTGTCGACCCGGTGTCAATGGCCCTGTCGCCGTACCAGCCTTGAGCGCAGAGGATGTACGTGAGCTCTGCCGTCTTGACCTGCTGATGGAAGATTAGTGCTGATTGTGCGCTTTCTCTCTTAGTTCTCGGCGGTGGGTGGCGTTGGTGTAGTGCGCGCTGCTATACAGCGTGCCGGTTAGTGCCATGACCAGCGAAGCCAAGACCCACGGTGCCGTCACCATCATCGTGACCTACATCAGCGACAGGAGCACCTCGCACCACATCGAGTTCAAGAGCGATGCATCGCGGATGGCCTGCTTGCGGCTGTTCGGGTACCCCGCCCGAGCCGAGTGGATCAGCTTCGACAACGGCGACGTGACCGTGTGTATCAACATGGCGACGGTGGAGAACATCACCCTGTTCTGGGATTAGCTCCTGAGTACTCAGGTACTTGGCTCGTTGATACAGTACAACGGGGCAACCGCCTCAGAAAGCCGAAGATGCAAGTAGCCGCCAACGAAGCCCGAGACCTCCGAACTCAAACGCTTGCACTCAAGCAGGGCGTGAACGACCGGTTTTGGGACATCAGCAAGGACATGCTGATTGGCAAGGTGACTGTGACGGTGCCTTGGAAGATCAAGAACTACCTCGCATTGATCATCCCAGTGGCTGTAGCCTTCACGGTTGCGACTCTGATTGCAGGGACTCAGGCATGGGGATGGGGCGGCGCAACCTTTGTTTTCGCGGTACTGGCTTGGCTCACTGCCTATGCTGAATTCAAGGGAACCAAGAACCCGACGGTGACGGCTTCCACCTACGTTGGCGTCGACAGGGTGACCTGGACCTACAAGCACGTTGGCCCGTTCAGTGCGAATGGGAGCACCTACGGAGACACGACCTACGACATGCTCACGGGCCTCAAAGTGAGCTACAGCGAGTTGATGGAAGCCCTGCGGGAGACCGTTGATGCCCGCCTCGAGTTGGAGCGGGGCGAGCACGCTGACGCTGCTGCCTTTGACGACAACTTCCAAGCGGACGCCGACAGCGTTGTAGAGTTGGAGGAGGCTCTGCGAGAAGCTGTGAGCGGACCTCTGAGTATCTCCCGCGCTGTTGCGTTGAGCTGATACCAAGCACGGAGCGCACATGACCCCCGCCCAACTCGTACTCGACCGCATGACTTCCAGCCCCGCCGACTGGAGCTGGAACTGCCACACTCTCGTGCAGGACCCTGACGCCTTCAGGCAGAGCCGGAAGACCATGTGCCACTGGGGCGAGATGTACCCGGACGGCGCAGAGCCGGTGCTGCCCGCAGACCAGATGGACAACATTGACGCCCTGATGGCTGATCTCGTGGAATCGGGCAGCGTCGTGAAGGGTATGTGGGGATGGAAAATCGCCACCGGAGTGACCTCGTGATGACCGACACGCACCTCCACAGCCCAAACACCGACGCCCCCAACGAGAACGAGCTTCGTGGTGCCGTGTTGGCCCTCGGCATCGACATGACCGAGTGGGAAGACGCACGCTACCCAGCAGACGCCGAGATGCTCGACTCCGTCGTGGCAGAAGCCATCCGCCTCCGCAACCCGGTGACGAACGACGACGTCCGCCTCTACCTCCGTGGCCTTCAGCCGGGTGAGCGTGTGGTGAACACGGGCATGGACGCCTTCCACAAGCGGCAGGGTGACGTCTACATGAGCAAGACCGAGGGGCACGGCCTCTGCATCCTGTTCGACCCGGACCGGGAAGGTGAGGGGCGATACGGCTCTTCCGTGACCTGGACTGCTCGACGCCTCAGTGATGTGGACCCTGAGTTCCTGATCCGAGAGCCCATTGCTCCCCGTGGCCCCGACCCCATCGACCAGCTCAAGCTGGCGGTAGGTGCCTACGCGGTAGAGAGCTCCATGGCGGATGGGAAGGCTGTGTGGATCAACACTGCTGCCTCCACGGGCATGACGGACGGACGTTTCAGGGTAAGGCTTTCAGGACATGGCCTCGATGAAGAGGATGCGTGGGATGAGTGGTGGTACGACATCATCACCCACATCCGCGCCGAGCCCGAAACCCATTTCGCGGTGGGCGATGGAGAAGACACCGTCTTCTACACGGTGACTCAGCGTGGCCTTACGCCAGCCAAGTTCGACATCGCCAACGGCACCTTCAGCCAACGGCTCGAGGGTGAGCCCTCCTTTGTAGACTCTTGAGAACACGAACCACGCTCTCACGTAGACTTGGTGTCTGATGAGAGACAAGGAACCCACATGCGCCGAATCCTCCTGCTCGCCTTCGCCACGCTCTGCCTGACCTCTTGTGTCAGCGAAGGCCCCCTCGCGAGCGGTGCCGACTCCAAATGTGCGACCGTTGAGTACCGGGTCGACAGTACGGAGTACTGCACCATCGAGTGTTCGTGGGCTCAGGGCTACGGCGGGTACGCGGTGAGCACCCCCATCGACTGCAAGAACTACGGCTCGCCCGTGACGAGAATCGTCCGATGATGGACCAAGAGGCCATCGTTACTCTCGCGGAGGCACGGGACATCGTGGGTAGCTACGATGTGGACGCAATGTACCGACAGTTGGGATACACGACTCCAGTGCCTACGCCGAAGTACCTGGCTCTGATTGCCATCACCGTTGAGTACTCCAGGGGTAGCGGGCAAGGCCTCCTGATCAAGCCGATAGAGCTTCCTGCCCTCTTGAGGTTGGCAGGTGTAGGCTCGTTGGGGGCGCTGTTAGGGCTACGGCTAATCGTCCGACAGAACGTCAACTGGGGCTTGATCGATGAGCTCCACTTCAGGAATGGGGCGGTGTGGACGCGTGCCCACGCACGACACGCTGAGCCTCCCGTAGACCGACTTGCACTTTTGATGGAGGGCTGAACATGGCCGACACTCTTGACCACGCTGATATCTGCTACATCGCCACCCTC
>Ga0222634_1000171_pt1 | contig 38808 bp, 62 predicted proteins | sample AntAcemetageno50_FD_179807 | JGI IMG/M metagenome (GOLD analysis project Ga0222634, IMG submission 179807) | Saline water microbial communities from Ace Lake, Antarctica - #50 | ecosystem: Environmental > Aquatic > Non-marine Saline and Alkaline > Saline | place: Antarctica: Ace Lake | collected... | reverse complement strand
ACTGGATAAGAATCACCATTTGATGACTTTTTGGATTATTGCTGAGAATCCAACGACAGGGACTGAAGGTGATCTGTGGTACCTGTCAGAGTTTGAGGCAGGTGATGCAATTTGGAGGCAGTTTGACGTGGGTTCTGGTGGTCCAGGCGTAGACTTTTTAAGAGATCAAGTAAATGCGCAAGTTGGCCCAGATGGATCAGGTAACATTGATATTGACGGCGTTACCGTTGCTAACGCTGCTAATCCTAGCGCTATTCCTGTTGAAACAGTTGTAGGTACCAATAAGATCGACGTTCAGGTTCAGGTAGGCGCAGCAATAACAGGCGCCCCAGCTGATAAGAACGATGCTGGTCTAAGTTCATTTAACGACGCAATGTTTACAGTTACTGAGCATGGTTATGTGAGCTTGAATGGCGGTGGTATTGCGGTAGATCAGATTGATGTCGATTTTGCTACAGGACCAGGAGTTGATCCAGTTCTTCCAAGTGGTACAGGTCAAGTATCTGTTTTTGGAAACACCGTAACGAATGCTACGAACGCAAATGCTCCAGTAGCGACACACTCAAGAGCAGTAAATCAATTACATGTCGATGTACAGCTTGCAGCCGCTGTTGCATCTGCTGCGGACCCGTACGACGCTGGACTAGCATCATTCAAAAGCACAGATTTTGATGTTTCAGCAAATGGATTTGTTTCTCTAGCATCCGCTCCGGTTGCTCAAGAAGCTCAAAATATCGGTATTGCGTATAATGGAGGCACAGGAGTCTTTACGGTTCAAGGATCAAGTGCAACTCTCAGTGTTTCCAATCCAGGTAATATTACACTTCAATCTAAAGCTACACCAGGACATCTAGTCACAATCCCAGTTACAGCTGACCAGACATTTATTGACGATGTCGGTGCTAGTGAGATAATTAACAACTTATTTGGTCTTACTACAGCTGTTGCTTATGCATCAGATGTCCCTTTTTTCCTGTATGCGGTATCAAACGACGATGAAGATACTATTGCTTTCATGATAAGCCGAGTTCCTCATGCTAAACTATCTCCAGTCGTTGGTAGTATAGGTGCTCCAGATGACGCTGTGGCTGATACGCAAGGAGCATTCTTTTCACTAGAAAACATCGATGAGACTTTATACGACGAAAATCCATGCATGTGTGTAGGTGCTTTTCGAATGCAGATGTCCGCATCAGATGACTGGACTGTGCAAACGCTAACAAATAAAGATGGAATTGGTAATTACCACGAAGAGACTGTTTTTATAGTTCTAAGAGGAACTTTTGGATCAACAACAAATTCATACCATCCAGCTAGTGGCACACGGCCAACTTATTCAAATGATGGGATGTTATATACACTATCAAAATCAGGAATGATGTCATTAGCATGGACGGGAGTAGTAAATAATACGCCCTCAGGTGCAGCGGCAGGAATTACAATTGCGCTACCTTTTGCGTCAGGATCTTTTGGTTATAATTTCAGTAATTTTTATCTTTCAACAGCATCCACAAAACACTGTGTATTATGCACGAATAACTCGGGTTCAAGTGCTCTGTCTGGATTTTATATTGATGGTGGATCAGCACTTCTGATTAATAATAGTTTTGCAAATGGTTATGTGTTTGGTGGGTATTTTTCAACAAGTGTTGGATTATCATAGGTAAGAAATGGCTAAAGTAACGATCACACACGAGTTTGACTACCTGACAGAGCAAGAATCCATCCACGATTTGATGAATGCACAGAAAGCCCAGCGATGCTTATACGAGATAGACCAGGACATGCGAGCTAAGCTAAAGTACTGCGAGGATGAGTGGATGGAAAGCACTGGTGTGGTACGGTACCTAGAAAGTGTAAGGGACTTAATTGGAGCTTCAGGATCACTTAATGAATGATGATAAAGATATTAATTTAGTAAGATGGTGGGTTATGCGTGTTCTTGTTTTACTTGTTGTGTGTGTTAGCTTTTTGGGTGGCTGTGGTTATTGCAATAGAAAGTTGAGCCAAGAAGATGACTGGTGGGTAGAAGAAGGTTTAGAAACTTTCATTGAATATAAAACTAGTTGGGATGTTGATCTAACCCCAGATACACCTGAAAGAAGATATTTAACTCGATCTAATGATACAATGGATTTGAATTTAGAATCAGAGGTATCGAATGGGCGCGCCAAATGTTGGGGTAACTGTCAATTGCAACACTAATTGTAATAAGTTCTGTCCTAGAATTTGTGGTACTGGAGCAAGAGAAGAGCCTTCGTCTGATATGTATTCTAAAGAAGAGATGGAAAAAGCAGTTGCAAGAGCTGTGATGGACGCCCTCTCAAGCTCTGATGATTACTCAGAGCAAGAAGAAGAGCCATCACAATTAACAAAAAGGCCTCTAACACGCCGCTGCACGCTACTTTAGAAAAACCAAGAATTAACATATCTGAGATTCAACAATTAACACTTCTGGCTTTAAAGACTCCATAAAATATCTTCAAGAGCCTGCTTACATTGAGTGTAAATTTCAGACATTACATCATCATTTAGCATAGATGCTTTCATGGCTAGTTTTTCAAAACGATCAATCTCTTTTTGAACTTTAACAATTTTTGATTCTCTGTCAATCTCTTCAGCTTCATCAACGCTAGACATTGAAATTGTTCCCGAGGGCGTTGAGTATCCCGAATTATACGGAGCGTGTGTTGGTCCCATTACTTGCATTCCTCGGCTGCATCACGACTATCACGGTAACCGTCACCGTCAATATCTTTTAAATCGTCGGGATATGGCTCTTCAGTTTCACTATCGATCCATTCTTGATTACGCTTTTCCCACTCAGAATCACCGTTTTCATACGTTCCAGCTGTCACAGTTGCAGCATAAAAACTATCGGAATATGCTGAGCCTACAGTAATTTCTTGAGGACTTGCTAATGTTATCGCTATTGCTAATTCTATCACTGTTACCGTTCCTGTGTTGTTTTTTTTATTTTATTTCCAAGCCGTGATAATTGCCAATCGTAAGGTGAGCACACACTTTTCTTTTGAAAGCAGACCGAGCATTTATTTAAATGAATACTGCATATATGGCCATCTTTGGGCATTCCGCCAAATGCTAAAGCACATTCACGACATATATAGCCAATTTCCGCATCATTCCACCTTTTGAATGTCTTTACTGCATTCTCACTAATTTCTTTAGGTGTTAGAGCAACAGGTGTACCCATATCGTCCCATCCTTCAGTGATTAAATTATTATGTTTCACTTCTTCGTTAGTCATAGTTAATCTTAAACCGTTCAATTATGTTCTTACACGCGCATCTTACTCCACTCGTGAGCTCTCCGTTTTTTTCAAAGTTCTCACGGACCGTTTCAATAAAACTGTTATTGAAAAACCAGTTTTCTTTTGAATAATCTTCGATTACCTTAATTATTTCTTCATCACTCATTAGTTAATTCTTCAATATATTCTTCGGTCATTTTACTCAATAGGGGATGGAGAACAATCGGTTTCCCTTTGATTGCCATGCCTATTTTTTCTAAAAGATATTCCTCGGACAAGCTGCCTTCAAACTCACTGTTTATTATAATCATGTAAAGCTTGATAAGCTCATGTTTATGAGAGTAAAAGATATTAGTTTTGTATTCACTCATTTGCACCCCTGACAATCGACATCGTGTAAAATAGCGCATCCGTGTTCTGTTCTGTAAACGATGTACCTATGACTATCTAATTCTGTTTTGGAGATTCCAAAGTTATAAGTCCCTTCTCCGACCGAATAGCCATCACATGCTGAAAGTGTCATCGCTAGTACTATCACGCATATAGTCGAATACATTTTTTTAATCAATATCTTCGTCCTCTTCGTATTCGCATTTAGGAATATAAACACTAATGTTAACAAAACTAAAATCGTCTGATGTTGGTTCTGTTGGTTGCCAATCTGTCATATTTTCCTTTTAAATAGTAATCTTTACTCCAATGAAACATAAGTAACAATATCAGTCCAAAAGTCTTTTATTTATCAACTCTTTTTTAACAGTTTCAATTATCTTTGATGCCATAGTATAATTTACTTGTAACTTTCTTTGCAAGAATGGAACGCTGAGTGTCCCATGCTCTTCGTGCCATTTGTGAGCAAGTTGAATCATCTCGTAATCCTTTAACTCTGATTCTCGGTACATTATTCTACGAACTCATCTTTCATTCTCTATCTCCATTTCCATTATATTCCTACATATCTCATCTTGAACATCAATGGGCATCCATTCGACAACGCCAACTCTAATAGCGTTCTCGAACTTTACTCTGTAATAAGCTAATCCATCTTTACCTGGAGCTTGAAAATACCCTTGAGCACCCCAAGATTTTGGTTCAGTGACTACCATGAAGCACGCACCGAACACTTTATCATGAGCGGGGTCTATCTGTACGATATCCCCGACATTCCATTTTACGTCAGTCATTTTCATCAGGTCTCATAATAAGCTTCTTCGTGAAATCCATAAGCGATTCAAGATATTCCAACTTTTTATCAACAGATTGTCCGTCTGCCGCCGCCAAAACTTCTGAAAAACATCTTGATAAAGTTGCTAAAACCATACCTTCAGTTAAATCATCATCTTCAGAAAATAAATCATATATCTTTAATTGAAGATCGGATATTCCTTCTACAAATTCTGCAAATTCTTTAAATTCTTTTTTATCCATTTAATTTCTCCTTATCATATTTAGAAACTTGCTCTGCTAAACTTCTCGTTTCAGACTCTACAAATCCAATGTTTTTATATATCTTCTCAATTAAATATTTATATTTATCTGGTGCAGAATTAAATTCTTTAGACGGAAAAACAAATTCAATTGATGGGATGACATCATTCAAATGCGCACAGTCAAATCCGACTGCATAGCAATTAAGCTCTTTCAATTCTTCACCAAATGTTATGCCACCGTGCACGTCAAACGGTAATGCAAAGGGATCTTCTGGAACTGTATGTTTAAATTCGACATAGCCGCATAGATGCCCTCCGAAAAGACTACCGTTCATCTCTTGAGCGGTAACTCGAATAACCAAACACTTTAATCCAGCATGTTCAAATTCAAGAAAGTCAGGCTCATCGACCCATTCACCAGGCCCCCAACTTTTTAATTTTATTTCTTTCGTAAGTTTCATAAATCTCTCATTTAAACAATGTCGTACTTCAACCCATCAATGACCATCCGAAGACGTTTTTTCTGTCGCCAGTTATAAATCTCAAGAAATTGAGCAGCGTAATTCTGTGATTTGTCTGTGATTATAATCGTACCAGGATAATTTTTTAGCTTTTCAATCATCAATTCATTATTAATCAACTGGCATCTAAACAACTTTTTAACGGTGGCTATGAAACGATTTCCATTCATCATCCACTCGGGTTTTGTTTTTTTTTGTTTGAGTATTTGAGATAATTCATAGAAAAATCCAATGAATTCGTGATCTTCCTTACTTTCAGGAAAAATGAACTCACCATTTTTAAATTTTTGACCTTCATTATTTTTATTTGTAGATAGAACAGCCATAACAGTGAAGATTCTCCAGCTATATTCATCCATAAGTTCTCTGAATCTTATGTAATGGTTATTCTTATGGGATATCCAATAATTCAAATACTCTTCATTAGTCCATTTCTTCTGAGCAGAGTTCAATAGAATAATTGATTTTGACGTAATGGAATTATCAACGATATAATGAATTTCTAGTTTCAATGCTTTAGCAGCCTCTAGTCTATGCTGCCCATCGATCACTTCAAAATCAGAGTTTACAATTATCGGATTCAACCGAAGCATATTATCTTTTTCAATTGATTTTGAAAGTAATTTCACATGTGAGGCGGAAACCTCTCGGTTATCCTTTCGATATTTAAATATAGTATAATCAAATGTGCTTTTCATTATTTCCCTTCCTTCTTAACTATTTGATATCGGTAGTAGCCAATTTGCTCTTTACGATGAGCTTCAATTTCTTTATCTGTGATGTTCTTCTCTTCACAAAGCTTTCTCCAATCAACAGAACCTTCCTTCTTAACTCTTGTAAGGCGTAGTAGCGGTGTTCCATCGGACGAGCAGAACTCAATGTTACCTGAATCACCAAGTGCCTCCACGAGCGACCTCTGTTCTTTCTCTAGGATGCTTAGGTATTTGATTTGTTGGTTAAGAGAAATCCACTGATTGATAATGTCGTCTCGCTCAAGAACAACCTCTACATGATCGGATTCTTCGTAAGCGGGTGGTGTATCTGTATCAAGGCATTCTAGAAATGCAATTTCAGCTTTAAGAAGCTCTTCAATAAAATCTTGGTCACGATCAACCTCAATGATAACTCCCTCAAAACCATCAAAAGCTACGAAAAGAGCCTTATCGATGTCGAAAACCATCATTTGCTGTTGAATCTGGTATATATAGTTTGAGCTGATTACACCTTTAAGAGCTGCATCATATATTTTCTGTGAGCATTTGATCTCTGCTATGAGCTTACCATCCGAGCTAAGACCATCCAGAGATGCTATAATTCTATCGTTACCGCGGTAGGTTCCAACAGCTGAAGTGAACGTTTTACCTGTGGTCATCATTAGCCATTCGAGCGCTGCATCTTCTTGATCAACTCCACGCTGCATGGCCGGGTTCATAGACTTAGGAGGTGTGATCCCCTTCATTTCCTTGTAAAGCTGCAATGGTGTCTGCCACGGACTGACTCCCATTACTGCTCCTGCTGAACTTGCTCCAATTTTTCCTTTTCTGAATGCATACCATTCCGGTGATCTCTGAATTTGTGGTACATTTTTCATGTGTTTCCCTTGTGAATCTTTAAAAAAAGCCCATCCTTGGGCATAATTACATCCGTATTATTGTGTGAATTTTTTAAAATAAAGTGTAATGTACATTCGCTTTACATGAGCTTGTAAATCACTTGTAAAGCTAGACGTTTTCAGCGTTCTTTTTCTCAAGAATCATATTGTACACCCACTTAACCACGTTCGGATACTGTTCTAATGTGAGGTTTAAGAGACTTCCTGCACACTTGGTTAAAACAGTAGCTCTAATATCATCATGGCCATTGATTAGGATTTCAAGTGTTTGTAGTTCTTGAGTAGATACTGGTGTCGCTGAAGCTGGACGATGATCAATGTTATCTTTCTCTACATCGTCACCTGTCTCTAAGCAGAAGGTTTTAAGTAAGCAATATTTAACAGCATAAGAGATCGCTTTTCCGATTCCTTTGTCTTGATTATCCACACCGTGACCGTAGAAAGTAACCGTAAATCGATCTTCTGGATTATCCATATTCACGAAACTAACAGCAATCTTTGCTTGGGTGCGGTTACCGTCTTGCGTTAGCTCTAGTATATCTGTGACTACTACAATTCCATGCTTTTGCATCGGAGCGTGTAGAGTGCCTGTAACTTGATCATGGCTAACGAACTTATATGGTAGGCCTTTAGCGGCTTTAGAATCTTTCTGTATGTATTTGACTTCACCCATAACAGCATTAATTCGCTGATAAATATTAGGCTTCTGTGTCTCTGTCTTTACTTTTTTGTCTGTCATGTTGTAAACTCCCGTTCTTTCATGTGTGTAGTACTACTACGGTACTTTCCTTTGACTCAAATCTCTTCCCGGATTTGAGTCTTTTTTTTGCGACTCTGTATCGAAAAACGAAAATATAGCACAAAGACGATTTATCTTGCAACAAATTAATCGCGATGCTATAAAAACATCTCATTACAAGGAGGTTATAACATGAAACTTAAAGACTATTTCGAGAACTACGGCATACGTAGCGGATGGTTCGCAAAACAGATACCGTGTTCGGGTGCATACATATGTTGCGTAGCAGCAGAGAAGAATTATCCATCGCCAATGATGATGAAAAGAATCGAAGAGCTTACAGATGGTAAGGTGATGAAAAATGATTTTGGAGAGAAGTTCGATGGAAGAAAGCGAAGAGAAGCAATTTCAAGAGAGAGTAAGTAAAATATTTGAAGGGTATAAGCAGATCGCTTGTATAGATTGTAGTGATGAATTTAAGGATGAAAATAACCACAGGCGCAGCACAGACATGCCTTTTCTGTGTGAAACATGTGCAGAATATAGACAAGGAGGTTACTGATGAATAAATGGAAGCCATGCAATATAGTAAAGCCAGAGCAAGGGTTAAAGGTTTTATGTTGTGGATCTGATGGGGAAATTTATGTTGCCATGAGATATCGCGAAGACTATCTATGTTTTCCGTTCCTTTGCAGCGAGTTTTCGGACAAATTAAGAACGCCTGAGCTGTGGAGTAGTATAGACTTTCCAGGAGAGTTAACAGGAAAAAATAGAATTATTATCAACGGTGTGATGATGGACATGGATGAATTCGAAAAACACGACAAAAAAAATTTTAATAAAATGTGTGATGATTTTCTTCGTTCCATGAAAAACCAAGAGTCAGAAAAGAAAGAATCTAAAGAATCTAAAGAATCTAAAGAATCTAAAGAATCTAAAGAATACGGACTACCTTTATTTAGCAATTTACAACAACGAGATTATGAGTATTTTTCAGGTATGATTGATTTTATGACCAAGTTTGCACATGGAAGGGATTCTAATGCATTAGCTATGGCGTATACATACGGGCTATGCAATACAGTTAAGTGCGTGTGGCCGGATAAGAATATTAAAGAGACTTGCTTGAATTTTTTAAAACACTATCACAATCACAGAACACCTAGAAAGGATGAAAATATCTAAAATAAATCCTTGCGTTGCAGTCAAGGAAACATTCGTTTAATGTTTCACAACTTGTTAAAACAAGAAAGCCACCGATTGTAGTCAGTGGCTTCATGTGGGCCAAGGCCCATGGAGATTATGCGTGCAAGCTTAATCAATCCGGAATATAACAAATCTGGGTTTTTTAGGGAATCGCATAGTCTTCAAATGATTAATAATTATCAATTGGAGAAAATTCCCATGTTTTTAAGTGTAGTAGATTACAGCACTTTCGCATTAGTTGCAATCTCCAATTTCTATTTGGAGAATAAAAATGACAACAAATCAAACAAATGACAATTGCAATATTGAAAGATGCACTGCTAATGACAACTTTTCAATAATACCCAACGAAATACTTCAACATCCTACAATGTCATCGGATGCTCAAGCAGTTTTAACCTATCTGCTTTCTTGCAAAAGTGATTGGGTAATCAAACCAAAAAATGTTTGGAAAGCCAAGAACATTTCAAGGGATCATGTTTACAAAGCATTTGATGAATTGATAGATCTAGGGTATATGGATCGTATCACAACAATGCTTGGCAATTTAAAGAGTTCTACTAAGTATAAAGTGTCATATTTAAAGAAATTTCTCCGACGTCCTGAATCTCGGGATACCGAATCTCGGGGTACCGAAACCCAGGATGCTTTAATAAGAAAGATTAAGAAAAAAAATAATCAAGAAAAAGAGTTTGTTGTGGAAGACCCATGTGGGTCTCCAGCGATTAAGATTCCTGAAGAATCATCCGAAAGCAAAGATCCTGCCAATACGTCAATCAGCATCAAAACATCTACAGGCGCTCTTAAGCTCAATCACACAGATCTATTCCAGAGAGCACTGTCTGCAAAAGCCCAGTACAACACAGATGAATTGAGGTATGCCTGGAAAACACTAGGAGAATACAGCGGTATCGTGTATGACTGGTGGAAGTTCATTATCGGAACGATCGAAAAGTATCGTATGGGAGTCAAAAGCAAGAACGCAGCTAGGAACACACATAGAGAGCCTGCTAAAGAAGCGGCAAAGCCCGTGTATAAAACGCAGAGCAAAAAAAGCGTCATGGATCTCATGAATGAAAAAATAGCAGAACAACGAGCAGAAAGGGAAAAGCAGCATGAAAAGCAAAGCACAGGAATCACAACTTAGGAATCTAGGCAGGCGATACGAGGGCATCACGCTCGCATCAATAAATTGGTCTGAGGATAATGTTAAAAAATTATCTAAATGGCTTGATAAACCTAAAAACTTTCTTATCATCACTGGACCGCCAGGCACAGGCAAAACACATGCATGCTCGGCAATTATAGATTGGATTGATGGGAAGGTTAGAAGCTATCGATACCATGATGAGAAGAAATTATTTGAAAGACTACGTACTAGCATAGCGAATGGCTTGGATTATAGCAGAGAGATACCGACACTGATTGACGATGATTTTATTATTTTAAACGACATTGGCTCTTCAGGCTTTGACAAAGTTAAATACCCGTGGCGTGAAGAGGTTTGGTTTTCAGTGATTGATGAGCTTTACAATCAGTTCACTCCGACAGTTGTAACAACAAATTTGAGTCAGCAGGATATGTATAACCTGGTGCATCCACGGCTAGTAAGCAGATTGTTTAACAAAGGGAATGTTGTTATTGATTTGTCGGATGAAATGGATTATCGGGAGTCGGAACAATGAAACAGTCAAGCGAGTTCTCGGTAAAAAGCATTCAGTGGGACTTTGAAAGGCCCGTCACGGCCATAATGAGCCGAGGTAACATAATTAAGCACGTAGAAGGTGAAACGCTAGCCTGTCCCGACTGTAAGGGTTCTGAGGGTTACCAAGTCTTCGACAGAGGTAACTGGCTTTGGGCTTGCGCTGAAAGCAAGTGTATTCAATTGAATTGTCAGCCCAAAAAATGGAAACCAAGAATAGCATAGGAAGCATAATGGAAAATAACAAAGCACCAATTATAACGATTCAACAATTTTGTAAAGAATATCCGTGGCCGAGCGAAGGCGGAATGAGGCATTATATATTTAATCAGAAAGAATTAGGATTGAGTGATGCATTCTTTAAATTTGGAAGAAGAGTCCTGGTTGATCCTAAGAGATTTTTTGAATTGATACAGGAAATAAGTGAGGAATGTGAGAGGTCAGAATGAGTGAAGACGACAAATTATTATGCGTAGGGGGACCTTACGATGGTAGATATATATATGCTAATAAGCAGCTCGAAGTATACGCAATAGTTCCGTATGATGAGTCAAAACTAACTAATATTGCTGACCTATCGTCCGAAAGTATTTTAAATGAATTAATGTCTATAAGATTCAAGTACGTTCGCAGTGAATTTACATTTAAAAATTACAGTGTAGAGATTCTATGCCCAGAACAGTGGGATCTCGGGGAATTAATGAAAAAATTAATTGAAGGTTATAAAGAAACACAATGAACCACTTATACCCAGATCCAGGTATAAGTTTTCCATAAAACGTTATGAGATTTAATTTAAATTTGCTATAATGTCGCTTAGATTAAGTACTTTATGGAGAATATCATGGCGAATACAGTAGTAAGTTATCATGCGGACCCATACGGGGAATATAAACTTGGATTCTGCAAAGTTAATGCAGGAGATAAAGTTACTCTTATACTTTCAGTGTTCAGATCAAAAGCCGGAAACATCTGTTGCGGATTCAACAATATCAAGATTGATGGTTCGTGGGATCCTAGTTTCGGGTTTGTTGATAAAGACTATGAACGAAAATTCTTGAATGAATGCAGAGAACAAGTTATCAAACTAATGCCTCCAATCCCTGAAGAAAATCAAGGGATCGTGCAACAAGCACCCCAACCTCAGTACGAACAACAGCCTCAATCAATACCAGTAAATCAAAAGCTACCATTCTAGAAGTTTCAAACTTTAATAATGTAAGAGGTTGTGCAATGGAAATATTGAAAAGTGTGTTCAGAAATCCAAAAGCGGCTGTGAAAACTCGGAATCGAAAAATGGATGATGAGTCGCTGGAATCCTATGATCTAGTAACTATTGTTTTTGAGAGTGGAAAAACTCAAAGCGCATGGTGGACTGGGAACGGATGGGACGGGTATAAGAAAATTATTGAACCTCCTGTATTCTGGCGTAAGAGGCATGATCGATGATAAGACATAAGTACGGGGCAATCCGCTGTGAGTCAGAAGGAATCAAATTTCCATCCCTATTAGAGAGAAACTACTACGATAAACTTAAAATGATGGTCAAATCTAAGGCTATCGTGATGTTCTTACGTCAACCCAAGTTTGATATTGGAGGAGGCGTTTCGTATAGTGCGGATTTCTTAATATTTGAGAATGATGGTACTTGTAGAGTCGTAGACTGCAAAGGTATGCTAACTAAAGATTTTATCATGAAAAAGAAGATAGTTGAATCTCTGTATCCGATCGAAATTGAAGTTGTAAGAAAAGCTTGAATCATAAGATAATCAAATATAACGTTACCTCGCTCGTTCCCACTGATCTTCTCTCCTGAAACGGCAGTGTAGTTTCTCCATTCAGCATACCACTACAGGAAAGAAGATCTTTTTTAAGCTTCTTCTAGATCGAGACAAGCATCATAAAAATCAGGCTCATAGATATTAGAATCTAAATCAGGATCTTCTCGATACATTTCATCGAGCATTTTAATATTCTGATTCTCGTACATAATTGATAGTGCGTCTTGAAAGCTCATATCTCCATCTCCAGTTGATCGTTAGGTATAGGATAGTGCGACTCTAACGCGCGCCTTACGATTTCACTAAGGCCTACACGCATCCCTTCGTCTGTGCTCATCTTAAAGCTTAGCTTAAATAAATAGTCGCGATACTCCTTCTCGATAACGACAGTCAAATTCATCTTAGTAGGTTTGATTTTAGTCTTCTTCATTCATATCTTCCTTTAGTTATTGTCTTCTTGGAAATGTGCAAGTTTCTGCAATTTCTAAAAATCCTTCTTCCCACTCCCAAATTGAATCACTGTTAGTTTCTAGAAAATCAACGCCGTTTCCAAGCGTCCAGTGCTTACAGCTCCAGGGTTCTAACTCTCCATTCCAACCTAAAAATCCAGCTCCTGTTTTAATAAGCTCATCGCTAGAATAATGTTCTAGATTTGGATGTTCTTTATTGAAAACATCCATGCTATAACGGACTGCCATATCTCCAATTGAATCACCTTCTAAATCCACAGTGAATCCATGAAGCCAAGGAAGGCCCCAAGGTAAAGGGCTTTCTAAATCATCGGGTGCATTATCTAAGCCGTAGAAAATCGACACAAACTCTTATTGCTGTTCATCTGTTAAGTCTTTGGCTGTTATTTTCATGTGTTTACCTGTGTATTATTCTTCGTCGTCTGTTTCTTCTGCTGTAATCGCGCAATATGATAAAGGCCCATACTTTGCAATCAATCGTTCCTTTGCGTCTTCTAAACTCAATGCTGGAATCGAAATTGATCGGTAGCTATAGGGTTTATCCTTTTCCTCGATGCAACCGTTAAAAATATAGATTGGTATCATGTGTTTACCTTGTGTATTTTGATACTTGCTGCCTATTCGGCAGTTAAATGGTGAAAATTATCTATAGAATGATTATCTATAGAATGATTCTGTATCGCAATCGCTTCCAATTTTTAGACATGAGCAGTCACTAAAAAACCAAGTAGTAGATCCTTCTTTCCAGTCGTTATTAACTTCAACGCATGCAGCATGTGCAAAAGCGGGAAGATTATATTTGAGATCATCGTCTTTAGATAATTCTAAAAATTTATCCGCTATTGTGATATGTCTAGTTGTCATGTTATTTCTCCATGTGTGTTAAGAGCAAATTGCTCGGTTAAATAAGGGCTTGCGCCCCATGGTAAATTAAGATAATTCTTTTATCATTTTCCAATTGGTCTCAGGGCGCACTTTAAAACGAAATGGATAGGGGCTTGAACCCTGTAACCATTCTTTGCTTTGACTACATGTAATCACCAACCATCTGCCTTTTATATCTGCTGTTTCTCTCATACCGGTTATAGTCAGAAATAGAGCAGCATTCGAAAGTCCATGTTCTTTTAAGTGTTTATTCATCCACAGAGATAATTCTCGTGGAGGAGGCATTATAACATCTCCGAATCTAAGTAAATCAGCTTTGATCTTCGTTATATTTGTTTCAATTCGTGTTTTCATGTGTACTTTCCCTTTCATGTGTTTGTTTTCGTTAATGCTGTAATATAACATTATCGCATTATATAACACAACGAAAAAGAAAGACTTGATAAAATTAATCAGAAATGGAAAATGTAAAATATTATTAACTAAGTATAAGGGATTTGAATGCCAGCTCCGAAAGGGAATCAGTACGCAAAGAATAATCCAAAAGTAACGGGAAGGCCTCGTAAATTTAATCTTGTCGAAGAGGCTACAGAACTCCTGAAATGGTCAAAGAAACCCGATTCAATTCATTTAGCAGCGTTTGCGATGATAAGAGGTTATGCCGCTCCAAAGCTCTATCTGTGGCGTGATGAAGATGAAGACTTTAGAGATGCCTTGATATCTGCCAAAGATCAGCTTGCAATGAGAATTCGCGACGGTATCAACGCAAAGACATATAATGAGCGTTTGGGAGCTAGAGATATCACTGCCCACGATAGCTTACTTAAGATCGATGAGCGCGCTGATATGGCTTATGCTTCATCACTCAAGCAGAAAGAAGCAATCGTACAAGCAGAAACTCTAGCTAAGCTGAGCGAGTATGCTGAAAAGGGTGATCTTTCACAAAAATGAATCTATTTAATGGCGACTGTCTAGAGCTAATGGCTGATATACCCGACGGCTCAATTGATATGGTGCTTGCAGATCCTCCGTACGGTACTACTCAATGTAAGTGGGATTCAATTATACCTCTCGATGAAATGTGGAAGCAGCTCAAGCGAGTAACGAAGCCAAGCGGCGCTATTGTGCTTATGGGTCAAGGAATGTTTACGGCACGTCTTCAAACAAGCTCACCATTTTATAGATATTCTTTGATTTATGAGAAAGGAAAAGCAGGAGGGTTTTTAAATGCTCGAAGAATGCCGCTGCAAGCACACGAAGATATAACAATTCATTATCAAAAACTTCCTGTATATAATCCTCAAATGACAATTGGAAAACCTTACAGCAAAAAGAATATTTCAAATGGTGATGGTGGAAATTATGTTAAATTTGAAAGAGTTGGCAAAACATGCTTATCCGACGGTGAAAGGTTTCCAAGAAGTGTATTAAAGTTTTCAAACCCAAATAAAAACTCGCTTCATCCAACTCAAAAACCTGTCGAATTAATGGAATATCTAATAAAGACTTACACCAACGAAGACGACACGGTTTTTGACTTCTGCATGGGAAGCGGTACTACAGGAGTAGCTGCGCAAAATCTAAATAGAAAGTTCTATGGTATAGAGAAGTATAAAACATATTTTGATATAGCGTGTAAACGAATCGAGGAAACTATTTACAGATGATTCACAATAAAATATGGCGACTCAATAATTTGTATCGCATCGTCGATAAGAGCGGAAATTCAATCCCGTTCAAGCTTAACGCAGTGCAGGAAGTCGTAGCACGAGACAACCATAAACGTAAAATCATCTTGAAAGCTAGACAGCTTGGCATGTCGACTTATGCGGTTCTCGACTTGCTCGATGATGTCCTTTTCAATGATAATCGTGCCGCTGGAATCGTGTCTTACTCTCTAGAACACGCTACTCATATATATAAGCGCATCATCGGACACGCACTAGAAACACTACCTGAGAAGCTTAAGCCTCTTGTCGGAATCGTCTCACAGTCTGCACGAGAGATCACATTCTCGAACGGATCTTTTCTTCGTGTTGATACATCTCTTCGTGGAGGATCGTATCAGTCGATTCTCGTATCGGAATTCGGCAAGACTTGTGCTCGATCGCCTCAGAAATCAGAGGAAATCGTCACGGGGACACTTCAAGCTATCGATGAGTGCGGTAAAATAGTAATTGAATCAACAGGTGAAGGCACGGAAGGATACTTTGCAGAAATGTGTTTACAAGCACACGAACAAGGTAACGATAACCTAAGCCCTTTGGATTATAAGTTGTTCTTCTTTCCGTGGTACACTGAAAAGAAATATTGTATGGAGCATGCTGTCTCATATGATACAGACATGTCAGACTACTTTAGAAAAGTTGAGAAAGAGACCGAGATCAAGCTGAATCAGCAACAAAAGAACTGGTACGCACAGAAATCTAAGGAATTAATTGACAAGGTCAAGCAGGAATTCCCTTCAACTATTCAAGAAGCCTTTCTTTCAAATTCTGATGCATACTATTACGCTGAATACATCGCGAAAGCTTACGAAGAGAATAGGGTTCTTTCAATATCTCCTTACGATGCACTCGCAAAAGTACATGTTGCGATGGATATCGGAGTCAACGATCTTACCGTGATGGTTTTCTTTCAAATAATTCATGGTGAAATACGGGTAATCGACTATTACGAGGACAATAGAAAGGGCGTTGAATTCTATGTAAGATATTTGACCCAAGATAAGCATTACTTGCTAGGCACTGTCTTTCTTCCTCATGACGCGGCCAAGATGGATGGCATCGTTGTAGAAAACACTTATGAAAGAGACTTCCGAAGGCTGCTCGCTGGTACTGCAATCAAAGTTCACGTTCTTAAGCGTACAGATCGAAACCTCGGCATCTCTCACGTTAAAGTAAAGTTTGCACGCATGGTATTCAGTGGCAACAAGTGTAAGAAATACTTGGATCATATTGGAAAGTATCGTAAGAAATGGTCAGAGATGCAAGGGCGATATCTCGATGAACCGCTGCACGATATTCACTCAAACCATGCAGACTCGCTGCGCTACATGTGCCAAGCGGTCAATCATTTGGAAGTTGTAACATCAATGGACGGAGCGCAAGAGAAGCACAGAGACGCTGTTGCAAGCCGTAGTCATTATATTTAGAATGAAATAGTCTTTACATGACAACTAAATACTGTTATATAACTGTATAATAAAATATACGGTATGCTTTGAAAGACGACAATCTACGCGCTGAATTCCTTGAAAACTATCGATACAGCCATGATTATTGGGCGCCCTTCGTCGAATCTGCACGAAGATATACGCTTGCAGCGTCAGGGTACACCTGGACAGATGCAGAGCGTAAAGAGCTAGTCAAGCAGGGTCGAGAGCCGATCGAGTTCAACATAACTCGTAGACCTCTTCAATATTTCTCCGGTTATCTCCGAGATAACATCAATCAAATTATTTATGGACCTGTAGAAGGAAGCGATCAAAAGACAGCGGATCAATTCACAGAGCTAGGATACTATGTATGGGATAAAGGACAGGGATACCCAGTCTTCCTCGATGCTGCTGACGAAGCTTTCAAAAGCGGAATGTCTCTTTGCGGAATCCGCATGGACTATTCAAAAGATTTCGTTAATGGCGACATCTCATTTTACAAGCGTACGTACAATAGTTTTTATCTAGATCCGACTTTTGAAAACATCGATCTAGAAGACTGCGGCTATGCGATCACTCGCGATCTAATCAATCGTAACTATGCTAAGCAGCTCCTTCCTTTCATCGATGGACAAGTCATAGATGAAATATCATCCGGTTTTCGTGATGATAAATTTATGTCTTACCATCCACAGTTTACGACTTTCAGCAGAAACAAGAATCTTCTTGCTTACGATCAGTATTATTCTAAAGGAGCAAGAACACGAAAGTTTCTCGTGGATATCGACAACTCATTTAGCAGAGACATAACTGATCTGCCAAAAGAAGAGCAGTCGAGTCTAAAAGTTGGTATTAAGAAGCTACGAGACGATAGAAAAGACGCTGAAATACTCGGGTTGAACCTTGATGAGTTTCCGAATGTAGAAATTCGTCACGTTGATCGCCCATATGTTCAACTGCATATTATGCTCAACGGCCAGCCCGTTTGGTCCGGTGAAGATAAAACTGGAATCACTGAAACTTATCCTTTCGTACCGATATTATGCTACATGGAACCATCTATCTGGATGCCATCACAGCGTATTCAAGGAATGGCTGCTTGTCAATGGTCCGCGCAGCGACAGTTTAACAAGCGGCATATGAAGATCATCGACATGATGGATTCAACTATCTCTACTGGCTATAAATACTTGATTGGCTCTGTTCCCGATCCTCTCGACCTCCAGCAGTCCGGACAAAACAGGCTTATCGGTGTATCAGCAGATCCAGAGAAGGCCCCAGCAGGCCTAGAATCCGTTCAACAGCTCCAAGGTGGTGGTGCAAGCCCTGCTCTGATGGAATACCAGTCGATCCTAGATAAATTGACGCTGACTCTTGGAAACGTTACCGAACCTTCACTTGGTTCTGATGACAACAAGAATACTTTAGTCTCTGGTCGACTCGCACAAGTACAGATTGCTCAAAACCTGATGTCAAATCGTAAGGTTTTCGACAATGTGGAGACATCCCAGCAGATACTAGGAAAGCTAGTCTTGAAGACAATTCAGAATCATTATCCACCAGGGAAAGTGAAACGAATCTTAGACGAAGAGCCTACAGAGCAGTTCTACGACGACGAATTCGAGCAGTACGACGCTATTGTAAAAGAAGGTGTTCGCTCTAAGTCTCAAAAAGATGCTTACTACTACGAGCTTGTTAATTTGAAGAAAGATGGAATCGTTGATGTTCCGCAGTCCGCAATCATTGGCGCTCTTCAGATGGCTGGTATGTCAGATCTTGAAGAAGACATTCAGAAGCAGCAGGAACAGCAAGCAGAGCAACAGCAGAAGATTGACGAACAAGAACGTCTCGCGATGGAAATTGGTAACGCACAGAAAGAACAAGCGCTTGCACTCGCTCAAGAGCGTAGAGCGCGTGTTATTTCCGACATTTCACTCGCAGCAGAAAGAAGCTCCGAAGCTCAAGAAAATATGGCGCAAGCAGGACTTGCAAGAGCGAAAACAATTACTGAGATTGCATCTATGGAAGACGACAGAATCTTAAAGGTTCTCGACTTCGTCAACATGCTCGAACAGCAAGAGATGCAAGCTCGCGATGATATCCGCGGATCTATTGAAGCTGAAGCGAATCAACTTAATGTTGACACGCAAGGCTCAATGGAAAATCAACAGATGCAACAAGCACAGCAACAAGTAGAACAAGAGGTACAGAACAATGAAAATGTCTAAAAGCATGAACAGTCCTGTTGGCGTTTATAGCTCGAAGAGCAATCCAATGGGCGCTCCACGACAAGTGTCAGTTAAAATTGGTCCAGGTGGTAACGCTGATCAACAGAAAGCAAATAGACTCTTGCAGCAAGCACAGAAGCAGCAAGACAGTCTACGTGGCAAATCAGGAATGTAACTAAGGAATCTATCAAGCATGAAACTTGTTAAATGCGAGACATCTGGGTTGATGATGCCTCAAGAGTTCATCGACGAGAAACAGTCGTTAAAAAAATCACTTAATGAGCTTATTGAGTCGGCTATTAATTCTGTGGAACTGAAAGAGAATTACTTTTTGGTTCTACACGCAAAGTTTGATAAGCAACAGCCTGATAAATTCGTAGTTAGTCAGATCGTCGCCTCAATAAAACTGCCGCCCTTCAGCAGTAATCAGCAAGTCTATTGGGTTAGCCCAAAACGTGGAATTGTTGAATTGCTTTGGATGGTACCAGCAGTTGCAAAGGGTGAAAAGTTAAAGCCAGAATTTAATAAAATAGGTGCCGCTTACCTGCAAGCAAAAGGCGCTATGCCCAAATAGGGGTAAACCGTCGTGATCGGAATTCACGTAAACCACGGGAGAGAGTTTGAACGAAGACACCGAACTTCAAGAAAACGTTATAGATCAAGTGATAGAAGAAGCAGCACCGGAAGTTGAAGGTGTTGAAGCGCAGGAACCGCAAGAAGAAACACGTGTTCCGCTGTCAGTTGTTCAGAAAGAGCGCAGAAAGCGACAGGATGCAGAAGCCCGAGAGAATCGTATTCAAGCAGAGTTAAGCTACTACAAGGAGCAGATGCATAAGCCAGCTGCACCCGAAGAAGAAGACGAAACTCAGTACGAATCGGCTACAAAAGGCGAAATGAAGCAGTCCCTAGCTAGTACGCAAGAGGAAACTTTGCGAATTTTAGAGGAGCGTCTTTGGAAAAAGGCAAACCCCGAGAAAGCGGAAAGTGTAGATGAAAACTTAGCACAATTTTTAAAACAACGCCCAAATTTGGCGAGTGCGGTTTCAACTGCGTCTAATAGATACGAGGAGGCATATACGCTCATGGAAGCACTGTCTCCTAAGCAGCAAGCTCAATTGAAGGCTCCGGCAGTCAAAAGAGATGCTCCAGGTTCTCCAGTAGGGGTGCCGAAGGGCGCTGCAATCAACGAGGTCCTTGATGTGATGTCAATGACAGATGGTGAGTATCGGGCGTGGAGGCAATCCAAACGTCAGAGAAGGTAAGGAGAAAATAAATGGTCGCATCGATGACAACAACTAGCGAATATGGCTCTATGGCCGATCGTTGGGCACACCGAGCACTTTTGCAGCGCTCTAAGCCTGCTAATGTACACAACTTGTTTGGACGGGCTTTTAGTCTTCCAGCGAAGAATACAGATACAGTCGCATTTAGACGACAAGAGAACCTCAATTCTGATCCTGTAGTTTTGCCAGAGAATGGCGACCCTGCACCTGATCAAGTACTTAAGTTCGACATTAACGTTCAGGTACAAGAGTTTGGTAAAGTAGTACTATTGTCAAGAAAAGTTCTTTTAGTAGTTGAAGATGACACTGCTTCTGAAACAGCTGATAACCTTTCACAATGCATGCATACTATGCTAGATAAGGTGACAAGAGATGTTTTCGATTCCGCTGTCCCTCAAATTTCTTGTTTAAACGGAGCAAACGGAAACGCGATTACAGAGCTTTCCCAGGCTGATGTAAATCGAGCGATTGAATATCTAGACGAGAACGATACTGAGAAGATGACACCTACCATAGAAGGCACTTCGCGTTTTGGAACAGGCCCCGTGGAAGCTGGGTACTGGGTAACTTCGCATGTAAAATTAAAACCAGACATTCGTGCTCTAGATGCCTTCACAAGTACTGCTCAGTACGGTTCACAAGAACCAGTTTTGCAAAGTGAATTTGGATCTACAGACGAAGCTCGATGGGTAACATCTACACTTGTTAAAGTCTCAGCTGATAGTCCTCCGGTATACAACAACACATTCATCGGAGCTAACGCATATGGGTACGTTGGGATTGATGAAGTTGCTACAGAGATGATTATGAAGCCACTAGGTTTCAACGATTATTTGAATCGCTTCCAAAGCATGGGATTCACAGCTTGGTTTAACGCTGCGATCCTAGATGACTCTCATATCGTCACTTTACTTTCTACAAAATCATAGGGGTTTTTTATGTCAGATTTATTTCATGGGCAAACTATGTCCGAAGCATATAAGTGTATCTCAGCTGGTACAGCTCATACATTTACTTTTAATTTTCAACCTGATGTTGTTATCTTTAACAATCTCTCAGATTGGACAGGTACAGCCGGTGGACTTCCACGTTCATTTTGGTTTCGCGACCAAACAACAGCAGCACATGCGTTTCAACAGCAAGTTGTAGATACAGCAGCTACACAGTCGTTTAACTTCCTTGATCTAGCAACTAATGGTTTCACTTCTGCAAATACAAGCGGTGGAGTTGAGAGTTTTAGATCGTTAATTTCTGGAGTTACAAAAGCTGATCCTTGCGTTATTACTACTACAGCGGTTCACGGTCTACAGACTGATCAGATTGTACGTATCACTGATTTAGGACCAGGAATGCCGACAGAGCGAGGTATGGATGAGCTAAACAACAACAGATATGCTGTTGTAGTTCTTTCAACCACAACCTTCTCTTTGAAGGATCCGATTACAGGTGAGCCGATTGATTCGACTAGCTTTGTTACCTGGGTTGCTGGTGGTCGGATCACTGCTGAAAGTCGTGTTTTGTCTTTGAACAATCCACAGGTTTCACCTTACGCAACGACTCCATACGTACCTAATCCTTATAGCTACGACCCAGTAGAATATAAACTTACTGCTGGAAGTACTGTAATGGGTGCTGATTCAGATGTTTTCTTGATCGAAGTTAAGAAATTCGGACAAGTAGAAGATCTAGGCGACTTGTTGACCTAATCAATATGGGAGGGGTTCGCCCCTCCCAACTATAGGATGATTTTATGGCAGGACAGACAGCACAAAGAGCAGATATTTCAAATGTGACTCGCGCAAGTCCATGTGTAATAACGACTCTGACCGATCACGGTTTTACAACTGGTGATTACGTTCGAGTTACTGACTTGAATGGTGGAATACCTGACCCTCGGGGAATGGATCAGATTAACAACGATCGTTATAAAATTATTGTGATAGATCTTGATGAATTTTCGTTACAAGATCCCATCACTTTCCAGTCAATAGATTCCAGCTCGTACACAGAATACGTGTCGGGCGGTTCGTGCAATGTAATAGCAACAGATTTTCAATATAATGGAGCATAGATAATGGCAAGACCAAAGCAAGCAAGCGTTATGGATAAAGAACTTGAAAAAGTAGAAGCTGAAAAGCTTTCAATCGAAGATATGCCGCTTAATTCACTCCGAGACTATCGTTTATACAACGAAGAAGCAGGAAGAATAAATAAAAGTCTTAAGCTTTGTAGATATCCATACAAACCGTGTCCTGTAGAATTGCATCCGACTCAAAGAATTGTATTTGGTAGAGTCGATCAGCCTTCAAATCCTCTTCCTGTATACAAGAGTGATTCAGTTATTCATTACGAGAATACACTGATTCCTGGAAATACTTACGATCTACCAACTTACATTGTCAGCTATCTTTCAAAGAAAGGTAGTCCAATTTGGGCAGAGCGTGATATGCCAGACGGTACAAAAGAGACATTTCTATCACATAGCGACCCTAGATTTACTCTAAGAACACTATACACAGAGCAATAAGCACATGGCAAAATCACTTAATGACGCAGTAACTATAATGCGCCTTGCGATTGGCAGGCGTAACGTAAACGATCCAGATTCAACACCTGAATTATTGCTAAATTACATTAATGATTTTGCAACGCTCACAATGTCAGATGACGTAAAGCTATTCGAACAGTGGGGAACTCTTAAGTTTAATATTACTATAGCTAACACTGACGGGGTTTATACGTTTCCCGATACATCCACATCAACAACGTTCGTTAATACGCGCATAGACGGCTTTATAAGCCTTAAAGACCCTGTTGACAGCTCTGTCTCATGGAACACCCTTGAGATCTACCAAGATCCAGGTGAGTTCTACGGATATTGGGGAATCAACAACGTTGATACTCTAACAGCTGGATTCCCTACGCAGATGCTGTACTACGGTAACGAGTTTGTATTTAGGACTATTCCAAACGACACGTACACAATTAATATCTACGGGTACAAGAAGAATACAGAGCTTACTGGTACTGATGATCTTCCCAATGATTATTGGGTAAGGTATATCGCGTATGGTGCAGCAATGGACTACGCGAATGACTATAGCATCGATCCAGGACGCATGGCGAATATCAGCAGGACATTTGCTAAGCAAAGAGAGTTATTGTTGACGCGTACGCATAACCAGATAAAGGGCGGGAGAAGTTATCCCCGGTACTAAATATTTTAAAAGGTAGGTAATTATGGCTTGGGCACCACTAGCTCCAGACGGTTCAAAATCAGTTAAAGCAAATGAAGCGATTCTTCAGGGAAACACTACGTATACTGAAGATACGATGTCGAATGACCATTTCTGGGATTCTGGCGGTACAACAGACGGGCGACATCAGTTTGTGCAGTCTCCTAAGTTTGAGTCTGGAGGATCGCCAGCAAATCCAACGGTGGCATCTGGAATGGATGGTGCTTTGTATTTCAAACAAAAAACAGCAGCTGAAACAGCTTTAGAAAATATTATTCCTTACTTTAAAGATGCTGCGGTATCTCCTGCTGTTCTTGAGATGATGGGTATTAGATCTTGTGGTCTTGTAACAATAGGAGCAACTCCAACATTTACTATAGTGGAAAGATACAAACATAATCTTACGTCAATAATAAGAGATTCAGCTGGTGTTTATGACATCACTTTCCCTGCTCTACCATCTCAATATTATCTTCCTTTTGTTATGGCATTAAGAAGGGGATCTGCTGGAGAATCAGCATACGCAACAATTGACGCTACAGTAAAAACAACTACAGGCATGAGAGTTCTTGTGCAAAGATCCGAACTTACAACACAAAGAACAGATCCAGCTGAATTGTGGTTCTTCTGCTTTGGGGGATAAATGCAAGTATTCGAAATAACAGGCTACCAAACCGGTGTATCGAAAGAGGGTGTGAACTACCTTCAACCGTCCGACTCGTTTCAGAATATACAAAATGGGTATATCTATCGCCAGGTTCTACAGTCTCGGCGAGGATTTAAACAATTCTCCACCAATAGACTCGCGAGTGGTACGCGTATTATGGGGATATTTGAGCATGTTCTGAGGGATAATACAACTCAATTGCTGGTTGTAACGACAACCACGCTTTATAAATATAACACTGGTACAGATACTTTTGATGCAATTGTATTTGCAGGAAGTGTAGGTGCTGGGTTTACGATAACTAATAAAGCACATTATGTTTCAGGTACTACATATCCTACAAAAACTGGAGCGAATCGATTTCTTTTTACTGGTCCAGGCCTTTCTGATATCTACAGCTATGATGGAACAGATGTACAGAGTTTCACTTTAGATAATTTAGACTACGCACAGCCCATTGTAGGTGCAACCGGTGTTATTACTGGTGCTTGGTTTATTATGAGGTTTGGTGAGCGTCTTAATCTATTCAACGCAAGAGTAGGTGGAAATAGAAACCCTCAACAGATGCTTTACACGGGAATTCGAGATTCTACGGGGAACGGAGATAAGTTTTTAACAGTAGGTGCAGGTGCTGTTGTTGCAGACACATCAGAATACATTCAAGGCGCTTCAATCCTTGGAGATAATGTTATAATTAACTTCTCTAGGTCTAATTGGGCAGTTGATAAGCGAAACGATGCGTTTAACCCATACTTTATAAGAAAGATTCCTTCAGTTATTGGAACAGATGCACCCTTTTCCTCTGTATCATGGGATGATAGGACAGTTTCAGTGGGTAAAACTGGAATTATAGCTACAAATAGCCGTGAATCTAAGAGAATTGACAATAAGATCCCTGATTTTACAACAGATGATATTGATTCACCCGAGTTCCCTTTGACGTATGGTGGATTTGATCGGGTAATTGGTCAATTTCTCATCTCTTATGCCGATGCGAATGCTGCTAATAGCACTCAGAATAAAGTATTGGTCAACAACTACGAAGAAGGCACTTGGTCAGTAAATGATCAGCGTTTTACAGTTTTTGGACAGACTGAACTTGGACCTGAGAATGTTTGGAGTGATATTGAAGGAGCTAACCAAGATTCTTGGGAAAGGTGGGATACTACAGAAGAGATTTGGAACAAGATAGGTCTCAGCGATACAGTACAAAAAACTTTAGCTGGTGATGATGACGGATTTATATACGAGCTGAATCAAGATTATGATGACTATTTTGTTGCGATTACGGGCATCACTGCGGCGTCTCCAGCGGTCGTAAGTACAAACAATCAAGCTTTAAAGGCAGGTGATAGGGTTGTAATCTCAAATGTTGAGGGAATGACTGGGATAAATAATTTCGATACTGATACCGGTGAACTTACACAAGGTATTTATACAGTCGCTTCATCAACAGTTAACTCTGTTACACTCGATAATATTGACTCTTCAAATTATACAGCCTGGACAGCAGCTGGCAGCATCTCTAAGGTAATAGATTTCTCTGCTGAAATGATGCCATTCAATCCTTTCCGTTCTGAAGGTCGTATGTGTCACATCTCTTATGTTGAGTTTCTGTTAAATACAAATGTTGGTGAGATGACTGTCGATGTGTTTGCAGATGAATACTCGACACCATATATTGAAAATGTTGTTATCAAACCAACAACAATTTTAAAATCAAGAGAATGGATCACAATGTCGGTTAACAACGAAGCTAACTTTCACACGTTCAAATTTTCTCAGATTAGCCCTTCAAAACAGTTTCAAATGACTAATATGAGAATTCATTGCAGCCCTGGAGGGATGGCAAGTGACTAAGATAAGCGAAACTTACAATCTAGGTGATGAAGCCGATCTTAATCTTGAAGAGATACTTTTGCGCATTCAAGAAATGTATCGAGATCTTGCTGTAGCTATCAATCGGAAACCTGATGTATACACTAGACAGACTGACGGTGTAACAAGTGAAACGTTCTTGAGTAATGGGGACATAAACATAAATCTTAGCACTAACAAGGTTGAGATGCTAACTAATCACGCAGCATCCACCGTAACATGGACAACTCTTTGAGGAAATTATGGACCCGTTAACAATAGCTTTAATTACAGCCGCAATAAATGCTGGTGGTTCTGCACTTGCTGGAAGTTTTGGAAGGCAAAAACCAACACAGCGACAAAACCAGCAAGGAAGTTTGATAGACAATATTATGCAAGGTCTCCAAGGCGAAGGAGAATTTGCAAATCTATTCAACGCTGATGAAGCTGATTTTCAAAAACAATTTGTAGATCCTGCACAATCACGATTCAGAAATCAAACTGCACCTCAGATCCAACAGAGTTTTATTCAGAGTGGACAGCAGCGTGGAACAGGACTCGAAGACTCATTAGCAAGAGCTGGAATTGATATGGACTCACTTCTAAACCAACAGTTCGGTGAATTCCAACAAGGCGCACAAAACAGACAGGTTAGCGGAATTAATGCTATTCTAAACTCAGGAGCTGGAGTTGATGAACAAAGTTTTGGAGACGCAGCTAAACAAGGATTTGGTGGCTTTTTGACAGGAGAAGGGTTTGGTAAAAATCTTTCAGGAATTTTTGATGCTTTAAGTAATAGAGGAAGTGGTGGTTCTAAACAACTTGGATCTCCAAATACAACATCTGGCGCATCAGGTGGCGGTCGTAGGGGGTTTGCATGACACCATCACCATTTGAACTTGGTAGATCGTTTAGCACTAACATTGGAAATGTCCAAGAGCGTCAAACAGATCTTAGCGCCATTGATCAGATCCTCTCTAACGCTGCACAGACAGGGCAACCTGGCGACTTAGACTCTGCGATTAATCAAATCCTCACTCGTGTATCTCCAGCTCGGCAGAAGGGAGCTTTGGACATTCTTCAGAATCGACAGAAGCGAATTTCTGATGAGTCTTCAAGACAAACTAAGTTACAGGATCAGTCTAATCTGGAGACTAGAAAGCAGCAGGGAAGAGTAGATTTACTGAAGAGTAAACAAGACATTAAGCAAGAAGAGAAAGAAGAAGAAAGAACTTTTCAGGCTGGTAAAGATCAAGAGAAAAGGTCTTTAGAGATAGCTGATAAAAATCAAAAGTTTGAAGGTGCTCTAAGTTCTATTGATGAAATGCGAAAAATTGGAAAGAAAGGTAATTTAGGTTTTTCATTTACCGGAAATCTTGGACCTGAAACAAGAAAAGACAGAGCGAAATATTCACAAATTGCAAAGTCATTAATTACGTTTGTTTCTAGCATGAATATTAGAAATCAAAAAGAATTTGACGAGTTTGCTAAGGATCTAACAGATCCAACCTTAACCGATGCTACAAGAGACGGTATTTTAGAAGGAATGGAAGACATAATAAATAGATCTATTCAAGAAAATAATGCTCAGACATCTTCAAGAAAAAAACTTCCACCATTAGGAGATGCATTACGTGACGCCGGATACTAATAAAGTTCAATTTGCCCTAGATGCTGGGTATTCTCAAGAAGAAATAGATGAATATTTTGCTTCAGAACAAGAAAAAATAAATTCAACTCAACCTGAAAACATACTTCAAAAGTACAATTCTGATTCTTTTTTAGGTCCTGATGACATATCTACAAAAGTTGAATTTTTAGAAGATCATCCATTTTATAAAGATAAAATTGCCTTTGCCAGAGAAAATAATTACTCAGAGGACCAAATACAAGAGTATTTAGATACTGATGTTCCAGAGAAGAAAGAACGTGGTTTACTTGAAAAAGCTGCACGACTTCCAATGCAAACTGGACTTGCGTCAATACAATCGAAGGTTTTACCGTGGGAGTTTGGGACAGCATCACTTGCCCAACCACAAGCACAGAGTGCAGAATACAGACATCAGTTAGCAGAAGATATTCAACATTTGAGATGGTTGGACTCACTTGGTATAGCAGATGAAAAAGACAAAGAACTTTTAGAAAGCTTTGAAAATCAATTTAGAGATATTCGCCAAACCGCGCCTTTCGTAAAAACAGCTGATTTAAGCGTTCCAGGAATCTTTCAATCTGTAACAGGAATAGATACACATCCTGAAGGTTATCTTGAAACTGCCGCCCAATGGCTTGGATTCTTAAAAGATCCTGTAAAAGGCTTTCAAGAAGGTAAAAATTTAATTCAAGGAACTACATCTCTTAAAGAAATATCTAAAAATTTAATACCAGGTACAAAAGCATTAAGAGCAGCTACCGCAGCAGGGGCTATAGAAGCAGCGGAACAAGGTGGTTATGGTCCAATAGGCACAATGACAGCAGCAATAGTTGGAGATTTAGTTGGCGGTCAAATACCAAAAGTTGGACAAGCTGCGTCCAAGACTGGTAAAGCTGTAGCCAAGACTGTAAAAAATCCGAAAGAATCCGTGGCTAAATTAGTAGCAAAGACTTCAAAAGGTGCTGATAAAGAGTTAATAAGCGAGCTGTCAAAAGACGCAAAAGAGCTTGGTATACCTTTAGATGCAGGTACATTAACAGGCTCCAATCTTGTTAAGACAATTCAAACGAAAGCAGCACAATCAGGAATAGTTGGGGAATCACTTGATAACTTTAGAAAAGATATGTCCTCACAGATTAAAGAAGCTTACACTTCGATTGCTGACGAAATAGGAGAAATTAAATTCGAAACTAGCCGTCAAGCTGTAGATGATATTTCAAGCACGCTTGCAGAACAGAATCTTTCGACCTCGAAACAAGTTCCAGAAGTTCCAAAAAACCAAAGATTCGTAGATAGAAGTATAACAAAGAAGATACCTAAAGAAGGTGAGAACTATCCACTTCGAGATAGAATTGATGTTGATATAAACCCAACGCCTGAAGTTGAAAATCTGTTAAATGATGTTTCGCCCACTGAAACAGTTTCCTCTGAAACAGGTGGAAGACTTTTAAAAGAAGAAGGGGCCATTATTAAACGACCGATAACAGAACAGTTTAATCAACGGTACACAGCGTTTACAGAAGAGTATGGACAAGTTTCAGCCCCTCAACCTGAACTTGCACCAAGGGTTAATGAATTTGTCGCAAGTCATGAAGGTTCATTACTATTAGGTGAAAGCAGTGCTGAAGCAAAGGTTGTAAGAGTAGCACAAAGATTGCGTGATGAAGTAACTCCAATAAACATTACTCAAGACGTTCTTGAAACTAGTCCTAGAATACATAACGTTTTGCTTAATGATGAGATTGGAACACTTCAAAACAGAATATCATTTGTTAGAGAGGTATTTCCTGCGGATGTGGCTACACTAGAAAACCAATTAGGAATGAATATCGAGGCAATTGGAAACAATATCGGTACGAGAGGTGAAAGGGCCGTTTCGGTTGATACTCTAATAAAGAGTAAGCGCACTCTTGCAGCCATACCAAATTGGGAGCTTGGAACTAAAGATATAAAAGACTCTTTAAAATCATTAGTGTCTGATCTTGATGAAGCAATAAATAGAACACTAAGGAATGAAAGTCCTGTTGCGGAATCCACATATAGACAGCTAAGCGAAGATTACAGTCAGTTTAAAGAAATATTTGAAGATAAAAACGTAAGAAAACTGTTTGAAAGAAGAAATTTCAATTACAACTCTATCTATAATGGATACATCCAAAATCCTGATAAACTCAGAGCTTTAGAAAGAGTAATGAATCAATCGGAAAACGGCCAGAACTTAATCAGAGAGATTAAACGAGATCTTACTTCTGATGTATTGAGCCGACCTACTATTAATGGTAGACAAGTTGCTGACCTTAACGCTGCTTTAGGTCCAGAGTTCAATAATTCAGTTGATACATATATTGAAGAATTGAGAGCAAGTCAGGATAGACCTTTACCTAGAGCACGAAGACCTGAAGTTGGAAGTAGAGAAATACCTATTGGACAACAACAGGCAAGAATACCTGATAAAAAAATTAAAGCAACTGTATCACCTGCACATAAGTCTAGAAAGTTTGCAAACTTATTGGGTTCAAAAACAGACGCTCAAGTATTAGCAAAATTAGATACTGTCAGCGGTATAAGAGAAATTAAAGGTGCTCTATCTGGATCAGAAAAAGGGAAACAGCTCTTTGACGATCTAATGAGATATAAGCTAGAACAAATGATTGCCGATAAAATGGGCGATAGCATTACACAGCAAGTTAAGCTTGGTACATTCTCAAAGCTAGGTGCTAAACAATCTGAAAGAGCAATTTTAAAAGAAATATTAGGTCAGGACAGCCTGAATAAAATGCTTAAAATACAAAAGGTTTCCGGTCGATTAGCTGAAACATCAAATAAATTTTACAACGCTAGCCAATCGGGATCGGTAGCAGCCGATACAGCAGCATTAGTGACAGCAGGTACAGCGGTATTAACTGGTAATGCATGGATGCTATCGAAAGTATTAACATCTATTGGGGGGATGAGAGCTGTAGCTAACTTGCTTTCTGATAAAGAATTTTTAACATTATTAGAAAAAGAAGTATTGAAGCCGAGTAGTTCTAAAAACATACCTAAAGAATTGAAAAAAGTTGGAGCAAAAGCAAAGGAAGCATCAAGAGAAGCTGTTGCACCTGCTGCTTTGTCGGTATTATAACTTAAGGAAAAGAACATTCCAGAATGACTCACAGAAAAAACAAAATCCAAGAATAAAAATTATGGATATTTGTGGGAAACCGGCAAAAGCAGCTAAAGCAGCCAAAGTCAATGATACACATTTTATAGTATTGTAGTTTTCAACTTCATTTGTTTCATTCATTAGTCACGTCCTTGTGGTTTATCCATTTCCTTATCGCAAAGCAAGATCTCTTCCTTGAGAGCAACACGCATAAATTGAGATATAGAGGTTCCTGCTTCCGCAGCTCTTATCTTAGCTTGCCTATATAGTTCTTTAGGCAAGTATACGGTTGTTCTTTGAAACTCATTAGGTTGCTTTGTCATGACATAATTATGTCACAATAACCCATACAACTCAAGATTACGTTTATTTTTGAAAGTCTCGATGATAGAATAAAGTTTTTAATCCTTTATTCAAACAAAGAGAATACCATGTCACGGTACGCAAATTCCATAGCATATACAAGTCGAAAAGCAAACACAGACCTGTCAGGACAAGTAAGATTCGCAAAGGCTGGAGAAGCTGTTTCAGCTACCTCTAATGAGCTAGCAATGACACCTAAACTTGTTGGCGAGCTTATCCGAATCGACACTGTAGAAATCACATCCGCAGAACTTCTAGCACTAGCAACTACACCTAAAACAATTGTAGCCGCTCCTGGCGCTGGTTTATTCGTTGAGTTCATTAGCGCACAACTAATTCTCAACTACGCAACCACACAGTACACAGAAGCAGCGGATAACTTTGCTGTTCGGTATACAAACGGCTCTGGTGCGATTGTTTCAGAGGCTGTTGAAACAACAGGCTGGATTGATCAAGCTGCTGATACTCTAACTAACGCTATTCCAAAAAAAGATAATATCGTTGCAGCAACTGGAATCGTAAATCAGGCTCTAGTACTAGATAATACAAACGCAAATATTGCTGCTGGAGATTCAACAGTATCTGTTCGAATCGCTTACAGAATCGTAGCGTCTGGACTTTAATAAACTGGGTGAGGGTTTCCACGGATCCTCACTCTTTTTTGTAAGGCATGCCATGAGGAAGTTTCAAAAACCTCAATCATACTCAGAATAAAAGTGTCGGCTCTATGGTGGACACTTTAAAAATCTGACCTATTGCATCAACGAAAAGTTTTTAGTATGATGATGACTTAATCGTGTTTTTAATATATAAAAATTTAGAATGGAGAGCATTTTGGAAATTAAACAGAAAACAATCCTAGAAGTCAAAAAAGACGGAAAAACTATACAACTCATAGTAGATGCGGACCTATCCTTAGGGTTAATTTTTGATTCTCTTATGGAGATGAAAGGATGGACGGCTGATAGGATGATAAAAGCACACCTTGAAGAGCAGGCAGAAGCTGACGAAAAGATGGGCGCTCCAGAACAAGAACAAAAAGAAGAGATCAAGGAATAACTATGGTAGCCGTTGCAGATTTTGACGATTTAAGAAGCTTAGCTTTTGGGGGAATATCCGGAGCTTATGCAAGCGTTGGTACACCAACAACCAAACTTACCAGATGTGTTTGTTTTATAAATGACACTGAAGGTTCCATGATATTTACGAACGATGTAACTAAAGATAAAATCTTCGTTAAGCAAGGTTCATTTAAATTGTGGGATATCCAATCCAATATGAATGCACAGTTTGATGACAAATACGTTTTTCCGATAGGAACTCAATGGAGCGTAAAGCAATTGTCTGCTCCTGTTTCAGGTAGCGTGTATATCGAAGGGCTTGTCTAATGGTGCGACGACCTAGTTTGAAAGAAGAACTATCAAAAAAGTTTGAGCTTCTTGTTCAACAGGAAGTCAAAAACTATAATGATTCAAAACTTGCTACAAATATCTCAATAAATAAACTTGATCGAAAGCTTGAAGTTCTTTCCGAGAAGTATGCACAGCAGCTTGATCACAGTCATAACATCATTAATAAAATTGAGTCAGAGAACTTTGATTTAAAAATTAATGTTTTAAATCTAGAACACAAGCTTGAACGACTCACAAAAGATTTTGAGAAATACAGATCCTCTAAAGATGTTCTCGAAAGAAACACCTCTGATCTTGTAAATCAATTAATAATTGAATGTACTGAATGCAAGTCTAAAGTTAAGAGATGCAGTGTAGAAAACCAGGCCGATATTGAAGGTTTAAAAAGATCTGTAGAAGATATCAATGAAAATATAATTACATTTTACAGGAAGACACAGAAGAATGATGTCGTCTTAAAAAATGAAATTCTTTCCTTGCCTTCAGAAGTTCAATCTATGAAAAAAGAACTGTTTACATGTGTACAGAGTAATAAAATTGACGTGAATGGAGTTAATGAAAACATCAACTTATTCAGAGATGAATTTAATTACGAAAAAAAGAAAATAGAGAACATTTACAATTTAATTTCTAGATTAGAGAAGAGGGGGTAGTTATTTCTCAGGGCGGATATATCAACTCAATATTAACGATATTGACAACAAAAGGTGACCTTGTCACACACGACACTACAGAAACACGCTTACCTGTAGGAACTGATGGACAGGTACTCACTGCTGACAGTTCTGAAGCTACAGGACTTAAGTGGGGTGTTGGTGGTGGTAGTGGCGGAAGCACAAAGAAAGAGTATTGGTTTCCTGCTGAAGCTTTACAACCACTTGAAACAAGCTTTGCACCTCTTGAAAAGCTATCAGGAACAACGGTTAAAACCTTTGTAAGGGCATTCGACGACACTACTGAAGAATATGCCAACGGAAAGCTACAAGTGCCAGGAGAGATTGACACAGCGGGTACAGTAACATTCCGTGCTTATGTGATGGCAAAGAACGCAGCAGCTTCTAAGAACATCGCATTGACGTTTGGACATGTTGCAGTGAATGACTCTGAAGATTTTGATGTTGCGTATACAGATGAAGACTCTGGCGATAAAGCGATAGATGCTACCCAAGATGACGTGACAGAAGTTACGTGGACAGAGACAGTGAGTAATCTTGCATGGTCAGCAAACGATATTGTGTTTTTTAGATTGAGCAGGAATCCTGCGGCTACAGATGACCTTACTGGTGATATGTACCTATTCTCGTTGGCAATTGAGATTCCGAGGAGTGCTTAATGGCTACTGCTTCTGCTTGTTTATCTTTTGATGGAACCAACGACAATGTTACTTTTGGTGATATTACAATTTTTGATGGTTTATCTGCTTTTTCAATGGTTTGTTGGTTAAATCCAGTATCTACAAGCGGAAATAGATCTGTTTGGAGAAAAGACGGAACTCTAACACCATTTCAGATTTTTACATCTTTTGGTGTAGCGGGTACAGTGATTTGGCCCAATGCATCGTTTAGTCAACCGATCGCAATAATCCCATCTAATGACAGTTGGCAATCCTACGCTTCAACCTGGGGAAAATCAGATAATTCAGGGAAAATATCGTATTATAAAGATGCTACATTTGTTGGTGATTCTTCAGCAGTTCAGACAGTAGATGTTACGTCATCCGGTTCTACTGGAATGTTCATGGGTTCTACTGAATCCGGATCGGAGTGGTATAGTGGAAAATTTGCATGGGCAATCGCTTACAATAGAAAATTATCGGCAAATGAAATAAAAGATGTTTATATAAATCCTTACTCTATTCCGGATGGAATTATTGGATTTTGGAGTTTAAATGATATTGGATCTACACAATATGATCAATCAGATAATTCCAATAATGGCACTTTAAGTGGTCCTACGACAAACACCAATGGACCACCAGTATTCCTATTAGGAGGACAATAATGCTATCAGTAAAACATGATTTTGATATCACAAATCGAACATCATCGCTTATTTTTGATGACAGTGGAACTCAAATCACTCTTTTTACATACATAAATGGAAATATCATCATAGATTCGCGAGATTTTGATAACACTATTTCTGAAGCTGAGTTCTTGAGTGGTAATGCAGGATTAAAAAAGTGGGTTTATGATATTCGCCAAGTGCTAGGTGCTCCTGTTAATTTGCCAACAGATCGTACGGACGCAAAAATAGACACCAAGAATAATAGCATCAAAACCGAATTAAAACTTGGAAGAGATAAGGTTCAGCAAGTTGAGTGGAATAAAAATGATGAAACTCTGACAACAAAAAAACGACCTGATCCTATTACTATGTCGTGGTATGAATTCTAAATTTATATTTACTTGCTTAATTTTTTAGAATTTCAAATCAAAAATAAATAAGAGCATCATTATGAATGACGAAGAAATGAAAAAAAAGGTGATCTAATGAGTCAGTCTGGAATATTAAATGTTACCGGTGGAACACCTAGTATTGCAACATCCTACACGGCCGATTCAGGTTCTGCTGTACCAATAGCAAATGTTCTAGAAATTGCTGGCGGAACAAATGTGACTACTTCAGCATCTGGTAACACTGTAACAATTAATTCAACTGGTGGCAGCGGTGATATGCCTGAATTTGTCGCAGGCGGTTTAGCAGCACCACATCAGGTAAACACAACAACTGCGTTTCCTCCAGTATCTTATAGAGATTTCGGAAGTTTAGAGATGCTTGTCAGAAGCTTTGATGAAACTGGACCTGAGTATATGCAAGGTGTTTTTAGAGTGCCAACAGATCTTGGAGCAGGAGCATCGAATGTAACTTTCGAAATTGTGGGTTCAGCAGTTACAGCAGTAGCTTCCAAGAACGTGAAATTCACATTTGATTTCATTGAAGTTGCCGATGGTGGACTATTAACAGGGTCTTACGGAAGCGCGGAAGTGTGGGACGATCAAGCTGTAAGTGCAACACAAGACGATCAAGATATTATTTCAAATACAGAAACGCTTACAAATCTAGCTTGGACTGCTGGAAATATGGTTTATTACAGGCTATACAGATCAGCCGCGACGACAACAAATCTATCTGGTGATTATGACGTGATAGCTTTTAATATTCGAATCCCGAGGGCTTAATATGACTGCAGGAGTAGGATCAATAGCATATACAGCAGCAGACGACGACAATACAAATATTGGCGCAAATAATCCTCTGGCTGGAGCTACAGCAGTAACAATTTCGATGTGGATGAATCGAAATGACGATACTGATAATTCGGTTGCATTTCTTTCTAGAGGATTTGATACCTCGTTAAATTTTATAATTGACGGTTCTGGTGGTCATGTAGAAATATTATTTAAAGGAACCGGAGGACATTTTATAAGATCTTCAGACACAATTGCATCAACTTTACTGCCCGATGATCAGTGGCTTTTCGTCACCTACACTTGGGATTACAATTCCGGTTCCCCACTATTTAAATTACGAATCAATGGCACTAACCATGCAACATCTTACAGAGTGTTTACAGATGTAATTTCAGATATTTCAACTGGAACGGGAGATTTTAAAATCGCAGGGATGTCAGGGTTTTCGGCGTATGCGTTCGGTGGTAAATTAGCGCATGTACATCTTTACGACAGAGCTTTATCAGATGCAGAAATTGAAGAAATCCGTTACAAGCCAGCATCAGTTGCAAATAATCTACAAGCATACTGGCCTCTCAGTGAGTTAGCAGCTAAAGATTTAAGTGGAAATGGTTTTACTGGAACGAATGGCGGAGCAGCAGTTTCAACGGACGGTCCTCCAGTCTATTTCCCATAACTATAGGAATCTAATGAACGACGAAGAAATGAAAAAAAGTGTTAAAGGATCGTTGTGTATTACGTGCGACTATCCACCAAACGAGATTATCCAAGCGCTATTGATGAAAGACCGTGAAAAGCTCGGTGAAATGCAAGAGCGTTGTCTTGAGCTACAAAAAGCTTATAAAGATTTTGTTCAATGCGTTGATGGTGATGACAAAGAAAAGCGCGAAAAGGCTATAAATACATTCCGTAGACCAGAAAAAAAAGGGAAGTAAATGTCACGAAACACAGTGGGAGTTCCTTATAAAAACGTAATCCGATACACCGGTCCAAGTGCTAATATTGTTCCTACTGTGAAACATTGCAAGGAACCAACGATACTCGATAAGAATCACAATTTGATGACTATCTGGTTGGTTGGTGACAACCCCCCAACAGGTACAGAAGGTGATCTATGGTATCTATCTGAGTTTTTAAATGGTGATGCTATTTGGAAACAGTTTGATACTGGAGTAGGTGGTACAGGAATTAACTTCCTTCGTGATCAGGTAAATGTACAAGTAAGCCCAGATGGATCGGGTAACGTTGATATTGATGGCTTAGTAGTGGCTAATGCTGCCAATCCTTCAGGAATACCTGTGGAAACAGTTGCAGGTACAAATAAAATTGATGTCCAAGTCCAGGTTGGCGCAGCAATTACCGGAGCTCCTAGTGATAAGAACGATGCTGGAATCGCATCTTTCGATGACACCATGTTCACTGTTGATGCGGACGGATATGTTCAGTTGCTTGGTGGAGGGTTGGCGATTGATTCAGTTACAGTAGACTCTATTACTGCTCCAGGGGTTAATCCAGTTGTACCAGATCCTGTAACCGGAAACGTTACGATCACAGGAAACGCTGTAACAGCTCATAGCGTTCCTATAGAGACTCACACAAGGGCAATTAACTCTTATGAGATAGAAGCTCAGTACGCATCCGCTGTATCAGCAGCCGATGGAACTAAAAGTGGTCTTGCTCACTATAATCTGAATGATTTCTCAGTTGGAGCCACTGGTTTCGTATCTGCTAATCCTAAGCCTGGGGCAAAAAACCTTGGTATAGCTTATGACGGTGGAACTGGAGTATTCAAGGTCACTAGCGCAGGTGGAACAGCTCTTAGTGCGACGAATGTTGGGAACGTGACGTTACAGTCAAAGGGGACACCGGGACAGCTCGTTACAATACCTGTAACATCCGACCAGAGCTTCATTGACGACGTTGGAGCTAGTGAGATCGTTAATAATTTGTTTGGCGTGACTACAGGTGTAGCCTGGGCGGAAGATATGCCATTCTTTCTGTATGCGGTATCAAATGATGACGAAGACGATATTGCATTTATGATCAGCCGAGTTCCCCATGCAGACATAAGTCCAGTAGCTGCGAGCATTGGCGCACCGGATAATGCAGTTGCGGACTCTATGCTTAGTTTTTTTTCTTTGGAAAATATAGTTGAAACTGTCTACGACGCAAATCCTTGTATCTGTCTTGGTTCTTTTCGTATGCAAAAGCTAACAACTGCTGATGACTGGACTGTTCAGACTCTTACTAATGCAGACGGAATCGAAAAATATCACGAATCAACACCATTTATATACCCAAAAGGTCAGTTGGGATGTTCAACAAATACATACATTACAATTAATGGTGGAACAGAACCACAATTTACAGAAAACATATATACTTATTGGGTGAAAAGAAGCGGTTTGTGTGTAATTGGATTTAAGGGAACTTGTTCAGTGACGGGTGTTGGCGCTTACGCTATGGAGTGGACAGTACCATTTCCAAAGGCGATCAATGTTGGAAGTTTGAATTTAGCAGGGGATCGCGTGACATCAATCGGCGGACTCTCATATATTTTTTCAACGAGAACTCAAACCGGAAATACTATTTTTACATTCTATTCTAACGGTGGGACAACGCTTCCGAACACAGTTATATCTATTAATGATGTGTTGAGATTTAACGGAACATTTCAGATATCAAACTCTGGTATTTCAATCTAACTAACAGCTAAAGTAATAATCAAAGTATAGAGGAATTCAAATGTCACGAAATACAGCAGGAGTGCCGTTCAAAAATCCGGTACGATATACAGGCCCAGGAGACAACATCACACCTGTTGTTAAATATCCAAAAGCTCCGACTATACTGGATAAGAATCACAATTTGATGACTTTTTGGATTATTGCTGAGAATCCAACGACAGGGACTGAAGGTGATCTGTGGTACCTGTCAGAGTTTGAGGCAGGTGATGCAATTTGGAGGCAGTTTGACGTTGGTTCTGGTGGTCCAGGCG
>Ga0222634_1000168_pt1 | contig 39311 bp, 39 predicted proteins | sample AntAcemetageno50_FD_179807 | JGI IMG/M metagenome (GOLD analysis project Ga0222634, IMG submission 179807) | Saline water microbial communities from Ace Lake, Antarctica - #50 | ecosystem: Environmental > Aquatic > Non-marine Saline and Alkaline > Saline | place: Antarctica: Ace Lake | collected... | reverse complement strand
TTAATAGTGTTTTGTGGGTTGTAATTAGCAGAGCGTTTCATCTAGATAATAATGGGCAAATTCTTACTTCGTAGATTCGACTGATATAAAGCCCTTATTACAAAACTATTGAACCCTAGGACATTGGATGTCCTAGGGTTCATTTATTGACTTTGTCAAAAAATGTGTTAAGTTAGTTTATAGAAATTGAAAGCTCCGCCTAGGCCTTGCCTAGGCGGAGCTACGAGCGCTCGGAACCGCTCAAGCATCACAGGATAGTCAGGACTGGGCTTCCCAAAAAGAGCAGCCATAATATTTTCACGTTTAGCCTGGTCTGTATGTGCCATTATGGGCAATATACTCACTGTACTCATATGCAAATCCTCCAAATGAACAACCTTCACCTTATGCTTAAAGTTAGGATTCGTCAAATATAATTGGCCAGGTCAATTAGTGCTAAAGCTCCGCCTAGGCCTTGCCTAGGCGGAGCTAATGAAGGTTAACGCGGAGAAGGGACGAAAACTAGCCATCTAGGGACCCACCATCGAATTTTGATCGAACATGAAATAAGCCATATTTATATGGTGATTTTACGATTTGGGCTCAATTCCTAACAATCCGCAAAAAACGCCATATCGAACATCAAAAATAGCTAAATTGGCCTTGCTTTATTAGGTTTTTTGGAGTTGGAGGGTGCAAGCACCCCCGGTGGTGATCCCACGGAGAATCGAACTCCGATTTCCAGGATGAAAACCTGGCGTCCTAACCATTAGACGATGGGACCCTGAAACAGTCTGGGAGACTGCTTCAGTTGAGTGCAATACTCAACTCCAGCAACCAACCCGTATGTCTACTTACATTAGCTCGACTATGCTTACTAATTTAAGTGCGCCTACTATACCAAACAGTGCGAAAAAATCCAGTTTTTTGTGCCAGTTTGGTCACAATGGTATACTGTTACTTATGAATGAAAAAATAACTAAGAAAATCGGCGAGGCGTGCGCGTTTGCGCAGGTGCTCGACACTACTTATTCTGCTAACCAAAGCGTAATGCTGACGCTGCTTGGCGACCAAGCGAGCACGGTTGCAAAAACCGCCGCTGCGCAAGTCACGGCGCTACAGGCGATTTGTGACGAGGCTGGTACAACTGGTGTGCTGCTACCCAAAGTCGACAAGACGGCGGTCAAGATTACTGGTATGGGTGAGGCATATGTAGGTGACGATTGGGATGATGCGGCCGAGGTGTTGGAATGGTTAAGTTTCTTTGTCGGGGGAGCGATCGTGCACTGGCAACTGATTGCTGGAGCTGGTACAGCTATGGGTCATACATCACTGGCACGTGTGGCTGACGCTGGTGTGGAATACTACGAAGGGCTGATGACGCAGTTGAAGGTTGCTGCTACCCAAATCGGAACGCAGCGAGCTGGCTAATGCTCCCTGGTTTTATACCCAGAGTTATACAAAAGTTTTCCACAAGTTTATACACACTGCATTAGCAAAAAGCGCATAGAAAGGCGCTTTTAGTATTGACAATAGGTACGTAGAAAGTACTATGTATTTTGGATCAGTAGGTACAACAAAAGGATATGATCATGATTGAAACTTTTGACACCAAGGTGCAAAGTCTGTTTCAGTGGTTTAATGATTTTTCTCAATTGCATTTTGGGAAGAATTGCTACTGGTGGGCATACATTACTGTTAGCCTCGCCGGCGTTTTACTGCTATTTGCAGCGTACGAAGAGTGGCAACGCTACATGACTGCGGACAGTTCGAGTACTATAATGAGTATAGTGTTTATATGTGCAGCCATTATTTTAGCAGCAAGTAAGTTCTTGAATCTAAATGCGCTGAAGCGCATGTCTGAATCGGACCAGCCACAAATACTTCCTCTTTCTATGGCGAGCGAAGACGATCTTCCTATGAGGATGTTTGAATTGGCACTAGGGATGTCCGTTTTTTTTCATGTAGACATAGTGGGGTTTGTATTTCTCGCACTAACATGCTCGTCGTACTTGCTACGATGCAACCCTAGGCCACCAACTAGGATCAACAGTCGGCAAGTTGTGGTTTGAAACACTCTGAAATAAAAGCGGTAAGTGTTTACTTACCGCTTTTTCTATTTTGCTTTTAGCGTCACATAGATATCTTCCAGAGCCTTGACTGCGTCGCCGGCAGAGATGTTGTTCTGATGATACTTGATGTTGGTGCAATCGCCTGCAGCCCAAATGCCTGGTGTGTTGGTTTGTTGAGTCCAAGGGTCGATTTCGATCCGACCGTAAGGGTCAAGTGCAACTACGTCACCAACGTAGTCAGTGTTTGGGATCATGCCAATTTCCATAAAGATGCCGGTAACATCAAGCGTCTGCTTGGTTCCGGTTGCGTCGTTGTATGCTAGACCTGACACAAACTTGTCGCCCAGTACTTCGCTTGGGTCGGCGTTGGTGATACCGCGCATGTTAGGGTGGGAGAGAACTTTTTCAACCGTGACAGGGTCGGCCTTATAGGTAGCGCTACGATTCAAGAGGGTTACACTCTTGGTGTATGCCAGCAATTGGGCTGCGGTTTCAAACGCGGCGTTGCCGCCACCGATCACCGCTACGTCCTGTCCGGCAAAAATCGGACCGTCACACGAGGCGCAGTACGTGAGTCCTTTGTGCTCTAGTTCGTCAGCTCCAGGTACGTCTAGTCGACGGCGTTTGGAACCGGTTGCGATCAAAATAGCCGTAGCCTCGGCTGACTCCTGTCCAAAATGCACCTTGTGTCCAGCGTCGGTTTTCTCGACACTAGTCACATAGGTTTTATCCTTGATGTCTACCCAAGTATCGGCGTACGCGCGTAGGTGACCCTCAAGGTCGGAAGCCAATTTGGTGCCAGAGATAGACGGCGTACCAATCCAGTTGTGGATGTCGGGAGAGACGGTGCTTTGCCCACCCCAGTCAGCGGTGATAAATAAGGTCTTGAGTTGCTTGCGGGACGCGTATACGCCAGCGGCGGTGCCAGCTGGCCCTCCGCCAATAATAATCAAATCGTACATAAAAGAAAAACAGAAATAAGTAAGTGGCTCTAGGATACCACAGAAGCTAGCTACGCAAAAAGCCGTACCACAGGCACGACTTTTTAGATTCCACACTCATGCCCGTGTTGCAACACAGTGGGAACGGCGCCCCTAAAACAATCCGGGTGAGAAAGCCTGGGAGGCTTTTGCAAGAGGTTGTAGTCCGTTAGGGCGAAACCTGTACCGCTTCTGTAAGAAGATTGTTTTAGTTGAGTGCAATACTTAGATTCTCAGACCATAATCGTTCGGGAAGCTTCCGGTGATAAGATGATTGGTGTCCACGAGAATTCATTCGTTGCGGAGTTTTATTTAAGCTTCGAACGTCGAAGAAATGCAGGGACTGCGCCCCAATCATCATCTTCCATATCCTCTGCTGGGTCAACTGGCTTGGGGTCTCGTTTAGGTGGGGTGGGTTTAATTGGTTCTGGCACGTCGTCTTTTTTTGGATTTGACGGCAGAGAATTGAATATTCGTCCACGGGTAGACTCGGCTGGCTTGTCCTCTTTTTCGGCTGCTGGTTCTGGTCGGACAGGGGCTTGTCTTGCGATGTACGAATTTTGATGGTTCTCATCGGTAGACTCCTCAGGGAAGCCAGTAGCGATGACGGTGACTTTCAACTCATTTTTCTTGAGCTTCTCGTCCCTGATAGCTCCAAAGATAACTCGCGCTTGCGGGTCAATAGACTCGGTAATAACCCTGGCTGATTCTTGAATCTCAAGCATACCTAGGTCTTCGCCACCGGCGATGGCAAACAGTACTCCCTTGGCACCAGTGATTGATACTTCAAGTAGTGGTGAGTTGATGGCTAACTTGGCTGCTTCCTCAGCCCGCTTTTCGCCCGAACTAATACCGACGCCCATTAGGGCTGATCCAGCGTTTTCCATAACACTACGGATGTCGGCAAAGTCAACGTTAATGATACCAGGCATAGTGATTAGGTCAGAAATACCCTCGACTGCTTGTTTGAGGATATTGTCCGCTTGTTCAAAAGCCTGCTTGACGGTGGTCTCTTTGTCCACAATTGCCAGTAAGCGGTCATTGGGAATAGTGATCAACGCATCGACTTCTTGTTTGAGCGCATCGATCCCTTCTAGTGCCATACGCATACGTTGCTGACCTTCAAACAAGAAGGGCTTGGTGACAACCCCGACGGTTAACGCACCACTCTCACGCGCTATTTTGGCAACAATTGGAGCTGCACCGGTACCGGTACCACCACCCATACCACCAGTAATAAAGATCATGTCTGATCCTTTAATAGAACTGTTAATCTCTTCGCGGGTCTCCTCGGCTGCCCGTCGACCCATTTCTGGGTCACCACCAGCGCCCAGGCCACGGGTGAGGTTTTTGCCGATATGAATTTTCTTTTTAGCCAACGAGTGGTGTAAGTCTTGGGCGTCACTGTTAACAGCGATGAATTCCACCCCTTTAACTTTGTTTGTGACCATGTGGTTCACGGCGTTACTACCTGACCCACCGACCCCGACGACTCGAATCCGTGCGAACGACTCTACGTCTGAATTTATTTGTTCCATACGACTAATTTCTAAAATTGAGGTCAGACACCCACCCAAGTGCGCCCGTCCGTGATAATGCATACATAATACATTGGTACTGGAAAACTGTCACGACCTTGTCAAAATTGAGAATCGTGTGATTGTAAAATAGCCAAAATGGCTAGCAATAGAGTTGGTCCGAGTAATGGATCAGGGTAAGAATTGGTTGAACCATGATAAGACCGTTCGTCGACCCCGCTTAACAACCCCGATCGCGCTAGACTCATCGTTGTCGCTGGCACCCCACATACATAATCCGTACGCTACTGCCCAGGATGAGTCTTTTAGTTTTGTGCTGCGACCAATGTCAAACGTAGCGATGCGTGCTGGTAATTCGAGTGACTTCTTGGCCACCTCGACCGCAGCGGTGGAGCTTGCTCCGCCACCGGTAAGTACCACACCAGCGGGTAAGAGTCCGTCTCGCTTAATTTGTTTCAGATGATTGTCAATCAGTTCAAAAATAGTTTCCAATCGGTTGGCGATGATTTCGTCCAGTCGCTTTTTTGAGAACGTCGCACTACTCATACCGCCGCGCTTGATTTTTTCGGCTTCTTCCAATGGGACACGCAACCCTAAAGCAATGTCGTTAGTGATGTCGTTTGACCCAACTGGAAAGATCCGCAGCGAGATCGGTGTCATGTCTTCAAACACCACAATAGAAGTTGTTTCAGCGCCGATATTGGCAAGTAAGCAGCCCGCCCGCTTCTGTGCCTTGTTTAGCATGACAAAGCTGGCCGCCAAGGGAGATGCAATTACGTCTTCAACGTGTATACCCAGACCCTCAACTGCCGAAATCAAGTCATTGACGTGCTGCTCGTACGTAGTAATAAAAAGGCTGTCAATTTCCAGTTTAGTGCCGCGATGACCCTGTGGCCGCCCGAGCACTTCTTTGCCGTCGATGCTGTAGCGCAAGGGAATGCTGTGTAGTATCTGGCGGTTGGGGAGCTGGTCCACGATACGCTCTTCGCTGTCTTGCATAACTTTTTCGAGGTCAGCGTTAACTATCTCAGAATCAGCCCGAGCAGGAATAATTTCGCCGTGCGCGTACATTTCTTCTAGTCCAACACTACCAATGCCGACGTGCGCTCGCTTGATAGTCAAACCGGCACTTTTTTCCGCTTGAGCGATGGCACTCTTGATACTGCGGCTGACCTCAGCTTCGTGGATAATGTAGCCGTTCTTGAGCCCTCGACTTTCCGCCAGTCCGGTGCCGATTATCTCTGGTCGCAGTACTTTGCCATCAGGATTTGCTTTGGGTAAACGGGCTACTGCCACTTTTATATGGTAGGTTCCGACGTCTATTCCGGTGATGATTTTCTCAGCCATACTTATGTCAGCGCAAAATGCTTAACCCATTTTGCTTCCAGCTTGTCCATTGTATCGCCATGCATTAGTCCTTTCAAATGTAAACACCCGTGGATAAACAAGAAACCTACATAACCTGATGGGGTCAGATTATACTTGGATGCTTCACGCAGTGCTATTTGTGGGCAAATAAATATTTCACCCGTGTGAGTATCAAGCGGGAAAGAAAGGACGTTTGGTGAGTATGTTTTGTTCCGGTACTCGCGGTTGAGTGTTGTTGCTCGCGTCCGTCCAATAAACACTAGTGACAAATCATAGCGTTTACCAAGAATAGATTGCGCGATCAGGTCGTACTGATGGCGCGGATATGACTTCACGGTCGAAGTAATAGACAGAGACATGGGTATAGTATACCCCATAACAAAACAGCCCCGAAGGGCTGTTGTGCTAGCGTCGTCCGCGTCCGTGGTGCTCTTGGATCTTACCTTCTTTGATCAATCGTTCGTACTTGGTGGCTTTGTCTAGCTTCTCTAGTTTTGCTGAGCGTCGGACATTTTGACTTTTGATGCGCGTAAAGTACCGACCGCCGCGTACTTTGGGAACGATCCCGGCGCCCTGCATTCGTTTGGTAAAACGACGAATAACGTTTGCGCTAGACTCGTTGTTATTTTTTTCTACTTCAACATTGATTGCCATATATGCGGGCTAGAATAGCATATCCACAGCGTTGCGCAAGGGTGTTTTAGCCCTATCAATATATAAAAACAAACTGTTGGACATCGGATGTCCAACAGTTTGTTTTTGTCTAGGTTCGGTTATTTCATCATTACCACACCATTGCGCCGCTTCAGTTTACGGATGAGTGTGTCTTGAGTGACGTATTCTTGGTTGCGAGCGTTCATGTCGCGTAAGATAACCGTCCCTTCGACAAATTCTTTCTGACCAACAATGATGGTGTAGTTGACACCCAGCTCTTCTGCTGCACGCAGCTGGGTTGAAAGTGAATCGCTAGCCAGGTCGTGGACTACTGGAATACCAGCTTGGCGTAGGGAGTCAACCAGCATCAAGCTGCGGATTTTTGGTCCAAACCCAAGTTGTACTACGTAGACAGATGGTTTTTGGGCAGTCACCCGTGGGTTGCGCGCTGGCGCCTTGCTGTTATTGAGGGTGATGACTACACCAGCAGACGGTGTACGGGTGCCAGTGTTGCGTGAAGCGAATTCGTCAAACCGACCGCCGCGCGCTGTCAGCGGCACAACGTCGTCATCGGTTTTGATGTCAAGTGCAAATAGTGCGTCTGAGTAGCACTCATGGTGGCCGAGCATTTTGGAGTCGATCTCGTATGGAGTCTCGCTCATGTCGAGGTACTCGATGATTTCTCGGAAGTGCTTGCGACTGCCGTCACTTAGGTACTCCAATGGGTTTGGGCTGCTGTAACCCAAATCGTGTTGTTCATCTAGTAGGCTTTGGAGTGCGAGCATCGGATGCTCTTTCATGGCTTCGCGGGCGCTGACCGGCATAGTGTCGATACGCTTACGCAAATAGTTGCCCAGCTCTCGGCTGTATCTGGTGACCGACTCGTTGCACCCAAGGGAATTTATTTTTACAGTATGATCGCTGTACCCAAGGTCGTTGGCGATACTGCGAGCCACTTGGATCAGAATGGCCTCAGCAATACTTTTGTCTACATTAAAAATGTGAAAAGTTACGGCTGACTCGCCAGTGCGTGGGACTTGGTGTGTGTTGTACAGCAAAACCGGCTTGTCTTCAAAAGCATGGAACTTTTCGTCGCAGTAGGTAGCGATAGCGGAACTGAGTAACCCCTGGTGTGAGTCGACACGTTTGTTGGTGCCAGTGACGGTGTGGGGGGCTTTTTTATCACAAGCTTTACACTCGGGCGACTTTTTGATTTGGTCGGCTGTGCGGAAGCCAAAGTGGTCGGCAGTGCTAGCGGCAACTTTGAGAAAATCGGTTGGTGTGTGTGACATACAAAATGATTATAAACCTATTGGATAATGGTGCCTGTGGAGTCTGTGTGTCCAGGCCAGAAGTCGATCGACTGCGGCGGGAACAGTCGAACCAATGCTCGACCGACAATGCGGTCTTCTGGCAAGACGCCCCAGACTCGTGAGTCTGAACTCTGGTTCCGGTTGTCGCCCATGACAAAGTATTCTGCTGGCCCAAGTATTTGGGTTTGGGGTGCAGCTGCGTTCATAGTGGTTATGTACGGCTCATCTAGAGTCAGGCCGTTGGGGTACGTGTCGTTGATGATTGTCACGCTGGCGTTCTCGATAACGACTGTGTCACCCGGCAAACCAATCACGCGTTTAATGAAAAACTTAGACGGGTCAAGCGGGTAGCGAAATATAACCACTTCACCTCGGTTTGGTTCTTCAAAGTAGTAGCTGAGCTGGTCAACAATCAGGTATTGTCCATTAGCAAATGTGGTGTCCATCGACGCACCAGACACGATGAATGGCTGGGCAATAAACATTCGGATCGGTACCACAATAATAATGGCCAAGACAGCAAAGCGGACGATCTCGACTAAGGGGTGTTCTGGTTTCTTGGGCACGGGTGTCTGATCGTTGGTGGCGACAGCAGCACCAGAATCAGTAGCTAGAGTCACTTCTTCAAGATCAGGGTGGAGGCTCATATGTACCTAGTATACTCGATTTTTGTCCTGGCTCCAAATGTGCGTTTTAGGTATGTTTTGTGGACTCATATCGTGTATGATACGAATATGAAATACATCGTCCCGCTTGGAAATCCTGGTATAAAATACGAATCAACCCGTCACAACGTCGGGTGGCTGGCGATGGATCAAGCGATTGAACGTCGTGGCTGGCCTGGCCTGATTGAAGATAAACCGATGAGTGGTCGTAGTACCGGTGGTCGTATGGGAAGTGAACCAGTGGCGGTGCTCTACCCAGATACATATATGAATAACTCCGGCTCAGCGGTGGTCAAGTTTGTCCCCAAGCATGAGACGACTGACTTGATTGTGCTGCACGATGACATCGACCTACCATTTGGTACCATCAAGATCAGTCATGGTCGCGGGGGAGGAGGAAACAATGGTGTGTCGTCAATTATTCAAAAACTGGGCTCCAAAGACTTTGTTCGGATTCGGATTGGTGTTGCACCGACCAGTTTCTGGACAGGTCAAGTTAAACGGCCCGCCGGTGGCGCCCCACTAGAGCGGTTTGTGCTCAAACCGTTTACGCCCAGCGAACGTAAACAATTGCCAGCGCTGTTTAACACTATCAACGGCGCACTTGAAACTATCGTAATTAGGGGAGTGGAGGTCGCTATGAATCAGTATAATTAAGAAACGCGCGCCCGATTGGGCGCGCGTTTCTTGCTTCTTCTGTCGGCTACTTTGCTTCGTTTGCCTCCTTGAATGACAGGGTCATTTTCTGTTCACTTGGTTCAAACAGCGTAATTTTGAATTTCTGTACGCCACCTAGTGACAGTTTGCTTTTCAGGTTTTCTTCGGTTTCAAACTCTGACACATGAACTAGACCAGCGACACCTTCTTCGATTGACGCCAGCGCACCGTGTTTGTTGTACTTGATGACTACACCGTTAACGATATCGCCTTTCTTGTACTTCTTACTGGCCAGTACCCACGGGTTTTCCTTGAGTTGCTTGATAGACAAGCTGATCTTGTCGTCTTTGACTTCGATCACTTTTACTTTAACTGGGTCGCCTACCTTATATAGTGCTTTGGTGTCTTCCACCAGTCCCCAGTCTAGTTCAGAAATGTGAACCAATCCTTCTAGACCAGGTTCTAGTTTGACAAATACTCCAAAGTCTACCGCGCCAGTGACTTCACCTTCGATGATATTGCCAACTTCGTACTTGTTTATTTTCTCACCCTTCTCCTCTTTGTCTTGTAGGCCTTTTTCAGAGAAGATCAACTTGTGTTCCTTTTGGTCGGCGGTGATCATAACCACTGACAGGTTTTTACCTACCAGTTCGTTGAGAGCAACCAGGATCTTGTCTTTGTCACCGTCGCTCACGCGTGGATAGTTTTCAGTTGATAGCTGTGAGGCAGGAAGGAATCCGTAAATACCTTGCCACTCGATGATCAAACCACCCTTATTGGCTTCTTTAACCTCGAGGCTCAAGATCGCCCCACTCTTAACTGCGGCTTCAGCATCTGACCAGATCAGAGCTTGACGGGCTTCCTTGAGTGATAGTTCGATGTGACCGTCTTCGTTTTCGCTCATGACGACCTTGGCTTCGATACCGTCACCGACGCCTACTTTACGTAAGATGTCGCGGGCGTTCATGTATTCCTTTCCGTAGATAATACCGGTCCCAATTTGTGGGATATCGATATATACACGAGCGCGTCCGATGGCTGACACTGTACCAGCTACGACGTCACCGTCGCTTGGAAGCGTTTTCACCGCTTCGATGTATCCACTCATGATACCAGCAGGCATGGTAGCTGCGGGTGCTGTCGCAGTAGCTGCTCCAGCTTTTTCTTCACCAGAAGAGTCTTTTTGTCCAAATCCGAACATATTATTTATATTGTTTAATCCGACGACACGCGTCCGCGCAACTGTTGCTCTGGCCATAGTCCGTGAGCGCGGGGTTTAACGTGTGTCGCTAGAATTGATAATTACCGTTAGGTGCAGCAAATATAGCATGTAAAAGGGAATTGTCGAGTGATTTTGACACAAAAAAACCACCGGGTGAGGGTGGTGGGATATGAAAGAACGATGATCGCCCGTCTGATGTAATCGCTGCGCTATGTATTCACGCCTATAACCTACGACTACCCTCAGACGAGCGAGCAAAGGGCTCGATGGACATGACTCTGGGTTTAGGGACACGGAAACACTAAACTAGCAGAGGAGCTCTATGGGTTTGTTATATCAGGTGTGAGGCAGCACCAAACAATTACCCAGCCGATCGAGCAGAATCGACTATATATTTATACAGTAACTATGGATTTTGTCCAGCATATCGACAGCGGCTGCGTACTTTTCATTTGTGCTGTATACTACCTTCACTATGGTTATTTCATATCACGGGGGGCAGTGTTTCAAGGTTTCTTTTGGCGACACCACACTGGCCTTTAACCCGATTTCTAAACAATCCAAATTAACAGAAACAAAGTTTGGCTCGGACGCGGCGTTTGTGACGTTTTGGCACCCTGACTTTAACGGCGTCGACCAGGTTGCTCACGGCAGTAAACAGCCGTTTGTGGCGGACACACCGGGTGAATTCGAAATTGGTTCGGTGGTGGCGCGTGGTTTTGGGGTCAAAACGACCTATGACAAAGTCGAGTCGTTCAACACCATTTTCCAAGTGCGGCTAGAAGACATGAACCTGGTGTTTCTCGGTGCGCTTAGCGACCCAGAGATCGACCCTAAAATACTGGGGGAGCTGGGTGATATCGACATTTTATTTATTCCAATTGGAGGAGGAGACATGCTAGAGGTGCCGCAAGCGGCCAAGCTCGCCAACAAACTAGAGGCCAAGCTTGTCATTCCGATGCACTATGATGACGCGACACTCAAGACGTTCCTCAAAGAAGAGAGTAAAGACGGTCTCAAACCAGTAGACAAACTCACCATTAAGAAAAGAGACGTGGTGGTGATGAGTGGGGAGGTAGTGGTGTTAAGTGCTTAGTTAGACATGTTGGCGCGTTTTTTTAGTTCGGTACGACGCAAGCCGCAAGCGGTGCGTGACCAATACGCGCTGGGGATTGCGCTGGTATTTACACTGCTGGTCGCTAGTGTCTGGATGGTTGGGCTAACAGACAGAGTGACGACCGACCCTAACGCCCAACTCCCGGCTGAACCAGCTGGTGTGTTTGCCAGTTTCTGGGCGGAAATAAGTAGTAGTTGGGGCGTGGCGTCAGAAGTCGTTCCTAGTTTAGATACCCTACGTGAAGTGGTAACTGAACCAGTACAAACTGCAAATGTCAGCTCTGTTGTGGCAACTAGCACCCCGGCGGCTACCACACCTGCGGCTGCTGGCCGCCCCGTACGCATTGCCACCACTACCACTGCTACTGCCACGCAGTAGAATTGTGCTAGAATAACTCAAATTTTATTACCAGCACTCACTACCCGTAATCAGTTATGCCAAAAAAGACCGTCAAGGAAGAATCAAACACACCGTCACCTGACAACATTATCCCACAGGGGATTGTGGCTGAAATGGAGACCGCGTACCTCGACTACGCGATGTCGGTGATAACCTCACGCGCCTTGCCCGACGTGCGCGACGGACTGAAACCAGTTCACCGCCGGATTTTGTACGCAATGCGTCTCAATGGCCTGACTTCTACGGCTAAGTTTAGAAAATCGGCTGCTGTGGTGGGAGAAGTTCTCGGCAACTTCCACCCACACGGTGATACGGCTGTGTACGATTCAATGGTTAACTTGGCACAAGATTTTAAGACTCGTTACCCACTGGTAAAAGGGCAAGGTAATTTTGGTTCACTCGATGGTGATTCACCAGCTGCTATGCGATACACAGAAGCAAAAATGACAAAAATCGCAGAAGAGCTTCTGCGTGACCTTGAGAAAGACACAGTCGACTGGAGACCTAACTACGATGGAACTAAGAACGAACCGACAGTGTTGCCCGCGGCGGTACCCAACTTGTTGTTGATGGGTGGTTTAGGGATTGCCGTTGGGATGGCGACCAACATTCCGCCACACAACCTACGTGAATTAGTGGCCGCCACCGGTCACCTGATCGATAGTCCCGACGCCACCACTGACGATTTGTTACAACACGTCCAAGGTCCTGACTTTCCAATGGGGGCCATTGCCTTTGACAAAAAAGCCATCGCAGCCGCCTACGCTAATGGGCGAGGAGGGGTGGTGGTGCGCGGCGAAGCGGAAATTGTTGAGGATAAACGGGGCGCGTTTGCCATCATTATCACCAGTATTCCGTTCCGGGTGAACAAAGCTGACATGCAAGAAAAGATCGCCAACCTGGTGCGTGAGAAAAAAATCGAAGGCATCCGTGAAATGCGCGACGAGTCAACCGACGACATTCGCGTGGTGATCGAACTCAAATCAGGCGCCCAGCCACAGACGGTACTCAATAAGCTATACAAACACACCCAACTGGAAGACACCTTCCACTACAACATGGTGGCGCTGGTTGACGGGGTGCCTCAGACACTTGGTCTCAAGGGTATTTTGCAGGAATTCATCAAGCACCGAGCGGAAGTCATCCGCCGTCGGACACAGTACGACCTGAACAAGGCAAAAGACCGCGAACATATCTTGCTTGGCCTCAAGAAAGCACTCGACCACATCGACCAGATCATCAAGCTGATCCGGGCAGCTAAAGACGTCCCCGAAGCTCACGCGGCTTTGATGAAAGAATTCAAGTTTTCAGAAATCCAGGCCCAGGCCATCCTCGACATGCGTCTGCAAAAACTGGCTGGCCTAGAGCGTAAGAAGATCGAAGACGAGTTAGCCGAGGTGCAGAAGCTGATCAAGGCACTTGAAACCATCCTCAAAAGTAAAACCAAAATGATGCAAATCGTTAAAGACGAAATGCAGGACGTAGCTGACAAGTTTGGTGACGATAGGCGAACCAAAATCGTCAAGGGTGGCGTCAAGCAAATCAACCCCGAAGACCTCATTCCCGACGAAGAGTCAGTGCTGGTACTAACCAAAGGTGGCTACGTCAAGCGTACCAACCCGGCAGAATACAAAGTACAGAAGCGGGGTGGCGTGGGGGTAGTTGACCTCAACACTAAAGAGGAGGACGTTGTAACGACACTGTTGACAACCTCGTCACACAGCGACCTGCTGTTTTTCACCAACACCGGCAAGGTGTACCAGTCAAAAATGTACGAGATCCCCGAGGGACGCCGGGCCACCAAAGGCAAGTCAATCATGAACTTCTTGCCGCTGACAAGCGAAGAGCAGGTCACGTCTGTCTTGGCTGTTCGCACAGAGGACTGGGAAGGTGACTGGAGTTTGATGATGGTTACCAAAAATGGCGTGGTCAAAAAGTCTGACGCCGCTGTATTCAAAGATGTCCGTCGGTCAGGGCTGATCGCCATCACGTTGCGTGACGACGACTCGCTGATAGCCGCGCAGTTTGTCGGCACAGGCGACCAGGTATCACTGATTACGAAACTCGGACAAGCTATTAGGTTTGAAGAGTCAGACATTAGACAGATGGGTCGAACTGCGGCTGGAGTCACCGGTATGAAGCTGGGTGCCAAGGACCACATTATGTCTGCCGATGTACTCAAGTCTGACGCTACCGACCGCGAGATATTGATTGTGACCGAAAACGGGTTTGGGAAAACTACACCAGCCAAAGAATACAAAACCCAAAAGCGCGGCGGTAGTGGTATCAAGACGGTCAAAGTCACCGCTAAAACCGGCCCAGTTGTGCGCGGGATTATCATCACAGGCGAAGAGCGAGTCGAAGGCGAGTTGGTGATCATGAGTAAGAAAGGGCAAGTGATCAAGTTGCCGCTCAAACAAGTTCCAGCGCTGAAACGCGACACTCAGGGGGTCAAGGTGATGAAGATGCGAGCTGGAGACAGTATCGCCAGTGTGGTGTTTGTGTAGGGTATACTAGTTAGTAATGCGATTCGTAATTCCAGAAGTAGTAGTGTCTCAATTCTATCTGCGTGAGGGCGACGTGGTGGCTGACTTTGGGGCTGGTAGCGGCTATTTCTGTAAAGTATTGAGCGCTGCTGTCGGCCCTTCTGGTCGAGTGTATGCTTGCGATATCCAAAAGGTGCTAGTAGAAAAACTCGGTGCTCAAGCCATCGCCCAGGGTCTAGAGAACGTCGCTACTGTTTGGTGCGATCTGGAGGCTGTAGATGGCACCAAGCTACAGACAGGCGAGCTTGACGCTGCAATTGTGGTCAACACGTTATTTCAAATCGAAGATAAACTGACCTTCTTAACCGAGGCCTCCCGCACGTTACGCTCGGGCGGCAAACTACTGATCGTCGATTGGACAGACGCAGCCTCAGTCATCGGGCCACAGGCCGATGTTGTTATAGCTGCTAACGACTGCACGGCCCTGGTTGAGTCACACGGGTTTGTGTTAGAGCGCGACTTCGAGGCTGGGGAGCATCATTATGGGTTAGCCTTTAGAAAAGTGTAAGTATGAAACTACGACCATTTGAACTAGCGTTGGTGATTATCTTTATTGTGTTGGCGTTAGCGGCGTTAGCGTTGTTGTCCAGCTACGAACGCGGCCCGTCTACCCCTGATGGCTCGCTAGCTTTTACCGGTTCAGTGCAGATCTGGGGCACGATGCCAGGTGGGGGGATGCAAGACACTATTGCCAGCTTGGCTGAACAGTTTGATGCGTACCGTGAAGTGACCTACCGTTACATCCCACCCGCACAGTTCAACGACCAATTGGTCAACGCCTTGGCCGATGGGACCGGCCCAGACATTGTCCTGATGTCTCACGAATACCTGGTCGATATGCGTCGCCGGATTGTGCCGTATAGCTACGAAGTAGTATCAGAACGAGACATTCGTGATGCATACATCGAAGGGGCGCAGATTTTTGCCCTTAACGACGGCTTGTACGCTCTACCAATTGCCGTTGACCCGCTGGTGCTGTATTGGAATCGTGATTTGTTGGCCACCCAGGGCTTTTTGAATGCCCCGCGCACTTGGGAAGAGCTGCTCAATGTGCAGTTTGGTGCGCTAATTGAACGGGACTTTGACCGGTCGATCAGACGAGGTGTGGTAGCGCTAGGTGAATTCAATAACGTCCGCAACAGTTTTGGGGTAATGTCGATGCTGCTGACCCAGGCCGGAAGCGGCGGTGTGGTCGAGTCAGAGCGGGGGTACGAGATTAAACTGCAAGAGTCAATCGCTGGGGCGATCAACCCACTACGCACAGCAATTGAGTTTTATACCCGGTTTAGCCAACCAGCCAATAGTTACTATTCTTGGAACCGTTCGCTACCCCAGGACCGCACGGCCTTTGTAGGCGAGGACTTGGTATTTTACTTTGGCTATGCCAGCGAAGCTCGCGAGATCGAACGTCTGAATCCTAACCTTAACTTTGACATTGCCGAAGTGCCTCAGGGTGCAGCTGCAAGCGTCAGACGTACCTACGGCCAGTTTTACGGGCTAGCTTTGTTGCGCAGTAGCGACAACAGTAACGCTGCGTACGCCGTGATGGCGCAACTCAACAGCCCACAACAGGCCACCGACATCGCGGTTAACTCTGGTTTGGCGCCAGTTAGTCGCCAGGCAATTAGTGCTGGTTCCAACGACACGTATGGCCGGATAGCCTTTGCTTCAGCGGGCATTGCTTACGGTTGGCTGAATCCCGACGTCAGTACCACCAACCAAATCTTTGCCACTATGAGTAGTGATGTTAACCAAAACCGTCGCACTATCGACCAGTCAGTCAATGACGGACTGCAACGGATTGAGCAGGCGTACTAGGGTATACTTATGATTGTAATGCAGAAAAAACTCACTACAATTAGTTTGGGGTTTGTGATGATGCCAGGCGTGCTGAAAGCACAAGGTTTGCAGTACAGCTTGCAAAGCCCATTGCAAAATATCGGTTCGATCGAAGGGCTGATTGTTACTATCCTCAACGTCCTGCTCGTTTTAGCAGTGCCGATTATCATCTTCTTTATCATCTTCGCTGGCTTCAATTATGTTACTGCTCAAGGCAACCCGGAGAAAATAAAAACCGCCACCCGGTCACTGACCTACGCAATTGTTGGTGGGGTACTGATTCTGGGAGCGGTGGCTATTTCCGAGATTATCCAAGGGGTAGTAGAATCATTTAGGAACTAATTATTATTTATGAACATTGCCTACGCCAACGAGGTTCACTCACTTGAGAATCCATTTGGATTTGGCAGTCTAGACTCACTGTTAATCGAGTTGGTCAATGTGCTGCTGATCATCGCCGTGCCGATCGTTGTCTTCTTTATTATCTTAGCTGGCTTCAAATACATAACCGCCCAAGGTAACCCAGAAAAAGTAAAAGAAGCCGCGCAGATGTTGATCTACGCGATCATCGGCGGAGTGGTTATTTTGGGCTCATCGGCTATTTCGGTTATTATTCGCAACCTGGTTAACGCTTTTTAACAGTACACGTATGCAAACCCCTACTACATATTCAGGACTCATAGGTTTGTTCATTGACTTTATTAACATTCTGATCCCGGCGATGTTCGCCCTGGTGTTTGCGTATTTGGTGTGGAAGATTATCGACTCATGGGTGATCAGAGCTGGCGACCCAACCAAAGTAGCCGAGGGTCGCGTCTACGCCGTGACCGCAGTGTTAGTGCTAGTGGTTGCCGTCAGCTTTTGGGGAATTGTAGCGATTGTGCGCAGTTCGTTTTTAGGTTTGTAATAAGTTTCCCCTCGATTAGTGTAGTATACTTAGTATTATTGCTTAGTTATCGTATCGTTGTATGTTCAAATTATTTACTCTTCTGACGTTGGCACTTCTGCCCGCTGTCACAGCAGCTCAAGGCATCGCGCAAAGTTCCAATGCTGGGCCGTTCCAGGACTTATTGATCAACATTTTGGAATTCTCTGACGCAGTTTTGATTCCGTTTATCATTGGGATTGGATTTCTGTTTTTTGTCTGGGGGATTTTCAAATACTTCATCTTTGGTGGGGCTGACGAAGAGGCTAAAACTCAAGGCAAGAGTCTTATTATCTGGGCAACTATTGGGTTTGTGTTGATTATCATCTTCTGGGGAGTGATCAACTTACTAACTGAAAGTACTGGCCTAGCCAATAGCGAACTGCAAAACATTCCCACTATCAACGTTGACGACAACTAGCAGCAGTGTACAACTAGGCTTGTCCAAGCTCTACAATCTCTCTATAATCAGTCTACTTACTAAATAAGCTATCAATCAATGAAACAACGTATCAAACTGGCCGCCACCTCACTACTTGCTCTCGTATTACCAGTGCTAGTTACTGCACAATCAGGAAGAATTATTCCCGAAAACGGTGGCGCCTTTGGTGAGCTGCTGGGTAACATCATTGGTTTTACCAACGCAGTACTCATTCCCTTCATCCTAGGGATCGGCTTCCTAGTGTTTGTCTGGGGAATGTTCGAGTTTTTTATCCTCGGTGGTGCTAACGACGAGGAAAAAGTAAAAGGCAAGAGTCTAATGGTGTACGCGACGTTGGGGTTTGTGTTGATTATTATCTTTTGGGGCGTGGTCAACTTAGTTGCAGACAGTACAGGGCTCAGTGGCAAAACAATTGACAATATCCCTGGTGCCGCTCCGCTAATTACGTTGTAATAATATCTATCTTTCACTACACAACAATCTATGAAAAAAGTACTTAGAAAATTCAGTTTATCAATCACCGCTTTTCTCTTACCCTTTGTAACCTTGGCACAAGGGCAAGGGATCGCCAATAGCCCAGACGGGGGAGACTTTGGCACTCTGCTGGGTGACATTATAGACATTGCCAACGGCATATTGATCCCCTTCATCCTAGGGATCGGCTTCCTAGTGTTTGTCTGGGGAATGTTCAAGTTCTTTATCCTCGGTGGTGCTAACGACGAGGAAAAAGTAAAAGGCAAGAGTCTAATGGTGTACGCGACGTTGGGGTTTGTGTTGATTGTGGTGTTTTGGGGTGTGGTAAACCTTATCGCGTCATCAACTGGGCTTGATAGTGGTAGTGGTACATCACCAATTGGTATTGTACCTAGCGTTAGAATCTAGACAGACAGTAGAGATACAAAACATTGAAACAAAACCGCCGCTGGCGGTTTTGTGTATTAGGTACCCAAACGACAGTCTGACCAGGTATACTGTTGTTATATGAACAGCGCTACCGACCAAGCCTACGCCTTTGTCCAAACTTTTAACCAGGTAATACTATTCCCAACCATTGCGCTGTTGTCAGCAGTGGCGTTACTGGTGTTTATGTACGGTTGTTTCTTGTACATTGTCCGTGCCGCCGACCCAGCCGCCCGCACCCAAGGCATCAGCCACATCACCTGGGGTATAGTCGGGATGGTAGTGATGCTCAGTGCGTACACAATCCTGAGTATTTTCGCCGGCACGTTTGGGTTGCAGGACGAGTTGGAGACTGCTAATCAGGGAGGGGTTGTAAATCCGCTTGATGGTACAACTGCACCGATAGCACCTTCAGGCGACGATAGTACTCTACCGTTTACACCAACTGACGATAGTACAACTGATCCATTTTAAAAAGTAAAGTAAAGCCGCCCAAATAAATAATTGGGCGGCTTTTGTTTTAAGAACCACAACGTGCTCCACCTGGACCAGTTTGACCGACTGGTACCTCAAAGATAGTGTAGGTCATTTGGCCGTTTCCGGTGAAAGTGAACGTTGTCCCGACTGGTTCGTCAGATTCGTTGCGAAGCAAAGATGTCTGTAGTCGGTTGGAAGGATTGAACTGAATGCAACGTGATCGTGAGTCGATTGATTTATCAACCACCCAATCAATACTGTCGCCTGCAGTTTCGTGCAGTGTGACGCGCTTACAGTTGACCTGCGTTGCGTACCTACCAGCACAACCATCGGAATCCACGAGTGGGAAAACGACTGGCGCCGGCCTTGATGGGTTCGATTGGTTAGTCTGACGATTGTCATTGATGATTTGACGCTGGGTGATAGCATCAAATTTAATCAACCTCCGACCTGTGTCTGGATTAATACAATACCCAAGCGTGCGTTCAGCGCAAAGCGCTGGCGACAATCTTGGAAATTCATCTCCAGTATCAGGATCCATCATAGTCTGCACAACACCGGTTTCCAAGTTGTAGCGGGGTTTGAACCAGCCTGAGACGCTTGGAAACAGCAGGTCAATCGCAATTAGCGCTGCGAATGCTGTGACCAGCCACCCCCGGGATTTAACACCCAGGAGCCGCAACGCATACAAGATCATCCCGATCGATACTGTTGGAATAATCCAACGGCCGATGAATGAACCACCGACCTGAAACCAGGCACCGGCAACACCGCCAAATGCAAGGTTGAGGAAAAGTAGAAACATCGCCAGGCCGATTATGCCTGTTGCGTTTCTCTGTTCAATAGTCATTATTCAGCTCCTTTCGAGTTGTTGCGACCTGCAAACGCTGCAATAGCAGCAGCGAGTGCGTTGCCGACCTTTTCAGGATCGCCAAGGTCGATTTGTTGGATGGTTTTCGAGACACGGCTACCGTCCTCGTCGAGTTGGATGCGGTCGATGATCTCACGTTCACTCATGCCGTGACCACGCTTTAGACCTTGGCGAAGCGTTTTGACTGCTTCACCCAGGGCTCCGGCGTTTTCGACCAGACCAATGCGTTTCAGCTGTTCAACTGCTGCGCGTTCGGCTGCTTTGACCAGTTCACCACGTGCTGTCACTTTCGTGATGTTTGCCCGGCGGACTTTGAGGCTGAGACCTTTGGCGTCAGGAAACCCGTTCTTCTGGGCCTCTGTTAGATACTCTCTGATTTTCTCCTCGTCTGGATCAATCAGAATGTTTCCATTTTCACCCAGACCTTTCTTTTCAGTCAGGTCACGGATCAGCTTTGCGCTAGCGAGGTCAGTTGCCATCTCAAGCTCAAGCCACGTCAGGTGACGTCCCATTTGACGCACATCTTCAGCAACAGCGTCTTTGAAGATGTTTTGTGCACCTTCAAGGTCGCCAGCCTGGTCAAGACCAATCAGGCTCCAAGAGTTGTCAGTCTTAACCTCAATGGTGAGGCTAACATCAACGTCCACTTCGCCACCAGATTTTGGTGTGCCAACGTTGTCACTGCGCAAGGCATCTGCCATCCCAATCAGACCGTTTTCGTGGTCTTTCACGATTGAATTCAGTCTCGTACGAACGCCTTCCACCTTGAGGTCAAGGTTGATAACGCTCGCTTGATACAAAATCAGACTCATCCCAGGCATACTGAGGAATGGTCCGGGCGACAATACGTGCGGCAACCGTTCACCGATGATAACCGGCAGCGCAACATTTGGCTGTCCGTTCTCATCTTCAACTGGAATGATGCGGAAATAAGCTCCGACATACAGTCCAGTAATGATTGTCGCAATCGTTACTGACACAATAAACGACACGACAGGTGACAGCAATCCAATGGATAAAGTTACAGTGAAAATAATTGCTGGAATCCCAAAGCGAACAGCTTTGAAATTTTGTGCAATCACTTTTGCGTAGCCGTTCATAGCTAGCCACTTTGCCTTATGCTCCTTTGGAAAAGCAGGATCGTTGATGTTGATTGGTGTTTTGGTAGCTTGTGTGAAAATCATCAGTGCCACAGTCATGGCAAAAATGAAAATAATCGCAGCGAAGACATTAGCAATAAATGCAAGCATGGTATATTCCTTCCTAAATTTTCAAAGACCTGGGATCCAGGCCTGATGAGAGTGTAGATCCACGCTATCAGCCTGCATCTATCTAGCTACAACAGTAGCATAAAAACACCTAAAAGTCAATGTTTTACTTCCTGGGCACCAATAAGAAAACTCCCCGAAGGGAGTTTTGCTTGTGCCCAGGAGAGGACTTGAACATTACATGTTCAGTACACCTTTTGGATATATTTTCCCTCTGGTCAAATCTATCGCAAAAGCTTTTGACCTAATTTCTAATGACTGAAAGGAATATAGAAATGTAAATACTCTTGTGGTGCAAGTCATCACGTAAAGCCTCCCAGGCTTTGCTTCCTGGTCACACAAAAACCGCCATATGGCGGTCTTCATTGTGCCCAGGAGAGGACTTGAACATTACATGTTCAGTACACCTTTTGGATATATTTTCCCTCTGGTCAAATCTATCGCAAAAGCTTTTCAAGTCCTCACAAAAGTGCTCCCAGCACTTTCTTCCTGGGCACCAATAAGAAAACTCCCCGAAGGGAGTTTTGCTTGTGCCCAGGAGAGGACTTGAACCTCCACAGATTGCTCTACTAGATCCTAAGTCTAGCGCGTCTACCAATTTCGCCACCTGGGCAGGTGTTTGTGCTGCAAGAGTATAACATACCTGCGTGTGCGCCTTCAAGGGCTCGGTCGTTACACGACCAGTATACCTTTTGGATATATTTTCCCTCTGGTCAAATCTATCTCAAAAGCTTTTCGAGCCCTAAGCGAAAGTCTTCTTACAGAAGCGGTACAGGTTTCGCTCTTACGAGCTGCAACCTCTTGCAAAAGTGCCCCGCACTTTCTCACCCAGACTTCCGATTCAGTCGCACAAACAAAAAATCCTTGCAGGGATTATTTTGCTGTGCGCCTTCAAGGGCTCGAACCTTGGACCGTCTCCTTAAGAGGGAGCTGCTCTACCAACTGAGCTAAAGGCGCGTGTGGGTCGCAGTGTACAATAAAGCTAGTTTCTATACAAGAGTAGTATTACATTACTGGCACATAATGGTAATTCGGTTTATACTGTTGATTCTGTAAGTCCTGGTGGCGAAGTGGTTAACGCTTCGGTTTGCAAAACCGACATGCGCGGGTTCGACTCCCGCCCAGGACTCAAGAAGCAATCGTCAAGTTGTTTCTAGTTCTTTGCCCAGGTGGTGAAATTGGTAGACACGCAGCACTTAAACTGCTGTGAGGCAACTCGTGCGGGTTCGATTCCCGCCCTGGGCACAAGATGTAGTATAATTTACCAATGAAATACGAAATAATTAAAAAGTCTGCGATTTATACTTTTATTACGGTGACTGTTGCGATGACGCTGCTGGGAGTGTTCGCGATCTGGTTCCCAGAAATAGAAGATGTGGTTGGTCGGGCATTTGCGACGATTCTAGTGGTCGGCTTTGGTTGTATTGTCATTGCGTACTCGGCGAGCTTGCTTGAAGAGAAACCAGACACAAAAGAAGCCTTGCCCTCATTTGCTTCACATCCAAAACCAATTCCACCACCAAACCACATCGCCAAGAATAACTAATTCATCTACTTACAACTAAACAGTATACTTATGAAACTAGAATCAGCTCGAACCAGTAGAAAAGCCCGACTATGGATTATTGGCGGTTTGCTAGTGCTGGTGGCAGTTCTGGCTATCGTATTTGAGAGTATTCGCTGGTGGTTGTTTGGGGTGGCTGTATTGCTGTTAGCCGCCTTGGGGCTGGAAGCGACTCAGACTGACGTTGACCTTGGTTCAATGATGCAAGGGAACTCGGTTGAGGAGTCAATGATTGAGCGAGACGCCGAAGGCAACCTGATGACCAACGACGAGGGCGGCTTTATGACCAGTATCTGGCGCGATATAAATGGTAACGCGGTACCAGAAGGAACAGCTGGAGCCAAGGGTGAAGACCAGTTTAACTGTTCAGATTTTGGCACTCAGGCAGAAGCGCAAGTATTTTTCGACAATGCGGGCGGAGTTTCAAATGATGTTAATGGTCTGGATGGAAACAAGGACGGCGTGCCGTGTCAGTCGTTGCCAGCTGGAGCGTAGGAGGGTAACTAAACTAACTTGCTAAGCTAAAGAAAAAGGCGCCTTAGGCGCCTTTTTCTGCTGCTTTAGTTTGCTTCTCCTCGGCGGCGATGGTCTTTACCAGCTCGTCCATATGCTGTCGGTGTTTTTCACCTGCATCGTACATAAACTCTAGATGGGGAATGTGCTTCATGCGGCCGTGCTTTTTGAAATAATCACGCATGTATTTGGCGTTGCGCTTGAGAAAGATCATGGCGTCGCCCTCGCGACCGTCGGGGATGGTGGTAACAAAAATAATCACGCTTTTCCAGTCTTTACTGAGATCAACCCGGGTGACGGTAATTAGTGGGTTAGGGTTGGCTTCGCTTTGAATATACTTTGCCGCTAACTCGGTCAGGATGCCCGCAAAACGAACGTGTTTGTCAGATTGAGCCATAGCACTTAGGTTACCACCAGGTCAAACGGCTTGAGGTAGTCACCGGCGGTGATCTCGGTTTTGGTTTCCAGCTGCATCCCAAACTCACCTTCGTCCACTTGCTGTACGTCTGACTTCATTTGTTGCAAGTTCTTGATCACACCTTTTCCAATGACGATATCACGACGCAGGATTTGGACAGTCTGACCAAGCTTGATCAATCCTTCATCGACCCGGCCACCCATTACGTGGGTAGTTTTCTGAACACTAAAGTGTTTGAGGATTTTGATTACTCCGGTGATGACTTCCTCTTTTTGGGTTGGGGTGCGTTCGTCTAGTGCTGCCGTCAGCCAGTCAGCCAGTTCGTAGATAATGTCAAATGTCTTGATTTCGACCTTGATTCGTTCTGCCACATCGGTAGCAGCCCGGTCGGCTTTGACGTTGAACCCAACGACGATAGCGTTGGGGGTAGCGCCGACATTTTGTACATCTTGGGCCGTAATGTCACCAACGCCAGTAGCGACGACTTTGACGATGATACGGTCAGTTTCAAATTTTGCCAGTTCGTGTTCGATAGCCTCGATCGTCCCTAGCGCATCGGCCTTGATCAGTACCGGTACCACGGGCAGTCGCGGTTGCGGTTTGATTGATTGGTCAACTGGTACTGAGTTGGCGGCAGCGGTTACCATTATTTCTGCCTCCTTCTTACTTGTCACGGTGACAAAACTAGCTCCTGCTTCTGGGATATTGTTGAAACCGACGATTCGTACTGGCGTAGAAAGGCTAGCTTCACGGATGTTTGTACCTGCGGCGTCCTCCATGATCCGTACTGGGGAGTATGCTGTGCCTGACACAACGAACGCTCCACTAGCAAGTGTCCCTTCTGTCACGATCAAAGTTGCAGTGTTCCCTCGTTTGGGGTCGGCTAACCCTTCGATTACTTTTCCTTTGGCTGGTGCGGTAGTGTCGCCCTCTAGTTCAGCCAGGTCAGCAGCGAGAATGACAAGGTCAAGTAGGTCACTAACCCCAGTGCCGGCTTTTGCGCTGACACCAATCCACGGGATGTCGCCACCCATACCTTCAATATAGATTTCGTTTTCAATGAGGCTGGCCTGAGTCTTGTTGATGTCTGCTCCTGGTTTGTCGATCTTGTTGATTGCAACCACGTAGGGTATGTCTGCTGCCTTGATGGACTCCAGTGCCTCGAGTGTCTGTGGCTTAACCCCATCCTCGGCTGATACCATCAGGATCGCCACGTCAGCCACGTCAGCTCCACGTAGGCGCATTTTTTGGAAGGCTGAGTGTCCGGGGGTGTCGAGAAACGTAATGGTTTCTTTTGCACCTTCGCCGGTAGTGTGGGTCACCACGTAGGCTGAGAGGTGTTGGGTAATACCTCCAGCCTCGCTGTCTACGACGCTAGTTTTTCGAATAGTATCGAGCAAGGTCGATTTGCCGTGGTCAATATGACCCATTACTACCACGATGGGTGGTCGCTTGATAATGTTTGTCGCTGCTGATTTTTTTGATTTCTTGACCATATAAGTGGTGGGACTATAGCACATAAAAGTTGGTTTTTAAAGGGTTTTGTGACACAATTTACGCAATGCTATTTAGAAAGAAGACAGCCCCACGGGTATACCTAGACTGGGCAGCGGCCACTCCATTGCTTATGGCGGCAAAAGTTGCAATGGAGCCGTACCTAAAAGGTGATTTTGGCAACCCAAGCGCAATTCATGCAGAAGGGCAGGTAGCGCGAATTGCGGTTGAGGAAGCGCGAGTAATGGTCGCCAAAGCCGTGCAGGTCCGCCCGGAATACATCACGTTTACCAGTGGTGGAACCGAAGGAAATAACCTGTCGATTTTTGGTGTACTCGAGTCACTACTCCTGACGAAGGTCGAACCTTCGTCAGAGGGGGGTTGGTGGGGCTATGGTTCGATGACGGTGATTACGACCAAGATCGAACATCCGTCTGTGGGGGAAGCGTTTGCTGCGTTAGAACGACGTGGAGTACGGGTGCGCTATGTACATGTGACTGAAACTGGAAAGGTGGATCTAGAACACCTGCGAACGCTGATGGACGAGTCAGTCGTCTTGTTTTCAACGGCGCTGATCAATAGTGAGATTGGGACGATTCAACCAACTCGAGCAATTCACAAAATTCTGCATGAGGCAGAGGTGAGACACGGAACAAACATTTTTTTCCATCTCGACGCCGCCCAGGCGCCGCTGTGGGTGAATTGTCAGTTTGACGCGCTGGCAGCTGACTTGGTTACGCTCGACGCGGCTAAGTGCTGTGGCCCTAAGGGGGTTGGGGTACTGATCCGTAGTCGGCGCTGCAGCCTGGCACCAGTGGCGCATGGTGGTGGGCAAGAAAGTGGACTGCGACCAGGGACGGAAAATGTCGCTGGGATAGTTGGAGCCGCGATAGCGATCTGCAAAGCGCAAGAGGACTATCAAAATCGAGCAGAACGGGTGCAAACAATACGCGACGCAGCGATTGCACACATGCAAACCGAGCTGCCGCAGATGCTGCTAAACGGACCATCCGTGTCCAAAGTGTCCAAAGCCAGGCTTTGGACACAAAGCGAACGCGTAGCTAACAATATCAATATTTCCATTCCTGGATTCGACACTGAGTTTGCCGCTGTTGTACTCGACACCCATGGGTTTGCAGTGTCGACCAAATCAGCGTGTAGTGGAGCGGGCGGGGGAGTAAGCGCTGTGGTACTAGAAACCACCGCAGACCCCGCCCGCGCCAACGCCACATTGCGCATCACCCTTGGTCCCGACAGCACGTTTGAGCAGATCAAGTCTATGACAAGTATACTTAAAAAACACGTTGATCAGATGAGTGCCTTCATAGCTCAGTAGCACCAAGTAGACAGTTGACAGAAAATGCACAATGTATACACTATGTATATATGAATACAGTATTAAATTTTCGCACCAAGAAAACTCTCAAGGATGATGCGCAAAAAGTTGCGCGTGAATTAGGTGTGTCACTAGGCACAGTCATGAACCTATACCTGGAAGAATTTGTACGAGAGAAAAAGCTGTTATTGACCAGCCATCCTACCCCCAGTTCGGCCGTGGTGACAGAACTGGCTCACATGTCGGCTGAAGCACGCGCTGGGAAGCATATTTCACCCAAGTTTTCCGACCCTGAGGACGCCATTGCCTGGCTCAATATTCCTTCGTAAACATGGAGTTATTTTTCCATAAAAAGTTTCAAAAGCAATTAGCCAAGCTACCAGTCAAAACTCAACACCGTGCCGCCGAACAATTGCGTGTCTTTGTTCGCGATCCGTTCGACCCGACCTTGAATAATCACGCGTTGACTGGACCATTACAAAATTATCGCAGCATCAACGTTACTGGTGACATCAGAATGTGGTACGAGGTGGTAAACGACAGTGTGTTGTTTTTGAAGGTGGGTAGCCATAGTGATTTGTACTAAAAGTCAGATACAAAAAGCCCGGATTCGTTCGGGCTTTTTCTTTTAGCAACCTAACAACATTGGGGTTCCAGGAATTCTCCCTCGGTAGGTCGAATTCGGAACAAAATTCACAATATGCCCGTTGGGCATTTGTTCATTTCCCTTTACTCTCACCCCATTTTATTGCAATATACCCTCATACGGGTCGTACTACTGTTATCGACTGCTTTTCAGCCATATTCCTGCACAACCGACCTGACTGCTGCGCCGGCCTGACGTATAATGAGACTAACTTACCCTTGCAACATGCCTAATTTCCACAATTTCACCACCAAAGCCAAAGAAGCTATCCGTAAAGCCCACGAGCTGGCGATCGAGCGGGGGCAAAACCACGTGTCACCGATCCACCTGCTGACGGCGTTGTCGATGCAAGACGAGTCGGCGGTGATCGCGATTCTTGACCGCCTGGACATCGACATTATTGCCTTTACAGACCTACTGCTAGAGGCACTAGAGATGCCCGAAATGTCTAGCAACGTTTCGCAGTCGTACCAGTTGTACCTCACCCCAGAACTGGCCAAGGCCATCGAGTTTTCGGGTGTCTACGCCGAGACGTTGAGTGACAGTTACGTTGGAGTTGAACACCTGTTTGTGGCGGCACTCGAGCACCCCGGCCCAGCTATCGAGATCATGCAGCGCACCGGGGTTAAAAAAGCAATGGTCGAAAACGCCATTACCGAACTGCGCGCCAGTGACGATGGTGACGTGGTAACACCCAAGACCTACCGAGCCTTGGCCAAGTACACTCGCAACCTGACCATGATGGCCCAAGAAAACAAAATCGACCCCGTGATCGGCCGCGACGTCGAGATTGCGCGGGTGGTCCAGATACTATCCAGACGAACCAAAAACAACCCGGTGCTGATCGGTAACGCCGGCACCGGCAAGACCGCCATCGCCGAAGGCTTGGCGCAGCAGATTGCGCTGGGGCAAGTACCAGCCAGTGTCAAAGACAAAGAAATCCTCTCGCTTGACCTGGGGCTGCTGGTGGCCGGTACCAAGTTCCGTGGCGAGTTCGAAGAGCGGCTCAAGTCCGTGATGAAGGAAGTTGAAAGTGCGGCGGGGCGGATCATTTTGTTTATCGACGAGTTGCACAGTATTGTGGGGGCTGGACAAGCTGAAGGTTCAATGGACGCCAGCAACATGATCAAGCCAGCGTTGGCCCGCGGCGAGATGCGGGTGATCGGCGCTACCACGCTGCAGGAATACCAAAAATACATCGAGAAAGACCCAGCGCTCACGCGACGTTTCCAGCCGGTCTATGTCAACGAGCCCAGTCACGACGACGCAGTGGCGATTTTGCGTGGTTTGGCCGAGAAATACGAGCTCTTTCATGGCGTGCGCATCACTGACGACGCGATTCTCTCTGCGGTCGACCTGTCCAGTCGCTATATCACCGACCGATTTCTGCCCGACAAGGCGGTTGACCTGATCGACGAGGCCGCCTCCGCACTCAAGATCTCACTGGAGAACAAGCCAGAAGAACTGGTCGTCACCGACCGCCAGATCCGCCGCCTCGAGATCGAGCGTGAGGCACTCAACAAAGAACTTGAGATCACCAAAAATAAAGCCAAGATCAAAACTCGTCTCAAGGAAATCGCATCAGAAATCGGTGAGTTCAAAGAAACCACCGCCAACCTTGAAACCAAATGGAATAACGAACGCGAGACGCTCGAGCAGATCAGCACCTATAAAAAACAGCTAGAAGAACTGCGCATGGAAGCCGACAGCGCTGAGGCACACGCCGACCTAACCAAGGCCGCCGAGATCCGCTACGGGACGATCCCTAACATCGAGAAGGATCTTAAGGTCAAACAAACCCGTCTCAAAAAGCTGCAGCGCACCCGACAGTTGCTGCGCGAAGAGGTCACTGAGGAAGACATCGCCGGTGTGGTTGCGCGCTGGACAGGTATCCCGGTCTCGCGCATGCTGGAGGCAGAGGTGCAGAAACTAGCCCGAATGGACGAAGTACTAAAGGAAAAAGTCGTTGGGCAGGACAACGCGGTAGAGTTGGTGACTAACGCCATCAAGCGCGCTCGCGCAGGTATTAGCGACCCTAACCGCCCGATTGGTTCATTCTTATTCCTGGGTCCAACTGGTGTGGGGAAAACGGAGCTGACCAAGGCCTTGGCCGAGTTTATGTTCAACGACCCTGACGCACTACTACGCATCGACATGAGTGAATACATGGAGGGTCACAGTGTCAGCAAAATGATCGGTTCGCCGCCTGGTTATGTTGGGCACGACGACCATGGTGGACTGACCGAACAAGTCCGACGCCGCCCGTACAGCGTCATTCTCCTGGATGAGATCGAAAAGGCCAACCCCGAGGTGTTCAACATCCTGCTGCAGGTGCTGGATAGTGGTCACCTAACCGACGCCAAGGGCCGCAAGGTCAACTTCAAAAACACTGTCATTATCATGACTAGCAACATCGGCGCCGAGCATATCGACCGGATGTCGACGTTTGGGTTTGCGGACGACCACGGTGACGCCGCCCAATTTGTACAAGCCAAAGACAAAGTCATGGACAGCCTCAAGGCACACTTCCGCCCCGAGTTTCTCAACCGATTGGACGAGATCATTACCTTTGACCTGCTGACACCAGAGGTCATCGCTGACATTGTCAAGATCCAGGTGCAAGACGTCGTCGACCGCCTAGAGAAAAAAGAGATCAATCTGACCCTTACCCCTGAGGTATACAACTACCTAGCCACCGAAGGCTACGACGCCCGCTACGGCGCTCGTCCACTCAAGCGGTTGATCCAGTCCAAAATCCTCACTCCAGTAGCCAACAACATGGTGGGCGAAGGAATGGTGCAAGGCGGAACGGTCAAGGTGAGTATGAAGAAGGGCAAGGCGAATGCCAAAGACAGACAAGGTGAATTGTCTGCAGACAAGAGCAGGTCCCCTGGGGGAGAAGGTGTCCCAGGGCAAGAACTGGAATTCGATATCAAGAAAAAGGGTAGGACGAACTTGAAAAAGCCAGCCGCCATCCCGTCCACCAGAAAGAAACGTGAAGCAGTAGCGGCTTAGAATAAATTACCCAAAATAAAAGCTCAAGGTAGACACCTTGAGCTTTTATTTTGCTGTGTACAGGTTCTTCTCGCAACTGGCCGCCATGCGGTATAATGACCTGGCACATGCTCTCCGGAGGGGGTTTTATGGCAGACATACCACTATGAATCGGCACAACACAGGCAGGCAGAGGTACTTCATACGAACGGTTTTGTTGTCGCTGGCCTTAGTTGCGCCAGGCGCACTCTACGCTGCACCAGTTGCAGAGACTCCGCTGCTAACCAGTACGCAAGTGTCCACTAGCGGTTTTTGGTGCGGTACGCTTAGTTTTATTACCGTTCCGCTTGGCTTCTGTCCAGAAAAGACAGTGGTCATACTTGAGGATGCATCTGACTCCCAAACGGTGACGTCTCTCACATCCGAACCAGCACAAGAGACAATAGACCCAGACATTACCGTGACGCAGGACCCTACTGGGTCAACTTCCACCGCTACTACAACGCCACCAGTTGTTCGCGAGGCCGCCAACGGCGTTACCAATGTCACTAATCAGTACATTACCAATCCCACTACGGTGATCCGTGAAGTGATCAAGGAAACCGAAATCATCCGAGATCGTGGCGGCGACAGTTCTTCTGATCTGGACGAGTCGGAGATAGTTTCTCGCACACTCTTCAACGACCAGGTTGATACGATTTACGATGCCATGGGTGACTCTGCTAATGGTCTCTCTGACAGTCTGGCCGAGGCGGTAGCGACTAACTTGTTGACTGTCTCTGGGAACGGCACTCTCACCGGCTCGCTCACTGCGGGTACTTTCGTATCAGCACCATACTTTACTGCCACCGACGGTCTGGCCACTTCTACCCTCGCGGGCTCGCTCACCATCGGCACCACTACCAGTCTGGCTGCTCTTACCCTAGATGGCGCCGCCTACCTCGCCCCCATCACATCCCCAGCTGACACCACCAACCGCCTATATAACCAAGCCAACAGCCTGTACTGGAATGGTTCGGTAGTAGCCGGCGCCAGTGTTGGAAGTTGGGGTTCCAACGGAACCGATGTGTATCGAGTGGGTGGGAATGTTGGGATTGGGACGACGGCACCAGGACAAGAACTCGAGGTCAATGGTGATATACTCCTCGGTGTTGCTACACCAAGTCTCTATCTGGGAAATGATAGTGACCAATACATCACAGGGAACGCAGCGGCAAACTATCTTTCTATCTCAACTGCAAATGCAGAAAGAATCAGAATCAACAGTTCCGGCAATGTCGGGATTGGGACGAATAGTCCGGCTGCAAAACTTCATATCTCTGGAGGCAATGACCCATTAGTTCAGCTAAGTTCCACTGTAGGTAACTATCCTGCATTGCGTTTTGAAAGAGTGGGTCAGTTAACTTGGCAGACTGGGTTTGAGGGCGTCGGAGGTCCAGTTGGAGCAAACGCCTTTACAATAAAGGACATAACAAACTCTAAATTCCCGTTCAGTATAGAAAATAATTCTCCAACCGGTAGCCTCGTGATTAAAAGCAGTGGCAACGTCGGCATCGGCACCACCACCCCAACCCAAACCCTCGACATAGGAGCAGGAAGCATGGCACTCCTCACAACTACCAGTGCCACCTCGGGAATAATCTTCAAAGGAGCTGACCGGTTCATCCACAACTTTAATCTAGCAGGAACTGATGGGCAGAATACGTTTGTTGGTATAAACGCGGGCAACTTCACGATGACGGGAAGTACGGGTAGTCAGGGGTCATTCAACACCGGAATCGGTAGAAGCGCCCTCCAATCAAACACCACCGGCTCCAACAACACCGCAAACGGTAGAAGCGCCCTCCTCTCAAACACCACCGGCGCATACAACACCGGAATCGGTGTAAACGCCCTCCTCTCAAACACCACCGGCAACTTCAACACCGCAAACGGTGTAAACGCCCTCCGCTTCAACACCACCGGTGATAGCAACATCGCTACAGGCTACCAAGCTGGTTACGACCTCACCACCGGTGATGACAACACTTTTCTTGGCTACAACACCGGTCGCGGCATCACCACCGGTAGCAACAACACCATCCTGGGTGCTAACGTCACCGGCCTAGCTGCCGGCCTGTCCAACAACATTATCCTGGCTGATGGAGCAGGGAACCAGAGACTGAATATTACTAGTACCGGTAACGTCGGTATCGGGACGACAACTCCTGGGTACACTCTTGATGTAGCAGACAGCAGTGGTGCAACCTTGGCTCGTTTTAAAGATTCTGATTCAGCATTTGAGGGAGTTATTGTTGCTGGAGATGTTAATGGAGGCTGGATAGGTAACAGTGCAGCCAATTCAGGAGAAGGCTTCTATTTCCAAGATAATTTAGGTACAGGGGGGGTTCGTACATACGCTGGCGGTGTTGAAGTAGCTAGGTCTACTGCCACTTCAAATATTTTTAACGAAGCAGGTGCTGATATTGATTTCCGAGTTGAGGCAGTTGGAGAATCAAATGCTCTGTTTGTGCAAGGAAACACAGGCAACGTCGGTATCGGGACGACTGCTCCTGAGGAAAAACTTGATGTTCGAGGAAGTGTTGTAGTACCGAACACAAGTGCTTACAAGGTCGGTGGTGCAGGAGACACATTCGTCGGAAAGATTGGTGCATCAGGGGGTGTTCTAGAGATTCAAACTGATGGAACTAGAGATATGCAGTTTGGTGGAGTAACTGGAGGAACAGCAATGTTTATAGATACAAGCTCAGGCAACGTCGGCATCGGCACCAGCACCCCGACCGAACGACTCTCAGTAGCAGGCAACATCAACCTCACCGGCGACCTGCTATTTAACGGTACCGCGCTAGGTATCAATAGCTTGTCTGATGGTCGGGTGGCCGGGAAATCAGTGTTCTTAGGTACCAGCGCCGGGGCAAATGATGATGGGACTGATAACCTTAACGTTGGAATCGGAGAGAGCGCCCTACAATTCAACACCACGGGCTTCAGCAACGTTGCAACCGGTCATGAAGCCCTCCGCTTCAACACCGTCGGTAGTCGTAACACGGCTAGCGGATTCCAAGCTCTCCTCTTTAACACTACTGGAGGTAACAATGCTGCAAACGGATACCAGGCTCTGCGTACTAACACCACTGGTGTCAACAACTCTGCTATTGGCTATCAAGCTCTTTATTCCAACACTACCGGGAATGAGAACATTTCTAATGGTGTGCTTGCCCTCTATTCCAACACCACCGGTAGCAACAATATCGCCACTGGCCGCGCCTCTCTCTACGACCTCACCACCGGCTCCAACAACCTCGCCCTTGGCTACAACACCGGTCGCGGCATCACCACCGGTAGCAACAACACCATCTTGGGTGCTAACGTCACTGGCCTGGCAGCCACTCTATCCAACAACATCATTATTGCTGACGGTGCGGGGAACCGGCGGATTAATGTTGATGGGAGTGGGAATGTCGGTATCGGGACGACGAATCCCAGTTCATTTAAGTTACAGGTCGCTGGCAACGTTGGTCCAAACGCGGACAATACGTTCACCTTGGGTGCTATTGGCTCTGACTGGGAGTGTATCTACTACGAGGGAGGTAACCTGGGTACCTGTGCCTCAGACCGAAACCTGAAGACCAACATCACTGACCTAACGTATAGCGAAGAAGACGCCAGTACGCTGGAGAAACTCTCCAACCTGCAGGTGCGTTCCTTTGAGTACAAAGCAGCAGTCGGGGACGCGTACAACGGTCTGATCGCGCAAGAGGTGCTAGAAGCAGGATTTGATGAGCTGGTGACGCAGCGACCAAACGGGTACCTGGCGGTTAAGTACGGTGACCTGCAGTGGGTAGTGATTGAGTCTATCCAAGAGTTGTGGAGTAGGGTGCAAGAATACTTTACCCGTACAGAACAGCTGGAAGAGACAGTGGAAGAACTAAAGGCAGAAAACGAAGCGTTCAAGGCTCGTTTCGAGGCTTTGGAAGGCGACTCTGATGGTGATAACGACTCTGACGATATTGATGAGCCTCAGGGCAATGAAGACACAGATGAGCCGGACGTAGAAGATGAACCGCTTGAGGAAGATGAGCAAGAGACAGATGGTGCACCAGAATCTGATCCAGCTGACACGGAGTTAGAACCAGATTCCGATGGTGGCGAAGCAGACCCGGCTACTGACGATGAGGGTGTCTCAGAGTCTGAGGATGGTACCGAAGAAGACAGTGAAGAGTCTGATGATACAGAGCCTGTCCATACCGACGAGTCAGATACTGACCAAGAGGATGTTGAAGAGCCAGAAGAGCCAGAGCCAGAAGTAGAAGTAGAAGTGACAGAAGAAGAATCAACCCCGGAAGCTGAATTATAGAAGGTGAGTACTGTTTCTTGCCGAGTTTTTTATTGAATAAAGAAGAAACGTTTGCATAATGTAAGCCATATTGGTAGTGTTCTATCGGATTCAACCAATTGCTCATGGGAGAGAAAAATGACAAAACAATATAACGTCCTTCAATATGAGTTTTTTCATGTTGGTGGCAACAGTGCAGGTTCGCTTGAAGATGTTATGTCCGAATGTTATAAACGAACAGTCGCTAACTTGCCGTTAGTCACGGCTGGTGACGACACTGGCTCTGGTATCAAAACGGTCGTTCGTATTTACGATATGGACGGTCGAGTGACTCGTTGGGCGCAACAAGTGAAGGAACTTGTAGCTGAACGTGAAATTCATTTCAATGCACCGAGAAGCAACGTGTTTACCAACTGGTACGCCAGATGGCAGATTACGAAACTAAATCGACGTATGGAAAGAGCCAGGGAACTGATGGTCGGTTATTTTACTGAATACATCGGTAAATCATTCAACGGTGAATGGAACGTCGCCAAAGAAACTTGGGGTCATGCGTTCCGCCCTGCCAGACGTGAAGAGTACATTGAACTGCATCAATCGGCTGTAATGGCCAAAAACCTGTGGCTGTTCATCTTTGAACCAAATGACCTGCTTGCTGACAAAAATACAGGTGTTGTCAGTATGATGTAACCGCTTTCATCGGCAAGAGAAAAAGTCCGCTTCTTTCTCACGATGGAAGCGGTCTTTTTATTTTAGTTCGAACTTATATCCCGCTCCAAAGAAAAAGTCCATATCAATAGGAACGATTTCATGTGTGCGCCGGACAAGATTCGGTCACCTTCACATCGACAAAATCAAAGTCCAAAGGACTTTGATTTTGTCGTGTTACGCGAATTCTACGAATTCTGTACAGGTTTTGCTCTAGAGAGCTGCAACCTCTTGCAAAAGTCTCCCAGACTTTCTCACCCGCCGCTTCTGTGCAGAATGAATAGTCATTCATTCTGACTTTGTCAGAAGCTCTTTTCGAATCTTGTCCGGCACTACTAAATACAACAACACCAAAGCATTTGCTTTGGTGTTGTGTTTTAGTGCGCCGGACAAGATTCACCTGTCCGCTTTGCTCCCGAGTACCTTGCTTCGAATCGCCTGAAGCAAGTCAAAATAAAGAGCCAGACGTAAAGTCTGACTCTTTATTTTGATGTGCGCCGGACAAGATTCGAACTTGTGAAGGCTGAGCCAGCAGATTTACAGTCTGCCCCGTTTGACCGCTTCGGTACCGACGCGTCACTCGTAATTGAGTGACACCAAAATACCACAGCTTAATCTATTTACCAAGTGCTATTGTGCTAGGATTGAGGTACATGAATCCTAGGAGTCTCTTTTTTTCTGGTGTGGCGCTTGTGCTCCAAATCCCATTGCTTGCCTATGCGCAGGGGCTGGTACCGTGTGGTGGCGATGGTCAAGAGGCGTGTCAGATGTGTCACTCAGTCCAGCTGATAAATGAAGTAACGGCGTGGTTGGTCGGCTTGCTCAGTGTGGTCGCAGCGGTGATGTTTGTCATTGCTGGGTTACGAATCGTGACTGCTCAGGGTAACCCAAGTGTGTTGAAAGACGCCAAGAGCATGATCGTGAACGTGGCGATAGGATTTGTGATTGTATTGACAGCGTGGCTACTGATCGACTTGTTGTTAAAAACCCTACTGGGGGACGGTGAAGTGGCGGCTGGGCCATGGAATACTATAGCGTGTATAAACCAGCCAACGGCGACTACGAAAGAGGGAAATCTGGGGACGTTCGAACAAGTCAGATTATTTATAGACTTTCCAACTGTTGATACTTCCAGAGGAACAGCATTTAACACCGGGGGAAGTATTGATCCGACAATCCTGGCAGGGGTTGCTAATATTTCAGCACCAGAGGCTGATCAGGCAATCGCCACCGCAGCCGCTCAAGCCGGATTAAATGCTCGCCAAGTGCGCAACATGCAGGCTTTAATGCGCGTAGAGTCAGGAGGCTGTCGCACTCTGGTGAGTCCGGTTGGGGCTCTGGGGTGTATGCAAATTATGCCAGGGACAGCCGCTCAGTATGATCCAGCTTTGCGTGGACTCAGTTCTGAGGAGGTTAGTCGCAAATTGCTTGATCCTGCTTACAACATTGCATTAGGGGTACAAATATATGGTGATTTGTATGAACGGTTCAATGGTAATGAAACACAAGTATTTGCTGCCTACAATGGCGGCCCTGGTGCGTTGTCTCCTAGTTCTGATTGTCCAGGTCTTGCACGGTATCAGTGTGTGTGGGACAGTCCGGGCTGCCACAACACAGGCAGAACAGACTGCACACCAAATACTGGCTATATTGAAACTAGAAACTACGTTCAAAAAGTAGCAGGGGTGGCTGGTGGGTTATAATAATCATATGAAAACAACCCTCCTCACCCTAGCCACTCTCATCATACTCTTCCCCGACACCACCTTTGCCCAAGGCATTATGGCTGGTGTATGCGAAGGTACCACCTGTTCAGCGTGTCATATCGCTGTCCTGGCTAATACCCTGATCGACTGGCTGATCGGCGTTATCTTGGTGTTATTTGCAGTTTTGGTAGTTGTGGCTGGGTTTGGTTTGGTCACAGCTCAGGGTAACCCGGCGGCCGTTACTGATGCCAAGTCCAAATTCACCAATGCGTTTATTGGCCTGCTGATTGTCTTATCAGCCTGGATCGTTGTAGACACACTGATGCGAGCATTGGTTGGGGGTAGTGGAGAAATTCAAGGATTTGGTCCGTGGTCAAGTATCGAGTGTGGGTCGCAGTCGGAGGCAACAACTAAGCCTGGAAACTTGGGGACGTTTGAGCAGGTAGATATTTTTGTACCTGATGCAGCCAGTACCGTAACGTCAGCACCAACTGCCTGCAGTCAAGGGCCAGGAGGCAATCGCACGCAGTGTGCTGCGCAAATTGCCGCTTGTGCAGGTAAGGCTACTGTGGAAGAAGTTGGCCGTAATAGTCTGCAGGTAGTGTGCGAAACTTCCGTTGGTATCATTGATCCATCAACCCGAGATACGCCATGTGATGTTGGGCCAGGAGGCAATCGCACACAGTGCCGTTCTCAAGTAGCAGCATGTGAAGCTACACCTGGCAGTACAGCAGAGATTATCACCGCTAATCCTGAGTCTTTCCGAGTCGCTTGTTTTGCGGCTAGTCCTACCAGTGCTTGTAACGAAAGCGATATGACCTCGATTAACTTGTTTGGTTTCAATACTGCGGTAGCGAAAAGCATCGTCTCAAGGTTGGGACAGGTTAATGCTGACTGGGTGCGCCGAGGAGGTAATTCTTTCTACCGAGTATATTCCGTAGGTGCATATAATTGCCGTCGAATCACCGGTGGGTCTGGATACTCGGTGCACGCGTACGCACTTGCGGTCGACATTAATCCTCGTGAAAATGCTTATGTTAAACCCAAACCTTCTCGAGGATGTCCAACAGACATGACGAGCAGCGGTTTCCATAACCTATTTATTAATCGAGGTTTTGGTTGGGGAGGTAACTGGCGATCAGCTTGCGATGCAATGCACTTTTCCGCAGCTAGAAACGAAGGTGGATGGATTGATTTATAAGTTAACTGTGTAATTAAACAATATGAACATGAAAATAATGGCAACTCTAGGTGGCGTTCTACTTATAGCTATTGCTGCGATTTTTATATCGTGGGTTATGGAGCCTGGTATCAGTGAACCGTCAACACAAGTTGCACCAACAGTCTTTCCAGGTGGTACCCAGGATCAGGACTTTGTACCTATTGAAGATCGGCCGATAGTTACAACCAGAAACTTTTCTCGCACAGAACCTGGCATCACTATGACAACTGTATCGTCACCTAGTCTGATAAGCGATCTTGTTGTCGGTAATCCTAGTGAAGAGTTTAATAATCTAGTCAGTGAGTTGTTTTTAGATGTATTTTGGGTTGAAGAATGCAGTCTGGCAGGTGAGACCTCAGCTAGAGCTGTCATCCTAACTGCTCAACCTAATGTTCAAGGAGAGCTTGACGATGCAAGAAACGCGGTTGCCGCTTTTGAACCTTCGATTCTTTATGATCTGGGTACAACCTTATACCCAAACATTGCCGACACTGTGCTCAAAAATGTAGACGTTAATTTTACTAAATTTGACAGCTTTACTCGGGTGGCTAGTTTTGACTTAGGTGGTTCAGAAGCAGCTGTATATCATAGCTGGGTTCTTAACTTTCCAGTCTTTGCCACTTCACACCAGTGCCTGGTCGCTGCAATCAATGACCTGTATTCACCACATGCACACTAAAAGTTTCAAAAATGTAGAACCTGAACAAATGTCCAGGTTCTACATTTCACTCGTGTGAATTCCTAGAAGTAGAAGATAGGGAAATGAAAAGGGGGCCTTAGGTATTTCTCCGTTCGGGCCCCTTTTCGTCGTGATGCTTTCATTATACATATTTGCCAGCAAAATGCCAGCATCTTATGCTAACAAGTTCTGAAACGTAACTTGGGGCAAAAGAAAATATCCAGCAAAAGCTGGGTATTTTCTAAAAGCGGTCAGGAGTCACTAAGTATATTTCTGCTTGCTTTCAATTGTGACGCAAAAGCTTTTCGATTCCCTTAGAGCCTCGAAAGTATGTCCTCTAAAACTCCGTTTTATTCTTCTTATTTTGCGGTCAGGAGTCGATGTAAAATATATTCGCAGGCTCATTATTTTACTATCGCTCACGACCCTGACTCAGTTGTTGCTAAAGCAACATACTTCCGTC
>Ga0222634_1000162_pt1 | contig 39887 bp, 45 predicted proteins | sample AntAcemetageno50_FD_179807 | JGI IMG/M metagenome (GOLD analysis project Ga0222634, IMG submission 179807) | Saline water microbial communities from Ace Lake, Antarctica - #50 | ecosystem: Environmental > Aquatic > Non-marine Saline and Alkaline > Saline | place: Antarctica: Ace Lake | collected... | reverse complement strand
TCGAACCCCCCTCGGTAGGTCTCCCTAGTGGGGTGGCTTTAAAATATAATTAAAACCACCAGCGGTTCTGGTTTCGCATTGGGGTCATTTCGCTGACCATTAAAATATCCTTGTTTTGAGCCCTCTCGGTAGGTCTCGCTACGTGGTGCACAGGAGCGGGACGGGGGCCGAAGCAGTCAAGAAATATTCCAAAGTGATGGGGATCTCATACAGCCCTTGTTTAAAATGCTTGATGCAGTCAACAATATTGATGAAGAGGGCTCAATCTGACGGGGTGACCATTTGGGGAAGTTATTTTTGTACGATGTGTCAGAGAGGCGACTATCGTAGAGCGATCAACATTTTCATCGAAAGTGATTTGAAGTGGGTCCAGCCATTTCTATCACTGCAGGCATCGCAGCAGAAACAGATGTTAAACTCGCGATGCCACACCTTAGCATGCACAAGCCCGTTGAAACGATCTTGATCCGTGATACTGTTTTGATATGAACAAATTACGTGATCAGAAAAATATTTCGAGGACTGTGCTTGATCAGTCGCCGGAAAAGGTGGCTAAGGACCTTTTAGGCTGTTTGATTGTAACTACTCAGACCGTTTCTGGAAAGACTCAGATAACAGGGGGTATAATTTCAGAGACCGAGGCGTATTTAGCGGAGAATGACTCTGCTGCTCATAATTCACGTGGAAAGACAAACGCTAACAGATCTTTATTTGATACGTCAGGTACATTGTACATCCATCCAATGCGGGCCCATCTTTTGATGGACATAGTAACAGAGGACTCGAGTTTGCCCGGTTCGGTTTTATTGCGGGCAATTAGGCCGGTTCTTGGTGTCGACTTAATGATTGAACGTAGAAACAATAGTAATATTGAAAAATTCGCCATTGGTCCTGGAAATCTATGTAAGGCGCTCGGTGTGCTTAGGATTTGGGACGGCATGAATATCTTCGATCGTGATTGTCCCGTAAAAATTTTCGAGCAATTAAATGTCAGAAAAGAAGATATTAAAACAAGTACTCGAATTGGAATTTCAAAGAATGAGAAAGCTCCCCTTAGATTCCAATTAGTTAATTAATTTCGTGAAACATGAGCGTATTGAATACTCTCGACACCTTCCGCCCCGCTTGCTTTGCACTGCATTTGCTGGAGTCCAGTCAAGTTTGGTCTTTTCGTCGCAGACTTGGCAGTGTGCTTGATCAAGTACACTCTCCAATTCCCACAACCCACTATCAGGGTTGAAGCAGGCAAAGGCGTCTTTCACCACCCGCTCTGAGCCGCAGGTTTGGCATCCCGGAACCGAACCTATTCCACCAGCAATATTTTCATGTACTTGATCCATGTTCATCTCCTTTTGCATGGAGCGAGCAGGAAGGATTCCTGCGCGCTCCGCAAAAGGCGATGGAAGAACAATCTGGCTGCATTATCGGACCAAAGGCAATTTGCATCTAGCAGGCAAGATATGTGATATTTCATTGTTTCAATAAGTTGGCTGCTAGAATTGCAGGAACCAGCCAGCATACTGCGGCTATGCAAAACTCTATTCTCGGGCTGGCCTATCGCCGATACCAAACCCCCACACCGTTTGGGTTAGACCAACGATCCCGCCTGCTACATTCGTATTTTGTTGGGCAAACCGGCACTGGAAAATCTACCCTCTTGCAGAACTTGGCGTGGCAAGATGCCCAGAATGGCACCGGCTTTTGCCTGATCGACCCACACGGCGATCTGGCCGAAAGCCTCCACCAAAATATCAACGTTGATCACCTGTACTGGGACGTGGCTGATCCAACTTGCCCACTTGGATACAACCCACTCAAGCGGGTGTCCGAACAGTATCGACCGTTGGTTACCTCTGGTTTGATCGAAGCCTTGAAGAAACAATGGCCGGACGCTTGGGGTGCACGGATGGAACATTTGTTGCGCCACGCTGTGCTGGCGCTGCTAGAGCAACCAAAAGCAGACCTGCGCGACCTGATGCGGTTGTTCGTATACAAAGGATACCGGCGGCAGGTGACGGAAAATCTCACCGATCCCCAAGTCCGCTTCTTCTGGAAACACGAATTCCCAGCTCTAAACTACCAAGGCAGTCCAGACGGGGTGGGGCCAATCGCAAATAAGGTGGGGGCGTTTCTGGCGCATCCCGCTTTACGGACCGCATTGTGTGAACCGAAATCGCCGCTGAGCTTTCGGTCTGTTATGGATAGCGGGCAGGTATTGATCGTGAACTTGGCCAAGGGACGGTTGGGTGCGGATGTCTCAAACGTCCTTGGTGGCCTGATCACCTCCAGCATCATGCAGGCAGCGATGACCAGACACGGTCTGCCCGAGGTCGCCCGCAGGCCATTCTTTCTATACGTCGATGAGTTTCAAAACCTCACCACCAAATCGTTTGCCGGGATGCTATCTGAGGCTAGAAAGTATGGGCTTGGTTTGGTGTTGGCGCACCAACACCTCACCCAAATCGATCATGATGTGCGTGACGCGATCATTGGGAACGTGGGTACGATGGTGGTGTTTCGAGTTGGTGCAAACGACGCGCCGTTCTTTGAACGGGTGATGCCGACATTCTCTGCTTTTGATTTTCAGAACCAGCCAAACCACCGAGCGACGGTGTCCATGACGCATGACGGTGAGCGACTGCAGCCATTCACCGCTTCGATGTATCCGGCGTATCATGGGAGGACTTAGGTTGGCTGCTAGGCTAGGTGTTTCGTTCGCATATCATATAGCTATGACTGAAGACGAACACATCCAAAGGCATCTAGAAATCTGCCAGCGCGTCTATGAACGACTGGTTGCGGAAGGCAAATGGCTGTGGCCGGATTCGCCAATTTCTGGTGATGTGATAGAGTCCAAAGACCCTAAGAAAACCATATGAAATCGTGCTTTGGATACATTCGAGTATCCACCCAGAAGCAAGGAGAGGGTGTTTCACTCGAAGCGCAGAAAGATGCCATAACGGTCTTTGCGAGTCGAAACGATCTGACCGTCATCACATGGTTTGAAGAAAAAGAAACGGCAGCAAAGTCTGGTCGTCCGATATTCGCCGCTATGCTGAAACAGCTCCATCAAGGCAAAGCGGCTGGATTGATTATGCATAAAATCGACCGATCCGCCCGAAACCATCGTGATTGGGCTGATATTGGTGACCTGTCTGACGCCGGGGTCGATATTCACTTCGCCACCGAAACCTTAGATTTCAGATCGCGTGGTGGCCGCCTTACCGCCGACATCCAGGCCGTCATTGCCGCAGACTACATCCGCAACCTGCGTGAAGAATGCATCAAGGGAATGAATGGGCGGCTCAAGCAGGGGCTATTCCCATGGGGTGCTCCGCCGGGATATCTCAACCAAGGGGGCGGCAAGGCTAAAATCCCGTGCCCAAAATCTGCTCCGTTGATCAAGCTCGCGTTTGAGCTGTATGCCTCACGCCAATATTCATACAACAGCTTGCTAGTTGAGCTGCATCAACGCGGCCTTAGGAACACACGTGGGGGCAAGCTGACCCTCTGCGGCCTAGGAAACATTCTGCAAAACCCATTTTACATTGGCCTGATGCACGTCAAGAGCTCCGGCAAAACCTATGAAGGCGTTCACGAACCGATTGTATCGGTATCGATCTGGAAGCAGGTGCAAGTGGTGCGAAGAGAACGGTCTGGACCAAAATCCACCCGCCATGGACACCTGTTTCAAGGAATTTTTCGGTGTGGATTGTGTGACAAGCCAATGGTGCCAGAAAGGCAGAAAGGGCATGTCTATTATCGGTGCAAGCGCAGGGGCTGCGATACAAAAACCGTGCGCGAGGAACTTCTCGATGATGCTGTTCGGAAGGAGCTGGCGAAGTTAGAACTTAATGCCAAGGCCGAAATACAGGCCGATAAGTCAGAACAACCGCCCGACATCACAACTCTGGACGACCAGCGAGCAGTGCTTGAACTACATGTCAAAGACGAGACACGCCGATTGGACCGACTGGAAGATCTGCTACTCGATGGAGAGTTTGACACCGCAGCCTTTGCGCGAAAGAAAAGCAAGATTCATATCAGGCTGAAGGACCTGCGGGAAAAGTTGGCAGAACTGCCTGATCCGGCGGCTTTGGTGGCTCAACATGAGCAACTGGCCGAACTGCGAAAAAGCCTTGTTTTGCTTTATGAAAACGCCAATCGGGCTGAAAAGCGACAAATCATCGAAAACGTGTGGCCGAACCGGACGGTATTGGGAAAAGAGCCAGCGTTTGAGCCGTATTCTTGGGTGAGGAGGGCTGATTGTGGTCCAGCCCTCCTAGGTGGTGCTCCCACCAGGAATCGAACCTGGATCGCCAATTCCGCAAACTGGCATTCTATCCATTAAACTACAGGAGCAATTGATGATTGATGACGAGGCGACCCCTCACCACGCGACTAATATAACCTAAAACCCAAATAATTCCAGCACCTTTACAAAAAACGGTTCAATTAGTTCCTCTTCTTCTAGTTTTTCTTTGAGGATGTCTTCGATCTCGTCGATATGTTCAGCAGGGATAGGCATAACAATCAGCGGCATCAGCTTTTTTTCGGACTTGACTAGTAGCTGGGGGCCGCGCGGGTCTTCCTCGTCGATGTGGTACGAGTCAAGCGTCGAGAACGGATATAGCCGGTCTTCGATCCGGATGCCGCGTACGGTGATTGCGTACGGAATAACCATCGGTCGCTTGGCCGCCGACACCGCCAGCGCCCCACCAGATAAGCCAATTAGCAAGGCAAACAACACGTTATCAAACAACACCGCCGCTATTACCAGCGCAATAATCACAATCGCCAAGGCGAAATACCAGTCGTTCCCTTTCTCGACATGGTGGTGCTGCGGTGCCTCCCAGGTGATGGAGCGGAGTTGTGGTTCCATGTGGGAATTGTAGCATGGTGACATAGGAGTAATATAGGTACTTGAGTGCGGTTGTTTATGTAAAATATTATTGGAAGACTGGTTGAATGGTATAATTATGAAGTGGAAAGAAAACACAACAGCCAGTGTCAGGTCTGTGGCACAAAGATGTACCGCAGGCCGTCTCAGATTACTGGCGGTGGTGTGTACTGCTCGACTACGTGTGTCGGCAAACACCAGCAAAAACCTAAGGTATGCAAAGTCTGCAATCAATCATTTCTGGGTGGTAAACAAACCTGCTCTAGGTCATGTGCAAACGTTGCCAGAAGTGGTATTTCATACACCAAAACTAACAAATACAATCAAGCATATCGCGGAAAACTACTCAAAGAAAAACTAGCGAGTAAACGTGGTGGGGCTTGTGAACAATGTCAGGAGAAAAACTACGCTATCTTGCAGGTACACCACATCAAAGAACGACACAAAGGTGGTAGCGATGCACTCTCAAACTTACAATTGTTATGCCCCAATTGTCACACCACCCACCACTACGGATACAGTTTGTATAAATCAAAAAAAATGATATAGTGCCCAGCATAGATCAACATGGAGAGATGGCTGAGTTGGTTGAAGGCGCTGGTCTTGAAAACCAGAAAGGGTTTACGCCCTTCGAGGGTTCGAATCCCTCTCTCTCCGCCAAGAAAGCAACGCCCTTCTGGGTGTTGCTTTCGTTTATGCGGTGAGAGAAGAAACAGTCTGGGAGACTATTTTGTGGGATTAGAAAAGTTTTTGAGTCACGATTATAAGCGAAGCGAAGTAATCTGTCCAAAAGGTGTACTGATCCTGTAAGGATCGAATCCCTCTCTCCGCATCCTCGAGCTAGCTCGACCGCCTCTAGTTTGTAGAGCACTCGAGACAGCTTGATAACAAAATCACCCTAATTTAGGGTGATTTTGTTATAATCTAACTACAGAAAAATTAATATACTAAATATGAAAAAAGGATACAGAATAAATATAGAAAAAGAAACGGTCGCAAATACTGCTTTTAGAAAGGTACTGTATACCGGAGAACACAGCCAGCTGGTTTTGATGACGCTGCAGCCTGGAGAAGAAATTGGGCTAGAGGTACATGCTGACACAGACCAGTTTTTTCGGTTTGAATCAGGTAATGGAAAGGTGGTGATTAATGAAACAGAATATGTAGTCTCAGACGGAGATGCTGTAGTGGTTCCTTCTGGATCCCAGCATAACGTAATTAATGTTTCAGACACTGAAGTACTTAGTTTGTATACAGTGTATTCCCCAGCGCACCACCAAGATCAAACGGTCCATGCAACAAAAGCTGATGAGGTCGAAGAGCATTTTGATGGAGTGACGACTGAATAATATATCTCGTAGCTCCGCAGAAACGGACTTTGTTCGAAGTTGAGAAAAACACACAACTGCTCGCGCGGTTGTGTGTTTTTTCTTTTTACTTCTTTCTTTTGGATAGCTAAGCCTTTGCCTTTACAATTCTCGCCGTCATTCGTGACTTCTTTCGGGCGGCGGTGTTTTCCTTGATCACTCCCCGCTTGACTGCCTTGTCGATAGCTTTGTACGCGGTTGGCAACAGCTCTTCGGCCTTTTTGGTGTCGCCTGCTAACACCGCTTTATCGACAGCTTTGGTGATGTCTTTCATAGTTGACTTACGACGAATGTTGAACACTTTTTTGCGTTCTGAGGCTCGTAAGGCTTTTTGGGCTCCTGTAGTAATTGGCATATATTTTGTCTTGAGTGCGCGTACTGTACCGTATTGATATGCAAAAGGCAAGGGTTTGTGAAGCCTCAATATCTAGTACAATAGGGCTATGATCAGGCAACTGCGCGGAGAAATTACCCAGATCGAAGACAACGCGCTGATTGTCGACGTGGGCGGTGTGGGATACCTGGTGTACTCACCTACACTAACAACCCAACACACACTACACACCGACACCCTACTACACACATACCTGGCGGTGCGCGAAACAGCCCTTGATTTGTATGGGTTTGCGACCGCAGTTGAGCGACGACTATTTGAGTTACTACTGACTGTCCCCAAGATTGGCCCAAAGTCGGCCCTGGCCATCATGTGTCAAGCCAGCCCAACGTTACTGATCGAGCAAATCGCTACCAAAGAACCAGCCCAACTGCACAAGTTGTCTGGTATCGGCAAGAAAACTTGTGAGAACGTAGTGAATCACTTACATGAAAAACTCGGTGACCTGTCCGAACACGTAGCGCCAGCCAAACCGATAGACGCCAAACAAGCCGATGCGATTGATGCGCTGGTGGCACTAGGGTACGATGCAGCGTCGGCACGCGACATTGTCCAGACACTTTCCACTGACGACAATTCGGTCAATGACATTATTACCAAAGCCTTACAAAAACTACCGTAACCACCAGCCCAAATACACCTTTATATGAGCAACTTCCGCCACACTGTCAAAAAATATATTCCCCAGCGTCTTTTTGCGCTGTTGCAACCAGGCTATCACTATGCTTTAGCGTATGCGGGTGCAGTAAAGTTTCGCCATCCGTCGCGCGACATCGCTGTCATCGGCGTTACTGGCACCAAAGGCAAGTCCACTACCACCGAAATCCTGGCACACATTTTGCGTGGCGCAGGGTACAAGACCGCTTCCCTGTCGACCATCCAGTTTACCTGCGGCGACAAAACTGAACGCAACCTATACAAGATGACCATGCCCGGCATGTTTTTTATCCAGCGGTTTTTGCGGCAAGCGGTTGACGCTGACTGTACGCACGCCGTGATCGAGATGACATCCGAAGGCGCCCGCCAGTTCCGACACAAGTTTGTCGAGATCGACGCACTGTTGTTTACCAACCTCACTCCCGAACACATCGAGTCACACGGTTCGTTTGCCAACTACAAAGCCGCCAAGTTGCGACTGGCTGAAGCGGTAGCCAACAGTAGTAAACGACCACGGACCCTAGTCGCTAACATCGACGACGAACATGGCCAAGATTTCCTCAACTACGAAGTTGAGCACATCCTCCCCTACCGACTGAACAACCTCACCCTACACTCACTACAAAAAGACTCCGTTACTATGGTGATCGCTAACGTCACTATCCGCGTACCAATTGTTGGGGTATTTAACGTGTACAACACCTTGGCTGCAATCACCTACGCACGATCAATTGGTATTTCACTTGAATCAATCAGAGAAAGTCTGGCTAAACTACCCCCAGTGGCTGGCCGGGTTGAACAGTTCCATTCCAATCCAAACGCTGCAAAAAAAGTCACTGTGGTAGTCGACTACGCCCACACCCCAGATTCCCTCACCCAGCTGTATGAAGCATTTGCTGATAAATATAAAGTCGGCGTCCTTGGGAACACCGGTGGTGGCAGAGACACTTGGAAGCGACCAGAAATGGGAGCAATCGCAGAGGAGTACTGTGATCACGTCATCCTCACCAATGAAGACCCGTACGATGAAGACCCAGTCAAGATCGTCGAATCAATGAAAAATGGTATGATTCCACAAGCGTCCGTGCAGATCATCATGGACCGACGAGCAGCAATAGCCAAAGCGATTGCCGACTGTCCTGATGGTGGCTACGTGCTAGTAAGTGGTAAAGGTACCGATCCATATATTATGGGTCCAGACAATACCAAGCAAGAGTGGAGTGACGCGAAAACCGTACAAGAATTATTACATCAGTCTGTATAATTAGGACTACTATGAAACAACTACCGATTTACATTAGTTTCGGATTACTCTGTATCCTTGGTGTACTTGGATACCTGGTCCTACAATCACCCACTGCTGAAGTGGCGTCTGAACAAAAGACAAAAACCACTGATAGTACGATCATCATACGTACTCCCGCTACTCAAAAGATGACTCCCACGAGTGATGGACCACAGTCACCAGATGGCCCCAATAGTCACTGGTTTTATTCAACCCCAATAGTCTTGGAAAAAGATACAATCATAACTGGTTTCGATGTATCGATGGAAGGTGCAGATGCGTCCATTTTGCACCACTTGTTAGTTTCAGTTGTAGGTAAAACTCCAAAGATTTGTCCTGCACACACCTTGGCCGAGGGAGCTACTCCAGGAATATACGCCGCTTCTCGTCACACACTAGACTCGCTACAGCTTCCTGCTCCGTATGGTATTCCTCTTGAGGCTGGTAATGCGATTGTCGTAGAATTTATGGCTCATCCACAAGCGTTTCCAAATGGTCTACATACCGTAGACGATGCTCTTGAGCCGACACTTGTGGTGAAATTAACTACCGACGACAGTCACACTACACCAGTTGATTTCACACGACTCCGCCTAGACGACAGTCCATGTGCTCCCCCACTAATGCACCAAGCCTTTTCTGTACCAACAAGTTCATCTGCTATAAGCTACACAAAAACCTCTGAAAATAATGAGGAGAGTAGCAGTTTTTATTTTACGGACGCAACTACAATAGTGGCCGGGGCTGCCAATTTTTGGCCAAATAAAGGAGGCAAAGATGTGACGGTACTACTCAACGATGAACCAGTTGTGCAATTTAACGCCGAACCAGGCGTAGACGCTACTTTATGGAACATCCCTCCTTCATATGAACCGATCATCATCCCGGCTGCGAGTACCATCGAGATCACATCAACCTACAACAACCCATTTGATACCCCAATCAAAGACGCCTCTGGGATGTACGGGTTCTATTACACGACGCCGTAGTCTGATTATTTTTCGATAGTCACGACGCCGACAATCCAATCAGTTCCCATACTCACCTGCTCTGGGTAGATAATTGCGCCGCTGGGTGACACTGCATACCCTCGAACATGATTACCCGCACTAACGATATACTGCTGATTCCAGATCGCCTGCACGCGCAACATGCTGTCCAACTGTTGCCATAGTATGTGCGGTTCATTAAACCAGGCATGTGAAATTGGGTGAGCAATAAATGGCACGTTGCCGCGCTCTTGCATAATCTGCCGCACTCCCCACGGCGAGACACTTTCAAAACAAAACAGCACCCCCGGTGAGCGACTATCGAAGTCTGCCTGGCTAGTGTCATTCCCAACGGTGTAGTCAAGTGTACCAGCAACAGCGTCGACCACTTCACTACGCCCAAACAATTTCAATCCAACTTTATACAGCACGGGCATAAACTCTCCCTGCGGAACCAAGTAACGTTTTTGTGACTGATCCACAGTCTGGCTCACACCATTGTAAACAAAGGACTGCAGCACAACCTGTTCATCGACAGTGACTCGCCTGCTATCGACTACTACCACTTCTGGGTCACCCGCTCTAAACTTGAATTGTGCTTGGGTTAGTGACGCGGCTTGAACTTGGTTAAAATATCGCGCGTCTTCGGGAAGTAATACGTAGTCGGATTCAAGCGCCAGGGCTGCTTGCATCGCGGTTTCTTGGACAGCTTGTCGGGCAGCAATACTGTCAGCATTGGCTACGTCTTGGGACGTAAATGCTGTGTCAATGATTGCAACTGTGTACGAGTTGACCTGATCGGTCATTTCATCGTGTGGCCAAGGAATAAAACTAGTACCGATCAATAACCCCAGACCTAGTGCGACGTACTTCACAGCTACCTGCCGCTTCACAATAAGCCAAACAGACAACGAACCAAGCGACGCCGCCAGTAACCCAAGTGTGTACACCCCACCTAGCTGCGCAACCTGCACCAACCAGTTATGTCCAGTCAGTAAGTACCCAACGTATCCAAAACTAAACGCCGTTGTAACCGATCCACCCGGCCCAATAGTAATTATAGAAAAAACCAGTGACCCAAGCATTTCAGCTGTCAGCCACAGTAGTGGCAAACTGGCGTACAACCAAGCTGGCGGTATGTGTACCCGTAACCACGTAACTCCCAAGCCAAACGCTATTCCACCTACCCCTAACCACAACGCCGATGTCAGCCACCACACCAAAATCAACAGGAGCTGTAACCAGTCAGGACCAATTGCTAGCCACTCAATTGGGTACACACTCCAAAACCACCATAACGCCAAGGCTGATTTTATAGTCCAAGCCAGTAGTGACCCCATCAACACTCGCCGCCACAAAGTCTCTTGTATCACCAGATACATCAAACCCGCAATGCCAACTAATCCTAACCACCAAACCGACGACCATACAAACCCAACGCCAAGGAGCATCCCGGCGACCATCCACTGTACTACCCAATTACCGATGAAGGACATCATGATACATAACTATACCAGCCGCGACCGACACGTTAAGCGATTCCTTCTTCCCTAACATCGGGATATCGATTACACGATCCACCAGCGACAAAGTCTGCGCCGTTACACCTTCAACCTCGTTACCCAGCACATACGCCACGTTTTCCGGCACGACAAATTCACTAATTGAAATCGAGTTGGGAGTTTGCTCAAGCGCCACTACAGTACAACCATCTGACTGTAGTTGCGTAATGATCTCAGCGGTACTGGCAGCTGATTCCCAGTTCATAGTTACACTCGCACCAAGTGAAGTCTTAGCGATTTCCGTCTGCGGGCGACCAAACCGATCAATCGGCAACGGCGTGTAGCCCACCAAAAATATTTTATCTACTCCAGCACCGTCTGCAGTACGAAATATCGCCCCAACGTTGTATGCACTACGCACATTTTCGACAATCAAATACTTCATTGCCGCTAGCGTACCAGACGAAGCGACCAAAACGTTTGATTTTTAAGTGTAAAATGTTATAGTTTTGCCACTTTTATTGCGATGAAAGTCCCCCTATGTGAATGCACCTTTAGCTCAGCCTGGTAGCGTAAACAGCGCCCCGCACTGTTTACCCCTTGATTAAGGAATGGTACGTTTTGTAGGAAAATAAAATATGCGCCTTTAGCTCAGTTGGTAGAGCGGCTCCCTTTTAAGGAGATGGTCCAAGGTTCGAGCCCTTGAAGGCGCACATCCGTTCACTTAATTAGGCGGGTAAAGACTGAATGGCACATAGAGAACGCTAAAGACACAGAAACAGCAAAGGCGTTGCTTGACTACTTCGGGGATAGCATCGGACATCGCCCCATGTTTCTGTATTTTTGTGGCGGAGAGCTATTGCCTAACACCATAAGTTCGGTTCCTAGGCTTTCACCAAATATGCTGACATTTAATGGTGATGAACTTTCAGAAAACTCGTTTCGCATCTTTGCAATCTGTACTGATGGAAAGAAGGACCCATGTTGCGCAAAGTTTGCCTACGCCATCTACTCCAAACTTGATGAATTGGGTGTCGGCTTGGACTCACAATCGGTTGAAATTTCACATCCGGGCGGTTGTAGATTTGCTCCAACACTTTTGTGTATCCCCAGTGGAAACTGTTACGGCTGGGTTAGCCCGAGTGTTGTTGCTCCACTTTTTGAAGCAGAGAAGTTGCAAATCATTGTTCCGAATAACTACCGGGGAAATCTGTATCATGACGAGGAAATGTGTTGGGCTGTCTACTTTGCTGCAAGTGAAACACCTCGTCTGGACTTGAGTTCAGTGCGTTATAGTATCAACAAGCAAGGCATGGCGGTTCACTATCGCGAACACAATCAATTGCAGGAAAAAGTCTTGGAGCTGGTAGCCAAATCAAAGAGTTTCGATTTGCACTCAGGTTGCTTCCAACCTGAAGGCAGACGCATAGAAAGGACCGTCTATCAGCACGTTAGAAATGTAGATGCCTGAGGTAGAACGTATGAATAGTCAGGGAATTTCTTCGGTTAGAAATCTTGAAGAACTGCGAGCTCAAAAAAATACCCTCCTTGACAATGAACTCATCCTATTGCCAGCGTTCACTTGCGTTCCAGCTGTAGAGTCCAAAATTTCTGAACCGCGCCCTCTGGATATATGGCTGAACACTTTTTTGCCCGAAGATGGGTACAATTGGTCGATAACCACAGAAGATAAATTAACATTTCGTCCAAGAACTATACAGCATGCATACGATTTGACAGGCTCGTCCTACAAAGCTGCCCTCTTCTTCAATTCATTTCGGCAATCCAAACATCCAACATCAAATGGTTACGCCAGATCAATGGAGCAAATGGAGGCTGTTCGCAAACACGCGAGGGAAAAAGGTTGCTATGCAGATGCACTGTTTGCGGAGCTGATCAGAATTTCACATCCAAACGCATGTATATTGTTCGAAAAGTTCGTGTTTCTGTCAGCCAACACCAATAATCTCTCACTGAACCTCACACCTAAAGTTCACACTGATCGCGATTATGGGCCTTTCGAGTCTGCAATAGCAAGCTTTTCATCAGCCACTGACAGGAGCACCGGCACGGTTGCCTACCCACTCGCTCGTGTTGAAAAAGACATGGAACTATCAGAGTGGTTCAATTCCGAACGTTTTGGTAAAATCGCTCGATCATCAACTCCATACTCAGCACGAAATGGTGAACTAATGGTTTTTTCCGGTCGGCAAGGTTCCTATCACGATGACGACACGCCTCGTGGGTTACCCCATGTCTCTCCAGCGCTATCCGAAGGCGACTTCCGACTCGTGCTACTCTGCAGAATTTGTTATAATTTACCCCAATGAGAGGGCCATATGAAGTTTCTTTAGAGACAAAACCAAAGCCGACCGCGATCAATCCACACAACGGTTTTAAGAATCTCAAAAATCCGTTAAACATAGATCATGTATCGGGCGTTATTCGCAATGAAATGTCACTACCAAAAGAAACCGAATTCCACTTCGTAAGGAGCCGTCCCTGGAGCTCAATCATTGAATTTTCCCATAAAGAAAAATTGTTCGTCGCGAAAGTCGAACACTTATCTTCAGATTTATACTTTTGTTTTATTAAGGCTCTGCCAATTCTGAATACTGATACTGTCATCAGCCCGATTTGTTTCGTTAAAGAAAATTGTATTTCTGTGTTTGAGATCGAACAAAAGTTAACTTTGCGTGAGGAACTAAGAAGAGGCGGTCAAACATTCGATCAACTTAATGACGTCATGTTTGGATACGGATTACTTCAATTGAATTTCACCAAGCATCGGGCAAAAAATCCAGCAAGCGACTACCTCTTTCAAGCGTCTAGAAAGTCATTCGAGGAAGCTGTTCTTTCTGGGGCTACAAGCGCAGACAAAATTCTTAACATGCAATCCGGATGCTTAAGAAACGAAGTTCGTAGTTTACTCAACTCAAATCAGTTTAGAGAGCTGCCCGACACACTCATCCACACTGATCTGCACGACGGAAACATCTTCTTTCAAAATGACCGTTGGAAAATTGGCGATTGGTCAGAATTACTAGTTGGCCCCATGGGAGCAGATATTATGCTGTTCTTTCATGCTGTTGGCATGGCACATCCTTCGAAACCGATGTCCGATTTAGTGCTACCAGCATTTTCACACTACATGAGGAGTGTAGGAGGATTACTAGCTAGGGAGCAGTGGATATTCGCATTGGAATCGGGGTACAAGCTCTTGCCAGCGATTCAGCTGAACAGTCTACAGCAATCAACTTCAAACATTGATTCAACACATATTGAAGTAACGACTGAGCAGAAATTTTGGGCTGAAGCACTCCTAACTGCCTTCGACGACAAGCAAACCAGTCAGAACCAGTTCCTTAACGAAATCCAAACACAAGTCGACCGAAACATCGGGATCAAATGACCGGATTTCACTAACGAGAACAGCTACCTTTATCTTTTCTCGTTTTCCTTCGCTGACCAACACCTGAAGCGCGTGAGAAGTTCTGTGCTGCTTGCCCTTTAGGCTGAACAGCAAAGTGTTCTCGTCTTCTTTCGCAAAATCAAAAACAGGTGAAGCTAGGAACACTTTCAGTTCCTGAAAGTCGGAATTTTCCAGGCAAAGCGGGCCAAATGAAAACCTTGGATGTGGCTCAAAATTCGTAGCTCGCCATCGATGAAACTCGCTAGTATCGTTCTGTTCAGCTAGACTACAGACCAGACCGCTAACCTCGTCACGTGACGACGACAAACCAATAGTTGCGTCAATCACATCGCAACGAAAGTTCTCGTGTGCGTTTCCTTTCTCAATCAGATATTCAGTGTAGTCGGCCACCGTCGGAATATGAAGCCCAATTGTTAAGTGAAATGATCCTTCACCTTCACCAATGACGTTGTGCCAATGCCCACGTGGAACATACAAAAGGCTTCCCGGCTCAAGAATTTCAATGTGAGGTTCGCCCGTTGGCTCAGGTACATCTTGACCGCGATCCATCCGAGTCGGTGATTTCCTCGTTTCACCGTATAGTTCCCAACGTTTTCTTCCCGAAATCTGGAGTATGAATACGTCATGATCATCCCAATGAATCCCGAACCCTGGTGTTGAGCCAAAAGTAATGTAAGAGTTAATTTGACAGTTGCATCTGAATTCCGCAGAAAAACTGTCGGCAATGTAGCGAAATTTTCTGTTGCTTAACTCCAATGAATCCAGAACGAGAGTTGAGTCACGTTTCATCAACTCGTAAAGATTCTCAGACTGAAGCTCGGCGATATCAACACCTCTACCACTTCTGCGAACTGAGAGCGGTGAAGGCCAGTCCGGCATTTGTTGCTCATTGGCAATGCGCAACCTTGGGTGAAAATGTCTGTGGAAGTTCAAGAATTCTTCTACGTCGTCCCAGCCGATATCAGATATTCTCTTCGTTTGCGGCTTCCAAGATAAACACTTTTGTCCAAGATAATCTTGAACAAATTGTATCTTCGATATGCTTGTAAAGACGTTGTTCTGCAGCCAATCGTCCATAAAAGTCTCCGTAAAAAAAATGCCAGCGCCACAGCGCTGGCAACATCGTCATTTACACAAATCAGCGAGTGATGGAGCCATCGTTGCCGTCACCGCGGCCCCCAGTGCTATCTGAATGTGAAAGGTCGTTGTTAGTGGTTGGCCGACGAACCTTCGTCACTTCATGCTTCAGTACAATCGGTTTTTTTGCTGTTTCCGTCATAATTGGCTTTCCTCGATCAGAGTATGGAAAGCTTCAATAGCAGACTTGAAGCTCTTTTTCAATCCGCGCCATTATCCAAAAGTCTAGCGAACTTGCGCATCTTGTTGATTGGCCCGTATGGCACGTTCAAGTGTTATAAAAGTTAGGCCTCTATCCTGCTCTTGTACAGGTGCACATTATTATAAGTTGCCTGCTAGACTTTTTCCGGGTCGATGTTGCAGTTGGCGACGGAGCTGAGGATGCTCTCAATATCGGTTTCTGTTCGAGTTCCGTCTCGGTCTGGTGCACAACTCAAAATCCCTCAGGGGATTTTTTGTTTGTGCGCCTTCAAGTAAAGTCCGGGGGACTTTACGGAGGGCTCGAAAAGCTTTTGAGTCAGATTGGGAGCAAAGCGAACCAATCTGTCCAAAAGGTGTACTGATCTCGTAGAGATCGAGCCCTTGAAGAGTTACGTCACCACCATCTTATCCATCAAAACAAAATTCTGATGAGCAACATCGTTTGGCAAAACAGCTCGCGTTTCATAACCAAGTTTTTCATAAAAGCTTTTAGCCGCCCAGCTCTCCCCTGTCTCAAGTGTAATTTTATGAGCACCGTTTTGTAATGCCCATTCTTCACCTACAGTAACCAGTTGACTACCAACTCCCTTGCCTTGCTCCTGATTACCTACCAACAGTGATTCAATTTTTGCGATACCTTGATCTATCTTTAATTCAATCTGACCGACAATTTTGTTTTCAACTTTAGCGACCAGAGTTTTTTTAAGAACTGAGAAATTAGGTAGATTATTTCCGTAATGCTCGTCGTCGGCAATTTTCCATTCAATATTTTTGAATGTCTCAAATTCTTCTTTGTGTACATCTTCTAGATTTACAATTTCCATAATCACTTTCTATTTACTAAAACCCGAAACACATTCCCAACCACCCCAATCAACAATCCCAACAACATCAACCCCACAAAACGCGTCAGGACAAAGAAGAACTCACCCAACTGCGTCACCGGCTCCACCACCGGAATCCCTGCCATAAATACCTTGAGCGACCACCACATCCCGGCTGGGATACTCGCGAACGCCGCTGTGGCTGGCTCCACCAAATACATCGCAGTACCAGTAATTAGTAATGCAAACGTCAGCACTACGAAATAGATCAGAACGTTGAGCGACAACACACCCATACTACCCTCACTAACACCACTACTGCGGGCGACTTTAGCCAGACGCAACATGCGTAGTAGTCGGATGATCCGCAGCGCGCGGGTGGACTTGAGCCAGGTAAAGTTCCCCAGTCCCAAGAACGTCGGTAAGATTGACACCAGGTCGACGTAACCAAAGAAGCTTGTTGGGTATCGCCAGACTGGTTTACTCGCCAACGTCCTACCAATGTATTCAAGAGTAAAGAAGGACACGGCTACCCATTCAATAATCACAAACATTCGACTGTAGCCAGACAAAGTTGGCACCGTTTCCAAGACCAGCGACACTATCGACACCACCGTCAACAACGCAAAGAAGTCATTGACCCAAAAATGCACCCGTCCTGGTTCTTCAGTAAAGATAGTCTGGGCGAATTTTTTCATATAAATAATAGTAACATTACAACACAACCACAACTGTTGGACATCTGATGTCCAACAGTTGTGGTTGTTTTATTTCCCACCCAACACCCATCGTTCTAGTGCCAAATCAATATCTCGTACGCCGGCGTGACCATCGTGATACAACTCCAGTAATGAGTGCGACAGCTGTGTGACTTCCCCCGGGGCAAATTTGGCCAAGGCGCGTTTGGCTTTGTTGTATGGAAAGTCTTTCATCCCGGCTTCGCTCGCATTGCTGGTGACTTCTGCCAGACGTAGTGACTTGAGTTGCCACCACAGTAGTCCGATAATTTTCTCGGCCGGGTCACCTCGGTGCTTGGCGTCTTGGTACAACACCCACAGCTGGCGGCGGTCTTTTTGTGCGAGCGATTCACCTAGAGCAAACGGGTTGGCGGCAGCAGCCTTCGCAGCGGCAAATTCTGCCATCGTTGTTGCGTGTTTGGCGTACGACTTTTTGGCGGCAGCCAGCAGCGCCCCTTCAAGTGCAATAAACGTGTTGGGTGAATCCTGCATCTCGGGCAAGCTGGCCTGCACCTCTTCTTGCAGTTCAGGGTTGTCGGACGGCGTGTCAATCACAAACCACTGCAGCCCGCCAAATAGCGACGCAGCACCAAGTGCGTCAGCAACCTGACCGGGCGCAAATGACTGAGCGTCGATGGTGGTCACCGTACTATCAGGCGGGAGCTGTTCTGATTGAAATTCCGCCGCCGCATCACGCACCTGTTGTCGGTCGGTTCCGTAGTAGACATGTAGCATGAGTGTATTGTACGCCAATCAACTACACACTACAAAACTTGTGATTATGTGTTTGCAGAAATACTGAATTACTGATATACTGTATTTCATGAATATGACTATCAAACTACAGCAGCGCGGCGTCGTTACTTTACCGAAAAAATTGCGCGATACTTTGCATCTAGAAGAAGGTCAGACATTGCGAGTCGAACAACGTGATGGTGGTTTCTTTGTACAGCCACAAGTTACATTACCTACAGAGCTGGCTGACGCAATCCGAGAAAGCAAAGAGGACATCAAAAACGGACATACTCTGACTTTTGGCTCAGTAGCAGAACTACATGCCAAGCTGCCATCATTTATTGCAAAACATGGAGATTGAATTCAACAAAAGAGCCGCCAAACAATACAACAAATTACCTAAACATATTCGGAGTAAAGCTGATAAGCAGTTTCTCTATCTCCTATCAGATTTTCGTCACCCGTCTTTGAACGCCAAACTTTACAATGGTACCAGCAATCTCTGGCAAGCCCGCATCGACAAAAGTTACCGTTTTTATTTTTATATCGTCGACCCGCATTATGTTGTAGTGGCACTAATCAATCATCCAAAATAGCGGTAGCTACTTTTACACACCCGTCATCTCGTGCCAGTTCTCCCCCACCTTCACATCAGCCTTCAGCGGCACGCCGTGATCCTCTTTCCCTGCGAGGGCGCCTTCCATAATTTGTACCAGTTCAGGCACAACCTTTTTTACTTCACTAGCCTTGATCTCGAACACTAGTTCGTCGTGTACCTGTAGCAACATGCGGACGTGATCAGGTTTTGGTAGCTTGCTGATATACTCGTGCACTTGGCGCATCGCTACGCGCATGCAGTCGGCCCCGGTTCCCTGAATCGGGGCGTTGATCGCCATGCGTTCGGCCTGCGCTCGGATGAATGGCACCGCCGAAGAAATACCAGCAAAGTGTCGTCGTCGTCCAAACATCGTTTCGGTGTAACCGGTCTCGCGGGCGAATGATTTAGTCTCTTCTAGAAACTCGGCCAGTCTGGTGAAGGTGTTGAAGTACGCGTTGAGGAACTCTTGGGCCTCGGCGCGGGGAGTACCATCACCCAGGTTGGTACGCAAGGCGTTGACGCCCATGCCGTACAAAATCCCAAAGTTAATCACCTTGGCTTTGCGGCGCATATCTGCAGTCACCTCGTCTTCCTTCACACCAAACACGCGCGATGCCACCCCACTATGTACATCTTCCCCGTTACGGAAAATATCGATCATTGCCTGGTCACCGGACATAATGGCCGCGATGCGCAACTCGATTTGTGAATAGTCGATCGCCACCAACCGATAGCCTGTTTCTGCCACAAACGCGCCGCGTACCAACTGACCTTCGGTGGAGCGGATCGGGATGTTTTGCAGGTTAGGGTCGCGGCTAGCCATGCGACCGGTACTGGTACCAGTTTGCAACAAAGTGCTGTGGATCCGACCGTCGGCACCTACCATCAGTGGTAAGTTGTCGATGTATGTCGACACCAACTTTTTCAATTCTCGGTAGCGCAAGATGTCGGCAATAATCGGATGTTCGTCTTGTAGTTTTTCTAGTTCGCTCTCCTTGGTCGAACGTTGCCCACCGCCGGTTTTCTTGGCGTTTTTAGGTTTGAGATCAAGTGTATCAAACAGCACCTCGCCAAGTTGTTTGGGTGAGTTGATGTTGAACTCACTACCGGCGTGTTTATAAATAGACTTTTCTAGACTGTCGAGTTCTTTGTGTAACTTTTTTGACAACTTTGCCAGATAAGGTTTATCGAGAATAATGCCGGCGACTTTCATTTGCTCTAGAACGGAAATCAGCGGTAGTTCGATTTTTTCATATAAGTCCCACAGGCCTGCGGCTTGCACCTTGGCTGTCAGCCCCTGAACTGTTTCTGTCCACGTAGTGGTTTGTAGAAATGATCGGCCGTAGTCAACGATGTCTTCGTAGGTGGCGTTAGTGCGCTCACTCTCTATCAGCCACAGTAAAATTGCAGCTTTCTGTATTTCTTCTACCCCAACCTTGGCTGCCTCGGCTACATTGTCGACCAGCACGACATTGAACAAGCGCTCAATCCGCCCTGTCATATTGCGAAAGCCAAACTGTGCAAACAAATTTTGAATCCCTTCAATGTCGGCGTGTTCCCGCCACTTAGTTGAGTCAAGGTCAAAACTTTCAAGTGCGTCGGTGCGAATAGTGGCAAGCATTTTTGAAAATTCAGCATCTTCTTTACCATGGAGCAGCAGACCAACCATTCGCTTGGTAATTCCCGCTGCAACAAACTTCTCTTCGCCACCCTTAGCTTCTAGTTTTTTATAGATATCTTCAAGTGAGCCGAACGTTGTCAAAAGCGTTGTGGCAGTTTTCTCTCCGATGCCCCGGATGCCAGGAATGTTGTCACTCGCATCCCCTCGCAGACCTTTATAATCAACCACCATTTGGGGACCAAAACCAAACCGGGCTTTAACCGCTGCTTCGTCATAGATAATAGTGTCGTTGATCCCGCGCTTGAGTGTAAACACCGTTACACGTTGCTTATCTACGCACTGCAACGTGTCCATGTCACCCGAGGCGATCACCACTCGCAACTCAGGCATAGTGGCGGTCAGGTACGCAATAGTCCCAATCAAGTCGTCGGCCTCGAACCCAGGTTTTTCAAAAATCGGAATGCCGAAGTTCTTGAATATATCGCGTGCGCTAGTGATTTGTTTAATCAGCGCATCATCGGTTTTTTGGCGACCGCCTTTGTACGCACTGTAAGCTTCGTGGCGATAGGTCGGCTCAGGTAGGTCGTAACACGCAGCAATGTACTGCGGTTTGAAGTCTTCGATGATCTTGAGCAGCATGGTGGTCACGCCGTACAGTGCGCCAGTTGGTTCACCTGACGGCGAAGAAAAGTCCGGCAATGCGTGATACGCCCGATGCAAAATAGCGTGTGAATCTAAGAGGACAAGGGTAGGGATTTCTTTTTTCGGCATTAGTAGACAGTATACCGTTTTGTCTGAGCGACGCAGTCTAGCCAACTGGTTATTGCACTGTCACAGTTCGTGACTCCCCTTCCCCAATCTCAATCACGACAGATACTTTTTCTTCCGGCAATACATTGGCAATTCGCTCTGGCCACTCGATGACTACCAGCGTTCGTGGTTGTTTGAACAATTCTTCAAAACGTAGTGGTCCGACTTCGCTTTCGTCTTCGATGCGGTAGGCGTCGATGTGTACCAGCTGGTCGAAGTGTGAGTGATCAGGCAGCTCATAGCTTTTCATAATGCCAAACGTGGGACTCACGACATGTTCATTTACCCCTAGGTGTTTGGCTAGTTGTTGCGTGAACGTGGTTTTACCGGCACCCAGGTCTCCGGTAAGGGTTATTACCGAAGCATCAGTTTTTACTAGATCAACTCGTGATAACACCAAATCAATCACTCTTTCAAAATCTGCCGGGGTTGCCACTACAAACTGTTGTTCTGTCATAATCCGCACTATAACAACGTGCTACCATATATACAATATGGTTCAATTTGACGAAACGGCACTCAACACTCGCCTCGACATATTAAGAGAGAAAGAGGAAGAACGAGCGGCAGCCGATCTGGCGCCGCGGTATGGCTATGTGCATATTGATTTGCAAGGCTACACCATCAACCCGGAAGCCATCGCGGCGATCGACGAAACGCTCGCTCGCGCAGCCGAGCTAACTGGCTTTGAGTTACTCAACCGAAAACTATCCGTTGCTATCAAGGACCCGAGCAACATCAAAACTAAAGCCGCGCTTGAAACACTCCAGAAAAAAGGCTACACCCTGGACGTTTTTATGACCTCCAAAACGAGTCTCGAACACGCCTGGAAACGGTACGCCGATTTAACCACTGCCACAGCCTCTAAAAAAGGTGTGTTTGAAATTAGTGCTACAGACATTCTTGAACTAACCAAACGAATTACCAAAGAATCAGACATCGACACTATCCTCAAGGAAATAAACACCGCCAACACTAGCTATCGAATTAGTGCCACTATGGAACTGATCTTTGCTGGAGCGCTGGCCTTGCGGGCGTCTGATATACACATTGAACCAGAAGATAAGGCCATTAGACTGCGATACCGATTCGATGGTGTGCTACATGACATTGTCGACCTCAACACCTATATGTATGGTCGTATGATGTCCCGACTCAAACTTTTGTCGGGCATGATCCTAAACAATAAAGCAGAAGCTCAGGATGGTCGTTTTACGTTTGAGACTGGTGAGAAAACGGTCGAGGTTCGGTCATCAGTCATTCCAGGAGCCTATGGTGAGTCGATTGTCATGCGACTGCTAGACCCCACGGTAGCCAGTTTTGTAATGGATAAGTTGCATCTCAACCAACACATCGCCGAAGTCGTATCTCGAGAATTAAAAAAACCAAATGGTCTAATCATCACTACTGGGCCAACCGGTTCAGGTAAAACCACGGCCCTGTATGCATTTCTACAAGAAGTACACGGCGAAGGAGTAAAGATAATTACCATTGAAAACCCAGTCGAGTACAAAGTCGAAGGTATCGTTCAAACCCAAGTCGAAGACGGTTATACTTTTTCATCGGGTTTGCGGGCGATCTTACGCCAGGATCCAGACGTCATTTTGATTGGCGAGATCCGCGACGCAGAAGTAGCAGAGACCGCTATACACGCCGCCCAAACTGGCCACCTAGTGCTTACCACTATGCACACCAACAGTGCGGTCGCTGCCTTTGTCCGGATGATGGACCTGGGCGTAGACGCTCGCATGTTTGGTAGTTCTGTTAATTTGATCCTTGGGCAGAGACTGGTTCGCTTACTGTGTAATCACTGCAAAGTTGGCCATACCGCTACACCAGAGGAACAACAGATTATCACTACCATACTCAGTGACCACCCCCACCCGGAAACTGTACCGGAAATAGATTTGCTCTATACCGCTCCTGGTTGCGAAATATGTAATCAAACTGGATTCAAAGGTCGTAGCGGTGTGTTCGAAGCAATCGTGATGGACGATGCTGTAGAAGCTGTTGTACTGCGCGACCCTCGTGAACACATGATCCTCGAAGCAGCCAAACCGCAAGGGATTCCTACTATGTTGCATGACGGGATAGAAAAAGTTCTTAACGGTATGACTTCAATAACAGAACTGGAACGAGTAATTGAACTCCCTAGAGTCCTCAGGACTTCTTTACCTAAAAAAACAAAAACCCCTGCAAACACCAACAGGGATGATTTTCCCAAGCTTGTAGTGTAGGTCACACAGATTCAAAAAGGCAATCACCGCGCGGTCAAGACCGCGGGGTGATTTAATATGATACATTCGATAGGTAACCAGTTTCCAGTTCGTTGTAACTTCAAGAGTATAACTCTCTAAACAAAACTTCCGCATTGAAAGTGAATGCCGCGCTAAGGAAATACGCAGCGACCCAGGTCAAAGCCTGGAGCCAAGTATTCCTCGCAACGCATCCAAGTTGTTTAGAGAGTTATCTTCTTGAAAATGTAACAAAATCAGTGACCAAACAAATGTTGGTCGGGTAGGAGCTATCGAATCGGGTATACATTAGCACAGTTTGAATATTTGTCAACATTTTTGTGCGGCTTGGCTGTTTTATTGGTACAATACGTTTACTAGTTATGACTACCAAGCAACCACCAATCACCCGCGACGATGCTCAAAACCTTGATCGTACCTTACGCCCTAGCACTTGGGATGAATACATCGGTCAGGCCAAGATCAAAGAAAACCTACGAATTTTACTAACTGCCGCCAAAGAACGGGGTCATGCCGCAGAGCACATATTACTCTACGGCCCACCTGGGTTAGGCAAGACTACCCTGTCGAACCTGGTTGCCAAAACGCTTGGTACCAATATGAAAACGACCTCAGGCCCTGCTATCGAAAAAGTTGGGGACTTGGCTGCCATTCTAACCAACCTCTCACCTGGTGACGTACTGTTCATCGACGAGATTCACCGTCTCAGCAAAAGCATCGAAGAAGTTCTCTACCCCGCGATGGAGTCGGGTGTACTTGATATCATTATCGGCAAAGGCCCTTCTGCTCGGACGGTCCAACTTGAGCTGCCACCGTTTACGATGGTCGCTGCTACCACCCGCATCTCTCTTTTGTCCGCGCCACTACGCTCCCGTTTTTCCGGTGGAACTTTCCGCCTTGAGTTCTACAGTGACAGCGAGATTGGACAGATCCTGCAACGTTCAGCCGAACTTTTAGGAATGAATCCATCAACCGCTGTACTTGAACATATTGCCACTCGCTGCCGAGCTACACCACGCACCGCCAACTACCTACTCAAACGCTGTCGTGACTTGGCTCAGTTAGAATGTACCGACCTTACTCCTACGATCGTTGAACAAACATTTGGTTTACTCGAAATCGACACGTTGGGCCTTGGCGCCCCCGACCGAGCGGTACTGGACGTCATTATCAACAAGTTCAGCGGCGGGCCAGTTGGGCTCAATACAATAGCGGCGGCCACCGGCGAAGAAGCCTCTACTATCGAGGACGTGATTGAACCCTACCTCATTCGTCACGGCCTAATCGAACGCACACCACGCGGCCGCACAGCCAGCCCCGATGCTTACAGTCATTTAGAATCATTAGGCTAACCAACTATTTACACATATATGTCTGGACACAATAAATGGTCAAAAATAAAACATAAGAAGGGGGCTACTGACGCTGCTCGTAGTCGGGTATTTTCTAAACACTCCCGCCTGATCACGATGGAAGTCAAGAAAGCTGGTGGGAGTGTCGACTCAGCCAGTGTCTTGTCCGCAGTTGACCGTGCCAAAAAAGACTCCATGCCCAAAGACGCTATCGAACGAGCAATAGCCAAAGGGTCAGGTACTGGCGCCTCTTTGATGGAAGAAGTGCTGTACGAAGGTTACGGCCCGGGCGGAGTTCCCCTTTTGATCGAGGCGGTCACTGACAACAATAACCGCACTGCCCCCGAAATTCGTCATATATTTTCCAAAGCTGGGCTGGAGCTGGGTGTTCCTGGTTCAGCTGCCTGGGCGTTTACCAAAGGGTCAGACGGCTATGCCCCCACCATGCCCATGGAACTGTCAGATGAAGCTGGTGAAAACCTGGCTACTTTTATTGAAAAATTAGAAGAGCAAGACGATGTCACTAATGTCTACACCGGCGCTGATAGCGCAGAATAATATGCGCGTACTAGCAGTAGACCCCGGGTATGACCGCATTGGATTGGCAGTAATGGAATACCAAAACGGTGTCGAGAAATTATTGTATTCAACTTGTGTATTAACCGATAAAGAAACTGAGATTAACCATCGCATACAGATGGTTGGCAACGTGATTACTCAAACGATCAACGATCACGCCGTCGATACACTCGGGATTGAAACGCTCTTTTTTAATAAAAACGTCAAAACTGCGATGGGTGTCGCTCAAGCCCGAGGCGTGATTATATTTGCCGCGATGCAGGCTGGTTGTGCAGTGTATGAATTCAGTCCCCAAGCTATCAAAATCGCCACCACAGGGTACGGCAACAGCGATAAAGTGGCGGTGACAGCTATGGTCAAGCAACTGATACCTGACGTTCCATCAGATGCTCTTGACGATGAATACGACGCGATTGCGGTTGGTATTACCTGCCTTGCACATTTTGGTAGAAAGGCGTAAAATCGGCGCAGCAAATGTGCACCATATCAGTTACATATGCATTTGATACAACAAACTCATAACAAACACCTATGACAGATACCCCTGTACATGAAGACGAATTAGAAGACATCGACGACGAAGACGCGTCTTTGGGTGACGACGTACTTGATGAAGTCGCGGGAGAAGAAGAGGATTCTGACGATTCTGACGACAGTGACACCGAAGGCTTTGGGCATATAGACGACAAAGAAGTAAAGGAAGTGCCAGAAAATGCTGACGATGCGGAAGAAGAAGAAACTGATGACGCGGAACTAGAAGACGATGCCGAAGATGTTGACTACGATTCATTTGATGACGTAGATGAGATGTAAACAAAAACCCCATCCAACTGGATGGGGTTTTTGTTTATGTATTCCAATCAATCACTACCATTTGTTTTTTTCCACGACTTATCAAAGTAATTGGCAAAACATCTGGTTTTACTTTTGTATCAACATTAGAAACTTTCTCACCGTTTATTTTGATCGCTCCACTTTCTATAAACGTGCGCGCTTCACGTTTACTTGAAGCTAGGTTAGTTTCAACCAACACATCAACCAGGTCATTTGAGGTAGTAGTAAAACAAGGGGCCTGGGTTTTGAGAATAGCAATTCCAGCTGAACTGATGTCACTCACGTCCATATTGCCAAACAATATTTCACTTACCTCTTTGGACAGATCGGCTTCGCTTTGACCGTGCACTAACTGAGTTACTTCGTAGGCAAGTTTCTTTTGGGCGGTTCTTTCACCCGGGTTACATTCTAGGTCTGCAGCCAGACTGGCAATTTCGTCAAGCGAAAGAAACGTAAATAACTTGAGGTAATCAACCGCACTCTCATCGCTCACATTCAACCAAAACTGGTAAAATTCGTATGGCGAAGTTTTCTCTGGATCAAGCCAGATGGCATTACCTTCACTTTTACCAAACTTTTTACCGGTGGCTTTATCAACAATAATCGGGGTAGTTAATACATGAGCCTCTGCTTGTTCTGTGCGACGGATCAAATCAACCCCCGCTATCATATTTCCCCACTGATCAGAACCACCAGTTTGTAATGTACAATTTTTGTCCCGGTACAGGGTCAAATAATCAAATCCTTGTACCAGTGGGTAAGCGAATTCTGTATACGACAAACCAACCTCACTTTGTAGCCTAGTGGCAATTGCCTCTTTTTTAATGAGCTCGTTAACCGTAAAGTGTTTTCCCACGTCACGCAGAAAATCAATGAATTTAATATGTTCAAACCAATCGTAATTGTTTACTAATTCAACAGTTTTACCTAACAATAGTTCCGCTTGAGCTTTCATCTTAGATACTCTATGATTGATTTCTTTTTCATCAATCAACGGTCGTTCACTATCTGGTTTTGGATCACCGATTCGACCAGTTGCTCCACCAACCAAAAGTATAACTTTGTGCCCATAGTCCGCCAAATGACGTAACAACATCCACTGTACAAAGTTTCCGGCATGAATCGAATCGGCACTAGGATCAAATCCGTGATACACCACTCGTTTTTCTTTATCTACAATGTCCGATAAATGTTCGGCCGTAAATTGGTGAACAAAACCTCGTGATTGGAGTACTTCAGATAGTTTCATAATGAAATAATGCTAGCACACTTCCGTACCAAGGTGTCTAGACAACCCGTGCTACTATTGCTTATATAGTCTCATATTTATGAAAAAAACTGGTCAATGGCTAAAGAAAAATTGGAAAGAAGTAATTATCGACGGGATGATTTTATTCTTTGCTACTTTTATTATTATCGCGGCGGGTATTTTGATCTGGATTTCCAGTTTACAAATTCCTGACCTATCTGCGTTTGATGAGCGACGGGTATTGCAGTCAACTAAAATATACGACCGCACTGGAGAAATTTTACTCTATGATTTACATGAAGATGTAAAGAGAACCGTTGTACCGTTAGAGGACATGTCTCGTCATATCAAAAATGCAACCGTTGCAATTGAGGACGATCAGTTTTACAACCACTTTGGAATCGATATCAAAGCGATTATTCGAGCGGCTATTGCTAACTTAAACCAGGGAGGGGTCAGTCAAGGAGGTTCTACCATCACACAACAGGTAATAAAAAACTCGGTACTAGATAGAGAACAAACATTATCTCGTAAGGTTAAGGAAGCAATTTTATCTATTAAATTAGAACGAGAATTGACCAAAGATAAAATTCTTGAAGTGTATCTCAACGAATCACCATACGGCGGGACTATCTATGGAATTGAAGAGGCCTCCCAAAGTTTCTTTGGTAAATCAGCTAGTGACATCACATTAGCTGAAGCGGCCTATTTAGCTGCATTACCCCAGGCACCAACTTTTCTTTCTCCATTTGGTAACAATCGTGAATCACTTGATCATCGACAAAAACTAGTACTTGACCGCATGCGCGTCAACGGATTTATTACCATTACTGAACATAACGAAGCGTCAAAAGAGGAAGTAACCTTTAGTACCAGTGCTATTACTGGTATCAAAGCCCCTCACTTTGTAATGATGATTATAGAGGAATTGACTGAACAGTTTGGGGAGGAAGCAATGGCAGAACAAGGACTACGGATTATTACTACTCTTGATTATGAACTACAAGCGGCAGCCGAAGCAATTGTAGCGGAAAAAGCCGCCGGAAATACCGAACGATTTAATGCTTCCAACGCTGGTCTAGTCGCTACCGATCCTCAAACTGGGGATGTATTAGTGATGGTTGGTTCACGTAATTATTTTGATGAAGAAATCGATGGACAGTTCAATGTGGCACTAGCTAGTCGGCAACCTGGTTCTTCAATCAAACCATTTGTTTATGCCAACGCATGGAGTAAGGGTTATTTACCAAACACTATCCTATTTGACGTACCAACCCAGTTTTCTCCCGTTTGTGACAAATGGGACACTTCTTCTAAATCCCCCTGCTACTCACCACGCAACTACAATAATCAGTTTGTTGGCCCAATTAGTATGCGTAACGCACTAGCTCAATCACTCAACATACCAGCAGTTAAAACGCTATATCTGACTGGCATGAGTAGTTCTCTTAAATTAATGAACGACATGGGTCTAACTACCCTTGATGAACCAGAGCGTTATGGTCTAACACTAGTTCTAGGTGGTGGTGAAGTACGACTCAAAGATATGACCCACGCGTACGGTATTTTTGCTAATGACGGTATTCGAGCTGTACCGCGTACTATATTACGAATAGAAGACACTCACGGTAACATTCTTGAGGAACGTGCCGTAGCAGAACAGCGGGTACTAGATGCAAACATAGCCCACATGATGAGTGATGTACTATCCGACAACGTCGCCCGTACACCTCTATGGGGATCGTGGTCACTGGTTAATTTCGGTGATCGAGACGTTGCTATCAAATCTGGTAGTACAAACAACTTGAGAGACGCCTGGATCATGGGATACGCTCCAAACATCGCTGTTGGTGCCTGGGTTGGAAATAATGACAACGCCGCTATGGGTGGTGGGCTATCTGGTTTAATTACCACTCCAATGTGGCGAGAATTTATGGATGTTGCCTTAGCAAAAATACCAATACAAACTTTTACCCAACCCCAAATCAATACAGCTGGAATCAAACCGATACTACGCGGACAGTACATCAACACTGAAATGCTAACCCAAGCCTTGGAACAAGCCGAGGACGATACTCCAATAGACATCAGTCAAATTTACGGAAATATTCATTCTATTTTACACTTTGTAAATCGTAGTGATCCAACTGGACCAGCTCCTAGTAATCCAGCTAGCGACGATGCCTACTATAATTGGGAATATGGTGTACAAAATTGGAACCAACAAACATTTGGTTCATTACTACAAGCATCTTCAACTACTATCTCAACTGAAACAGCAGACGAAACTACCGAATAGTCTTTGGACAATTTTGTCTTCCCATCTCAGACTCCAGTCTTTGTAAAATATTTTTCATATAGTGTTGTAATTCTGACTTCAATACACTTGGTACCTGTAGTGAAATAGTTTTTGAACCGACACTGTATTTTATTTGTTCTGGTTTAATCGTTAGTGGAGTCAACTCACAAATTAATTCAGACACCCGTTTTTCAACTGATGCTTGTGGCGGAGTAAAGCGTTTTTTGAAGTTCTCAAAGAGTGAACCAACGTGTTTCATCTGCATACGTTATATTATTTATTCATTGGCATCACTAAATACCTTTGATTAGTATCATTTACACCATGCAAAATCATCGGCCGACCAATACCAGCAAAACTTAATTTAAGTGAATCAGCGTTAATGTGTGATAACGGATCCATAATAAATTGTTGGTTAAAATTGAGTGATAATTCATCTCCTTCGACTGTAGCTTTAATGGTGTCAGTGGTATGTCCAACGTCGTTATTTTGTGATGATACAGTCAAATTAGAATCACTAATTAGCAGTGTCACCTGACGAAATTTATTAAGAAAAATATTAGTTTTTTTGAATGACTGTTGTAAATCACTTTTAAGCAGCGTTACGTAGGTTACATATTCCTTAGGAATAATTTGCTCGTAATCAGGAAATGACCCGGACACCAATCTGGTTGATACGTACACTCCCCCAGGAAAGCGTAATGCACACTGATTATCATCCATACCAAACTGTGGGTCCTCCCCGACAACATCGCAGATTCGTGCCAACTCTAATGCGTTTTTTTGAGGAATCATTAATGAATCAGTCAGTGTTAACCCTTTTTGTGCGACAGTTTTTTCCATCAAACGAAAAGAATCGGTGGCTACAAACGTTAACGAGTGTTCTTTTTTTTGCTGAATAAATACACTCCCTAACTCTGGCTTAATGGACGTCTGTGAGGCCGCAAATGCCACGCTCTTGATCCCAAACGCAAACTGAGCACCCTGCAAGGTGTCACCCAATTCTGTTAGTTGTTGCACTACTGGAAACTCTTCAGGTGAAAATAGTTTAATAGAGGTGCTTGAATTTTTACTTTCAATCTGCAGCACTTGCTCCTCCATACGTAGAGTGATTTTGTCCTGATTGATATATTGAATACTCTGCAAGAAAATCTGAGTTGGTACCGCAACCACTCCTGGCTCAACTACTTCACCACTAATTGGGATCTCAAGGTTTATCTCGAGATTAGTAGCTTGTAAAGTAATCTGACTAGCTTTAGCTTCTATTCGTACGCACTGCAGTACCGGCAAGGTTACGTGTTTGGTGCTTATTCGTCCCACTAGTTCTAAAGCTTTTTGTAATTCACTGTGGAGAAGAGTTATTTCCATATTTTTATTTTAACCTATTTTACTCTTTATTATTAGGGCTGTGGAGATGTGCAAAAGTCATATCTACTGTTGTAGTGTTGGTTGTATTGTAAGGCTGTAATTGCGTAGAGCTGTGAGTGGGAGTCATATTGTTGGGGATTAGTTGGGGATAATTATATATGAAAGTGACAACCTGTTGATAAGTACTATATTTTGACGTAGTATTCCCCACTATTTTGGTAGTTGTTACGTGGTAATCTACAGTTTATTTGTACTTATATACGTAGTTGTTACGGGTAACTTATTTAAATAAAAAACACCCAGATACTTCTGAGGTTTTTTATTTTAGTAGTAAACGTACTTGAGTAATTTCTTCTTCTAGCTCCGAATCCCCCTTAAGTTCATTCTTGATTTTTTCACATGAGTGGATGACGGTTGTGTGGTCTCTACCACCAAGTTTTTTACCAATTGCGGGGTAAGAAATCTGGAAATCTTCTCGCAAGATGTACATGATTATTTGCCGGGGTTTTACCACTTCCTTACGTCGGGTTTTTTCGTAAATACTGGCGTGGTCGATATCATAGTACCGGGCGACTTTTTCTACTACATCACTAATAGCCAAGGTTTTGCGTGGTCGGGAACTATTTTTAATAATAGTACGCACTTCTTCAATGGAAAGTATTCTACCCAACAGTTGTGACTGACACATGATGCTGTTCAGGGCCCCTTCCAGCTCCCTCACGTTTCCCTCAATGGTAGCTGCCAGGTGTTCAACGACGTCATCTGCCAAGGTAATACTGTTCTGAGCTGATTTGGCGCGCAAGATGGCGGCGCGTGACTCAATGTCTGGTGCTGGCAAGTCGACGATCATACCTTGAGCAAAACGGGATTGTAGTCGTTCCTCCATTCCGTTAAGTAGAGCTGGATGAATGTCACTCGAGAAGATAATCTGTTTATTATTATCGTGTAGGGCGTTAAACAAGTGAAATAGTTCCTCTTGGGTTTTTTCTTTTGTAGCCAAGAATTGTATATCATCCATAATCAAGACATCATATTGACGATACTTATCTTTGAAACTGTTGGCACTACCACTTTGCAGCGAATTAAAATAGTCAACCGCGAAGCGTTCGCTGGTAACATAGAACACTTTTTTGCCCGTTTTTTTAATATGGTTCCCTACTGCCTGGATTAAGTGAGTTTTACCATGACCAGTTTTACCATAGATAAATAGTGGGTTGTAGGTAATACCGGGTTTAGCACTGACAGTTTTGGCTGCAGCGTGGGCCAGAGCGTTGTAGGGTCCAACCACAAATGTCTCAAACGAGTATTTTGGATTAAGATTGTCACTTTTGTTTACGTAGTATTCTTCCAGGGGAAGTGCAGCGTTAACAGTTTGGTTTTTGTTAGTTTCTTGTTTACGCTCATTACGTTGAGCAACGACATACTCTACACTGCGCACATGAGGTGTGAGGTCGCGCAGGGTTTTAAGGATCATAGTTTGAAACTTGTCCTGGAGCCAGTCTTTAACAAATACACTTGGGACACCAATAGTGGCTAGTCCATCTTCAAGCGTTACTATATGAGTGTTGCGAAACCAAGTTTTGAAGTTCGCTGTAGTAATGCTCAGCTCAATTGTTACCAGTGCGTCATCCCACAACTGTTTAACATCAACTTGTTCAGTTTTAACGATACTGTTTGCTTGGTGTGAGGTAATGAGAGAGTTCATACAGATGGTTGGTATTTTGCATTATACGCTGTCTGCAAGGTCTGTAAATATTTTGCCATTATTGCTACTGTTTGCAATGTGTTTGAAACTTTATAATCCGCAACTGGGGACAACCTGTGGAGAACTAGTAAGGTCGCTTTCAGTGACTTGCAAAATAGCTGCATTTAGGTATAGTTACGGCCACTAAGTTACACAATATGCCAAAACGAACCTATCAACCAAAGAAAAGAAAGCGTGCAACAACTCACGGCTTCCTCGCTCGATCAGCTACACCCAGCGGCCGCAAGATCATTCAAGCGAGGCGTCGAAAAGGCCGAGCTCAGCTAACAGTCAAAAAAGCGCGCTAGCGCTTTTTTGAATGAAATAACGAGCGTAGCGACTATATTGAACTTACTTCCGAATTAGCGGCGATAGCCGGCCGATAATTCCTGGAAGCGTTTGTATTAAGATTAATAGTACCTCTCTAGTTTGTAGATGTCGTATAATGTGTAATATGCTAGCCAAAGCTCAACGTCTGACAACCAAACAGTTTGACCAGTATTTTGCAGCTGGTAAGCGATTTCATTTTCCTCACTGTACGATCATCCATACTCCCCTACCAACCCTACACGGGTCAGTTGTAGTTGGAAAAAAAGTTAGTAAAAAGGCTGTCACTCGCAACACTATTCGTCGGCGGGTATACGCGCAGTTGCGGTTGGTATGTCAAAAGCACCAACAAACTGGTGTGTTTATTGTATTAATAAAACCCAGTTACACTCAACTGACAAGAAAAACTTCCTTAGCAGAGATCAATAGTTACATTGCACAGGTCTGCAAAAAAACGTAAACTAACCGGCACATATGTTCAACTATATCTGGCACACTTTTTTCTTTGATCCAATTTACAACGCTTTAGTATTCTTTATTGACATCTTCCCTGGCGGTGACGTCGGGTTGGCTATTGTTGCTACTGTGTTCCTGGTTAAAACTATTTTGTTGCCGGTATCGATCAAGGCCGCCAAGACACAGCGGATCATGAAAGAAATCGAGCCACAACTCAAAGAGTTGAAAGAAACTCATAAAGAAGACCGTGAAGCTTTTGCTCGCGCTACCATGGAAACGTACCGTACCGCTGGGATGAATCCGTTTGCCAGTATCTTCCTGATTATCTTACAGATTCCCTTGTTAATCTCGATGTACTTTGCGGTAATCGGGTTGTATCCCCCAGTAGTTGATGGTGCGCCGGTAGAAGAGGTTGGATTCTTGTCAGTTTTTGCCGGTGAAGCTAGCAAGGATATAGTCATTAACTCTACCGACTTGTACTCGTTTGTACCAGTACCAACTGAGAGTAATCGTTTCTTCTTGAACCAATTTGATATTACCGACAAAAGCATTTTGTTGGCGGTTATTGTTGGACTGACACAATTTCTGGTAGTGAGTCTCACTATGCCAAAAGTTGCTCCCCGAAAAGAAGGTGATAAACCAGATATGAAAGAAGACTTTATGCGTAACATGCAAGTGCAAATGAAATACGTCATGCCAATTCTAATGGGAGTTATCGCCTACTCTATCTCGGTAGCTATCGCCCTATACTTCTTGGTAAGTAACATCACTGCGTTGCTACAAGAGATATTTGTTAGGAAACATCGGTAAATACTATTGCAATCATATTCTTTTGTGGTATAAGGTACTAGAACAAAACACCAAACCAAAGAAAGGAAATGAAATGGTATGTCGTTCTATTGTTCTTCCTGCTCTTTTAGTGGGGGTACTAATATCAGCTGGTTGTGCCCCTAACGGAGCCACCCCCAGCGCCAAGGTTGCGGTGGTTAATGTAACCCTCAATGCCGGTGAGAGTATCACTTACCGGGGGCTGATCAGTCCGCGCTTCACGCCAATACGTTATCCGGCGGACGTCAGTGTCACCAACGTTGCTGACGCAACTGATGTATGCGCTACGGCGCCAAATGCACCGATGCTTGAGGTACAACCCAACGTTGGCAGCAGCACAATTATCTGTGCTATGCGCGGATGGACTATTCCAGTTACAGCCACGCCATATCCTTCTAATGAAGGGACAGACACTGGCGTGATACTGGATGCAGCAACCGGCCGCCAGGTCGGCACGTACAGCATGTCTTGGCAAGGCAGATAGTACATAGTACCTGGACCAAAACAAAAGCGCGGCATGGAAAACATGTCGCGCTTTTTCAATTTTATTTTAAGCTTGCAATGGTTTGCTCAGCTGTTAGTTAACAGTACAAGAGAGAAGACGTATGGTGTTTCCGGTTGGGATACCGGCCTGGTCGATTTCTGGGTATTGAATTTCTTTAACAGTATGTGTATCTTCGTAACAAGTAGTGGTATTACACCCCAGACCTGATTCGGAACTGTCACACGGTACAAGATATTGGTCTCCGGGTTCAAGATCTCTTCCAAGCAGATCTTGGGCAGAAGTAATTAGTTGTCAATCACAAACAACTTCAAGTAGACTATTTTCACCAACTCTGGTGGTCGCCACGCCACCACCAGCTTCACACCGAGAGATTACTGGTCGACAATCAGTCATTCCACTTTCATGACTACAGTCTAGAATAACTGAACCGTTGTCCAAATTAGTCTTGGGAATAATGCATTGTGCAGCGTCATTCATAAAACTTGTACTAACATTTTGGCCTCCCCTATTTTCACACCAGGTTTGACAAGAACCTGTCAGCCGCCAGAAGCTGCAGGTGACGACGCTGCACCCTGCCGTGCCACAGAAGTCTGTTTCTTCTAGTACAGAATTAACTAAATCCTCTTGTTCAAATTCTTCACCGTATACACAGCTGCCAGAGGAGATTGCATTAGCGCCGACTATTTGACCATTAATGGCGTCACACCAAACTCTACAACCGACACTATTTAAAGCCCAGTCAGCCGGCGCAGCAACAAGTGTGCAAGGCTGGACCTTGCACACTACCTTGCACCTTGCACACTAGTTTGCGCAAGCCCATACAGAAACGCCCGCTTGGCCGGATCTTATATCTACAAAAGTATTTCCCGTTTCGCTACCGTCAGGATTTAACTCACAATCATCAGCCCAATCAAGTATCAACTCTTCTGTAATAGTTATTTCCTCACCAGTTGCTTCTAATCTTGTGTTAATTGCATAGATTGTAGGGGCGTTTGACAGATTATTTTCGGTTAGATACTCATCAAGTAAAGCGTTACCAGTTTCAATCTCTATCTCAACCGGAGATGCTGAATTTTCCAGTGGGTCAATTGGAGACGGTGTGGTTACACAAGTAACTTGTGGAGTGTTGGCATTAACAAAGTTAACGTTAACTGTTTCGTAAGCAAAATTGTTGTTTGTTCCACCCTCTGTGCAAATGTCAATCGCTGAACGTGTTTCACCCTCAGCCGGCACTGTACAATCGTAAGTCTCCCCATCTACGGTTGATAACCTGGCACATGGAATGTAGTCAACTGACCTGTCATTTATGGGTATTGAGCAACTATCAAATTGACCAGATATTACACCGTATGCAATACTCCCACTTTCATGGAAGTAACCACCATCATTTTGACAAGCATCTGAGCAGGTGCTAAGTCGAGCAAAACGACAATTCGAATTTACGCACCCTGAGCCATCTGGACCACAAAGATTTTCATACAATGTTGGATTACCAATACAGAACAGGGTACCGTCTTCTGCTGTATAAGAAAATCTGCCTTTTTCTGATTCGCACTGAGTAATTTCGATTTGACAATCAGATGATTCACAAGACACAGCTGTACATCGTGAGCTATTTGCACAGGTATTTCTATCTGATGATGAACCAACAGGACTTTTTGGCCGATCTGGGCGTTCTATCATGTCGGTATCCAAATTGAAATTTGTTAAATCTGGGTTGATGACGGTTAGAATTAGTACGGCCCCTAGTACAATTACTAGACCAAACAACGCTCCCTGGATATCTTTTTTAGCTTGACTTTTTTGGGTGACAATGTCGGAAAACATATACCTGACCCCAGCGATGACGATCTTGACCACCGCCAATAGAGCCGCCAGGCTGATGAACATAGCGTAGATCGCGTTGATGTAGCCATCAAAGTCCCCGGTAGGGTCACCTACACCAGGGATCCCAACTAGGAAGTTGTTTGCAGCCTCTTCCGCAAATACACTTGTCGGAATAAGTACAACTACAAGTAGGATGGTAGTAAAGAAGGATTTCATATTAGTTAAAGGTATTTTTATACTGATACATCCACAGGGTTTGGTCGACCTTGTTTTGGAAATAGAAATGTTGGTCGTCAGGCCCTAATTGAGGGTTAATCAGGTCAATTTGTCGTCCGGTAGCAGACTCGGGGAACACTAACAGTCGCGCCGACTGAGAGTTGGTGTTGTATTCCCATAGTGAATCGTTAAGGACTACCCTCCCCTGGTACCAAGGGTCAGGCATAAGGTATGGCGGTTCATCTAGGGTAGCACCACAAATAGCGGTCGTATCGCTGGTGCGAGTAAATAGGCATTTCTCTGGGATTAGGGTCACTGGAGTATTGTTGGAAATAAGCTGATCGGTCGCAAGACTGTAAGTAGTGTATCGTTCCCCATCGACTGCGCTATAGATAACTGCAGCTGACGACCCCACTGCTGACAATCCGTACCCGGTAGCATTGTGCCTGGTTACAACTCCGTTGAGATAACTGTAGACGTACCCCTCAAGCCGACTGGTAGCCTTGGGGTAGACGATGTGTGGACCAACTGCAGTATGATGCCAACGGATGCTAGCCTCTCGAAACGGGATGGTGAACTGGGGTATTAGCTGATCGGTGATTGGTTCGTAAACCAGCACTGCCAGACCATTACCCTCGGTAACGGCTATAATAAAGTTGTTGTCGACGGTGGCGGCAAACGACACAATGTCTTGCTCTAGTGGCACATTGCTCAGGCGGTCGCTGCCGTCAGTCAGGGTACCAACTACAAACTGCGCCCGTGACCCTGTGTTGGACTGGATCAACACGTGTTTACCGTTGGGGGTAACGGCACCTTTGCTGGCCAGTGGAATAGTGGTCGCTGAGACACGCTTCTGGTTCCGCGTTTCCAGGTCGATAGAGAATATGTGTCCGGTACCAGTCTCGATATAGTAAACTTGGCGGCCGTTGGTGCTGGTGTTAATCTCGGCAAAACCGGCTACTTGTTTGGTGGTCAACTGATGTAGACGTTGGTTGGCTTCTTCACGTACTTCGGGTTGATTTTCTGAGTCCGATAGTGATTCAGGGATAATGACGTTTGGGTCAGTAGTGTCGCCAAACTCAAAATCTGTAAACGACACGGTATCACTGGTAGTGCCGGTAAATAATACAAACGCCCAAATACCGATTAGCAATAACACTACCGCGATTCCTCCAACAATAAGTCCGATGCGTTTCATAATTAAAAAGAAATCATTATTTGTTCCTCCACCCCCTGGAGTACTTCTTGTAATGACCGAACGTGGAATTGCAATAAAGTTCGTCCCCCACTGCCGACGCGGCTGAGGGTTATTTCGTAGGGGTTACTGCTGCCAGTGTCAGTGCTGACTGAATTTATTTCCCACGCAGCAATGTCTGGTCGGTTATATACCCGAGTGTCTAGGAAATATGGTTCAGCCTGTAGGTTAAGTACACCCCCAACTACGGCCACGTCTGGTTGGAGGGGAATATTTTTCACACCATACAGCGAATGTTTCTCGTAGAAAAATAATTCTGGAAATAAACTTGGCATAGTGATGGCTCGGCTGGCAATAGCGGTACCCCGAGTGTCGGTCACACTTACTACCAGCACGGGCGTCGACCCTCGGGGGGTGGCAAATGATACCTTATGTCCACCCCGCAGCGCGCCACCTTCAATTGCCTGCTGGTTAATTCTCCAGGTGTACACATGTTGGTTGGGGTCAAGGAAATCGGTACCGTCGTGTAGCAGTATGGTGGCATTTATCTGGCTAGCATAACTTGGAAGTGCGCGTCCCGAGTACCAGTCTGGTACTCGGGTTTGTGGTTCGATAATGATATCTATAAAGATAGGATTTATCGTAGTAGTTACCAGTTGCACCAATCCAACTGGTGTGACCAGTTGAGCAGTCAGCTCGTAGTTACCCCCGGCTGCAGGAGCAACCAGTTCAACTGAGCGCTGGTTACTTCCTTCCTCAATCACTGTTCCGTTATATGACCAGGTGATTTCTGAACCAAACACCGTTCGACTAAAGTCCTGGACAGTCGCGGTAAAAGATTGCCCTGGGCTGGGAAATAGTGGATCAAGAATGATGGTTGGTTCCTGATTACCGGCAGTCAGCCCGTCTAGCCCGCCCATTTGGGCAGCACTAACACTCGGCAGGCAAACCAAGACAACAAGACAAACATAGCGGTACCACATATACACATATAGTAGCAGAAACTCAGGTTATAACGCCCAAGTTATACTAGCTATCCCCAGTAAGTCCACCAGTTATACCCAGTTCACGGTCAAGAAAAGGACTTGTACTTTTGCTATTTTAGTGGTATATATAAATATTAAGGGGGCACGTCAAGTATTGTTGTCCCCACCCTCATGGCCGACCAACGGCCAGAGCAGTTCTTCAAACATAAGTAACACAGCGCTCCAGGCAGCGCCCGAAAGAAAGGACTACCAATGTTACGCATTTCTTCCCTTCTCACCGCGGCACTGCTGGTGTCCGCTGCGCCTGCTTTGGCAGGTGGATTTACCTTCACTGACGCCCGCTGCGATCCTAAAAACAGGACCTCGACGGTGATTTGCATCGGACATGTTCGTGACGCTACTGTTGAGGAAATCATCAACGGATCATTCGTCAACTTCGACACCTTTGTTGAATTGAACCGAGATCACCTCCCCTCTGATGTGACTCCCAAAACTGTTCTTCCAGCGCGGACGCTCTACCTGGCAGCAACATAGAGGTGTTTGCCTACAAATCTAAAAGCCCTGCTAATCAGTGGGGCTTTTTCTATTTTGGACGCAACCACACTATGGTTGTCCATAGAAAGATTAACGGGAACAAATTAAGAATTGGGAGTGCATATCCAATGGCTGCAAATGTA